>Ga0233414_10000895_pt1 | contig 11810 bp, 12 predicted proteins | sample Na_anoxic_10_MG_FD_189020 | JGI IMG/M metagenome (GOLD analysis project Ga0233414, IMG submission 189020) | Seawater microbial communities from Saanich Inlet, British Columbia, Canada - Na_anoxic_10_MG | ecosystem: Environmental > Aquatic > Marine > Inlet | place: Canada: British Columbia...
TACAGGAATATCCGGAGCTTTTTCTGAAATTTTTCAAAAAAATGCTCCTTCTAATAAACCAAATATCCATATCTTTTTTAGGCGGTGGATTTTGGACATGCAGGCGCTGAGCTGGACCTACTTGTCATTAGAGGGCAGCAAAGGCTGGGCTTTGAAATTAAGCGCACCAGTTCACCGCAGATAACCCCCTCGATGCGGATTGCTCTGAGCGATTTAAAGCTCAATCGTTTGGATGTAGTGCATGCCGGAGAGGCAACCTTTCCATTGGATAAGAAAATTCGCGCGGTAGCTCTTATACGACTGCTTGATGATGTTAAGCCTCTGCCTTATTGAAGCGGGACATCCTTAGGAAACTTAGCTGTGAATGTGAATGGGGTCATGAATGGTGTCAGGTCCTCCAGAAAGACGGCGGGAAAGCCTACACTTTTGACAAAATGGTCAGCAAACTCCCCGGGTGATACGAAATGAAGAGCCGTGTAAGGATAATGATTGGTTTGCATTCCTCTTCACAGCAGCCAAGGATTGATGAAGTTAACTTCTAGCAACCAGAACGTCATAAAGCATTTAAGCGAGGCAGGAGGCAGATCCTAAGGATTTCCGGGACGTTGTTGACCCCGGTTAAATAAAATCAATGACAATGTATATGGGCCCCGATAGCGGGATCCTCCAAAGGCGGATAAATCTACGCTATGCTCCGCCCCCGAGGGTCGGGATCTCCGCTTCGACAGGCTATATTGAATAACTCTAAATTAAATTGTGACTTTGGGGACGTGATTGACCCCGGTTAAATAAAATCAATGACAATTTAACTGGGCAGGCTAAGTTGAATAACTAAAAGCGGCAATGAAAGAATAAGTTAATGTAATGGATCACATTCATACAGAAATGGATAATGATTGCTTTGCATTCCTCTTCACAGCAGCCACTTTTACCAAAAACACCCCGCCACTCCGCCATGAAAACGGCGGGTAAACCAGCCCGACGGACGGGCCCTCCCAACGTATGGCGGGTAAACCAGCCCGACGGACGGCGGGTAAACCCTCCAATCCGCCAGAAGGACGGCGGATAAAAAGGATGGCGGGCAAGCCCTCCAGAAACACGGCGGGTAAACCCTCCAAAAGGATGGCGGGCAAGCCTTGAGCAGAAATCGGTACATCTAATCAGAGACCAGAATTTGAATCGGGGAATTTCCCTGCCTTATGCACCGAGGACATCCTTGTTCAGAAAAAACCACCTTCTCAACTACTGCTCATTCAACATAAAGCAGCACTCATGATGCCCTTATAACATGATATATAGCCCTTGATCAGGTGAACATTTTCATGCACCTTGATGGCTTTCGTGCAGGCGAGTGTTCACATTGCGGTATTATTTGGCTCTCTGATAAAAGTACTTGCGTTTTTCATGTAGAGATTGTATCATTTGTTTACTATCGGAAAGTAAGGAGGTAAGGAAATGTTAGCAAAGATTACCGTCAAAAACCAGATTACCATACCCAAGAAAATCATCTCTCAGCTTAAGGATGTGAAATACTTTGACGTGGATATCAGGGACGGGCTCGTGCTCTTAAAGCCAGTCAGGGTCTTTGAGGCCGATCTACATGGAATTCGCGCAAAAATCAAAAAACTCGGGCTTTCTGAGGATTGTGTGGCCCAAGCAGTCAGTTGGGCGCGATCAAGGTGAAAAAGGTCGTCATTGACACCAATGCGCTTGTCTCCGGCCTTCTGTTCGGAGGTCATCCAGGGGAACTGATCACGCTATGGAAAGAGAGACGCATCCAGCCGCTGAGCTCCAGGGATATCATGGAGGAATATCTTAGGGTATTGGCGTATCCCAAGTTTTGCCTTTCCGAGGAAGAAATCGATTATATTTTATCTCAAGAGGTTTTGCCCTGGTTTGAAGTGATCATGGTGCAACCGGGACAGCCCTTTGTGATCGATGATCCTTCGGATGACAAATTTATCTGGTGCGCCCTTGAAGGGAGCGCAGAGGCTATTATTTCCAGCGACCATCATCTACTAAAACTTAGCTCGTGCCCGGTTCCCATCTTCAGCCCCTCTGAATTCCTTCGAACAATATGAGTGAAGTAGGGGAATTCCAGAAAGCGCCGGTTAAAACCGGCATGGAGTAGGAAGTGAGTCTTCGGGTGGTTGAAGCTGAAGACAAGTCCTCTGCGGAGTAAGGAGTAGCGATCCGCTCCGGCCCCGAGCTATGCCTCGACGACCAGTGCTGGCGTGGGGAAGCGTTAGTAGGGGTGTGCATCCCGATGAATCGGGATCTTCGATACGCGGAGTATTGAGCTCCGAAATCACCGTTGGGAGTGCCGACCTTGTTGGACGATAGGGAAGGCAATATGAGTGAGTGCGCTAAGCGAGTGCTCATCCGGCTCCCCGGAGTCAGAGACCTGCGGCATGTGCATAAGCTTCATGTGCGGAAACCGGGAGATCTCGGAAGGGGCTGTTGTATAGTCCCGTGAATTAGGGGACGTTGGTTCTTAAGTTGACTAACTTTTGCTAAGCCGGGGCGTAATAGGATAGTACCCCAGTAAATTAACCTTGATGTTCCATAGCTCCGCCCCATTAATTACATGGGATGATATTATATAACTAAAGTTTCACCGTTTTTGAACTCTTTCAGATTTGGCCGTGGACTTTGGGGACGTTATTGACCCTGGTTAAATAAAATCAATGACAATTTAACTGGGCCCCGATAGCGGGATCCTCCAAAGGCGGATAAATCTATGCTATGCTCCGACCCCGAGGGTCGGGATCTCCGCTTCGCTACGACACGCTATATTGAATAACTCTAAATTAATCTGGGGGCAAGCCCGCCCGAAAACTGGCGGACAAGCCCACCATAGGGCGGCTGGTAAGCCCTTCAGACGCGGACAGGCACTCGATCTATTGAAACGTGCGCTGAAAACTTCATCTGGTCAATTAAAATATTAAAAATCATAAATGATACTTGACACGTTACAAGTTACACATTATACTATTCTAAAAAATGAGAGCAGTGAATGATCACATCTTTCAAGCATAGAGGATTGGAAAAATTTTTTCGTAACGACGACCGAAGCCATATTAACCAACAACACGCATCTAAGCTGGCCAGAATTTTAGACCGTTTAGATGCATCCGTAAGACCTAAGGATATGAATTTACCTGGTTACAAGCTACATATGCTTTCTGGTAAGGAAAAAGGGGCATGGTCAGTATGGGTTACCGGCAATTGGCGAGTCACGTTTCAGTTTGATGGTCCTGATGCAGTGGCCGTTGATTATCGAGATTATCATTAATCAAAGGAGAGCTTTCAATGACTGACATTAGAAAACCTACCCATCCTGGAGAAATTTTGCGAGAGGATGTTATTAAGCCTCTTGGTTTAACAGTTACGGAAGCGGCAAAACGCTTGGGAGTCACTCGAAAGACTTTGTCAGCATTACTTAATTGCAGAGCATCAATGAGTCCGGAAATGGCAGTGAGGGTAAGTAAGGCAACAAAGACATCCCCTGAAAGCTGGTTATACATGCAGGCCAAATTAGACCTATGGATTGCTGAACAAAAACCTCCCAGGGTTGAGGAATTTGGAGAGGTTGCCATAGCCTAATTATGGTTACAAATTTGATTGACAGGTGAGAGCTTTCGTTCAGATGGAAGTAAAGGAGACCATGTTACAACGCAATCAGGAGCTCATTGTTCAGTTTAACCGTGATGAACACCGCTATCGGCAGCGGCAGTTGCGGAAGCAGAAGCGACGTCTGCGATTCCCAAAGCTGGGCGAGTTCCGTCACCTGATCTTGGACCTCCGGGACAGAATGCGCGAGAGGCGCAGACCGGCAGACTGCATCAGCAGCAAATCTTTTTTTAACAATTGTTAGATAGTAAATCGTTCTGGGAAGTACGAAATGATAAGTTTTACCCCAACCGCATAAAGCCAGGGCTTTAGTTCCGACCTTTTGTGATCGGGATTGTGGTAGGGCCTGCCCGCCATCGCTCTCGCTCAGGCGAGGCGGGCGGGATGTCGGGCTCCATCGACGTTACGGATAAGAGTGGTCTGCATTGCTTGCCCAGCAGCCAGGGATTGGCTCAGATCCCACCTGTTGGTTTTTCAATAATTGGTATTTTGCATCCGTTTTTTCTATCTAATAATTCAGTCTTGACTTTTATTGCTCTTGTGGCATCATAAACGATAACAAATTTCAAAATTTCTACTATTTATTTTTCCTATGGAGAAACCCATCAAAATGTGCCAGCCTTGCTCCTGACAGAGCATTGTTTGTTCTGTTGGGAGCTAAGAGATCACATCCAATAGAAACGCAAACTTGGAATCCGCGGGTTAGGGTTTTCGAAATGACTCGCAAAGAAGGAGGTAGAAAATGAATGCACATCTTCTTCTGTAATAGGGGACGCTAGTGCAGAGATTGCTTAACTGTTTGAGACTACTCTAAGGCGCTGTTTTGTCTTCGTCATAGTGAATTAGGGAGGGGACTTAGTTTCTAAGGCAACTTATGGATAGGCGTCATTCTTAAACCTTGAATTTCCCTTCATGTGAATGATGTGGCTATGAGTTAATCGGCAGGCCAGACCTCCGCCGTATTATGAAAATGTGGCAGCAAGACATGGATTGTAGTTTTTTAACCTGCTTTTATGTTGAAATATCCAAAAAGTTACATTAGGTAAGTTAATATTATTGATTAACCAATTTACTATTTGAGAGAAAGGAGAAAGAAGCATGAACAAGGGAGATCTAGTCAAAGAGGTAGCAAAGGTGGTCAATTCCAAAAAAGAGGCCCAGGCAGCGGTAGATTGTGTTTTTTCAACCATTACCAAGGCATTAAAAACGAATAATACCGTTACACTGATTGGTTTCGGCACCTTTAAGGTGGCACAAAGAAATGCGAGGAAGGGAAGAAATCCACAGACTGGTCAAGAAATGTTTATAAAGGCAAAGAAGGTCCCCAAGTTTGTAGCGGGGAAAACCTTAAAGGATGCTGTGGGTTGATCAGTATTCAAACAGGGATTTTGACTTTTTCAATTTTTTTACTCAAGTATCCTTGATTTTCTGCCGATAAGTATAATAGATATTATCCTATTTTTAAACAATAACTTTTTCATTACTCTTTTCCCCGCCCCTGGGTTAATTCAGTTGACTCAGGGGTTTTGGTTTTTCCCTTTTCTATGTTTGCTTGTTGCTATAAAGTCTTTTTATAATCTCTGGAAATTCTTGACAAAACTATCTTTTAACGTGTAACCCTCTTTTATTGTAAAGGGAATACGCCTTAGAATAACCGTCAATTTCACCTAACAGGAGCGCCAACCATGACCCTCACCAAGGCACATCTTATCGACTCTACGTACAACCAAGTCGGCCTATCCAAAACCAAATCCACACAGGTGGTTGAATCCCTTATAGAACTCATCAAAAAGACCCTGGAAAGTGGCGAGGATGTCTTGATCAGTGGGTTTGGTAAATTCTGTGTGAAAGACAAAAAGGAACGGAAAGGGAGAAACCCTCAGACCGGGAATGATTTGATGCTGGGTGAGAGGAGGGTGGTGATGTTTAAGTGCTCTGGAAGGTTGAGGGGGAAGGTGAATGGTAGTTGATCAAATGAAAGAAAAATCCAATAATAATTGGGGACCATTCGGTATCATTTCAGTCCTGATTGGAATTGTAAGCTGGTTTTTAGGAGGAATGTTTTCCTTAGGCATTGGAATGGTCGCTGTAGCACTGGGATTTTTTGGCAACAAAAAACATCAAAAACTTTCTCAAACAGGGATGATATTCGGAGCCTTCTCTTTATTGTTTGTAAACCTAATGAACCTCGGTATAGTCCCAATTCCATCTTCCCTTGAATCTGACAAATCACACCTTGTTCACTCGATAAAGGCTTCTATTCGGGCGTATGAAGTCCTGGGAAAAAAAGATAAAGACATAGATAAGATGATAAAACACCTGAGAAGCGCTCTTAAAGAGGCACGAATGGTACATATTGATAGTATCGACAACCAGGTGCCTGGTTTTGCTACCCACTACAGAGATGAATTTATTATTGGCATGGAATCGCTTATTGAAGGTTATGAGAAATCTGGTCTACCTAAAAAGCTAAAAGGGGGCTTTTTGTTAGATAGGTGGGCCAAATGGAATAAGGGAAACCGTGCTAACCTGGGAAAGATTAAAGAGTCAAGCCCGTCTCTAATTTCTTTTATAGGAGGGATAATTACTCGTTAGATTTGCCTTAAAGGGTCGCGGTAGTTAATAAAAGGGGACGTTGGTTCCAAAGCGACTTATCAGCTTAATAAAAGTCAGATTTTTTTCCAAAAACAGAACTTAAAAAGACTTCCATCGAAGCCCTAATATATAAGATCTTTAAGATGCAAGAGCTGCATTTCATAAATCGTTTTGGAACCAACATCCCCCTTTACGGCAATAGTTGCTGGTTGGGAATCTAGGCGGGAGCAACAAACAAAAGACGAATTTGAAGCAGCGGAGGATATTGATACAGCGGGTTCCGAAGTTTAAAAAAAATTAAACGAAATATAACAAGCGGATCAACCCTGATCCTTGCTCATATTTCGTTGAAGAAGATCCTCTATTAGCATAATGGCTGCTACCCATCCATTTTTTCACTTTTTAATACTTGACATTACATATAATATGTATTAGATTTTACACCAAAGGATATAATTATAATAGTGTAAATAATAATACACTAAATAGATTAATCCGTGATGTAAAATATGAAAAATCCATTTGCCTACAGCAACTATGTTATCGGGGAGTCTTTTTGCAACCGCAAGAAAGAGCTGTCTGAATTGCTTAAATATATAAAAGGGTCTCAAAATGTACTTTTATACTCCCATAGAAGATACGGGAAAAGTTCATTAATTCGGCAGATTTTTCGTGAAATCAAGGAAAAAAATCTCAATATCGGCACTATGCATGTCGAGTTGTATGGAACGATATCTGAAAAAGATTTTATCACCAGAACTTTTCAGGGCTTAAATCAACTGGAATCAAATTTTGAAAGACTCCTTAAATCAGTAAGTAAAGCCCTTAAAAATATCAAGCTCAATTTAAGCATAGATTCAGCAACAGGAGCAACCTCAGTTTCACCGACCTTTGAGGCAGTTAATGAAAAAATGATTCTCGAAGAACTGATGAATATTCTTTCAAAGTATTCACAAAAACGTAAACTGGTTATTGCTTTTGATGAATTCCAAGAAATTGCCAATTACACAGAAGATGGTTTTGAAAAAAGAATACGCTCGTTTATTCAGCAACACTCAAATATTTGTTATATTTTTTCAGGTAGCCAGCAACACCTGATAACCGAAATGTTTAACTCAAATAACCGTGCATTTTATAAATTGGCAGAGAGTTTTCCTTTAGACAAAATAGAGGCAAAACATTACATCCCCTGGGTTCAGAACCTATTCAGCCGAAAGAATGTTCATCTCCCTACTGAACTAATAGAAGAAACTGTAGCAAGATTTGAAAACCATCCAATGTATATCCAGAACTTCCTGTTTCACCTCTGGGAGGAACCAAAGGGAAAAGGATTTTCCCATGAGATTATCAACAAGATAGAAAATGCAATCATAGAAAAGAGAAGTCTAGAACACACCGTATTATGGGAAACCTTAAGCATTAATCAAAAGAAAACCTTAAAACTGATCCTGCTGAATAATGGATCCAACCTTTTTAACGCTGACTCTTTAAAATCGGTTAACTTAAAAACCGGTTCTTTGGTTACCAAAGCCCTGTCAAGTCTTATAAAAAAAGAAATTATTGTAAAAAACGGAAGGTATATGATTCAAGATATTGTTTTTAAGAAATGGCTTCAAAAAACATTATCACTATAAAAAACGGAGCCGAAGTCAGATGCAATATTGGATATGAAGAAGCGAGTCAAGAACGTAAGATCTAAAAAGCCACATCCTGAACATGATCAATATTTATTGCGGATAAGCAAGGGTGAACGATTGTACAAATTCTATTATTTTCGTCCAATAGCCGGACGGGGTGAGCATTTTGAATATCGAATATTAACAAAAGAAAAGGCAAATGGAATGTTAGAAATGGTAAGCTATAACTTCAAGATCATAAGCGATGTCCCGCAGAAAAGCTCTATCACCAGAGTTCCTGAAATATCAAAAGAACAGTTAGAGCCTATTGTTCAAAATGTTAAAAGAAAAACGAACACCAGTGATGATGAGTTTGAGGAATTGGACCTTTCCAGGTTTTTGACAATTGATGAACAACTTGAATTCCTAAAACGGCATGACAGGGTGGACACAATGTATATAATGTAGATAAAAGACTGCAAGACTGAAATGGCAAAGATGTCCTCTTTGAATAAACTGCCCGTAAAATGCCAGGAATGTGCCAAGTCACAAGTAAATGGGGCCAGGCATAAGTAAATAAGTATTGGGAACGAGAAAAGGAGCCGTTTGACTCTTTTTAGATCATCATGCATTCCGGGAAATACTAAATGAACGGCTTTACCCCGCCCGCATAAAGCCACGGATTTAATCCAGACTTTTTGTGGTCGGGATTACGACCGGGATGTCGTGCTCCATCGGCGTCACGTATAATGATTGGTGTGGTTTTTTCTATTGGCAACCTTTGCCGATTTCAGCTCAAGGTTTACCCGCCATTCGTCTGGAGGGCCTGCCTGCCGTCCGTCGGGCGGGTTTATCCGCCTTCTTTGTTGCAGGTTTGTCCACCGGTTTTATGGTGAACTTTTTTGGTAAATGGAGCTTGCAGGGATCGGTTTTTATCCAGTTTACATTCCTGCCTTAATTCTGCTAACCAATAAGATAATTCTTGCAAATTAGAAATTTATTTCTATAATGTAAGATATGATAAAGCGAAAATTAAAGAATACAATCATATCGTACCTTAAAAAATTTCCTGCCGTTGCCCTGTTAGGCCCAAGGCAGTCGGGAAAGACGACGCTGGCAAAAACCTTTTCCACGAGCTATTACGACCTGGAAGTTGAGCAGGAAAAGCTTAGGCTTGACTTGCAATGGGATGAGATTACTCAATCCGATCACCTTATTATTCTGGATGAGGCTCAAAGTTATCCTGAAGTCTTTCCCAGAATAAGAAGTGCCATTGATAACCGCAGAGACAAGATGGGTCGTTTCATGATTTTAGGTTCTGTCTCACCGGGGTTAATGATACAGGTGTCGGAATTCCTGACTGGAAGAATTGCCATTTGTGAACTTTCGCCTTTTTATATAGATGAAGTTAAGCGCAAGGGCCTGGATATCTTGTGGCTTGTGGGTGGCTTTCCCGATGGGGGAATACTTAAGAGTGATCGTTTTCCTTTATGGCAGAAACAGTATCTCGATGTGCTTGCCATGCGTGATCTTCCCCAATGGGGTTTACCCGCAACTCCACAGGTCACTCAGAGGTTTTTCAGAATGCTGGCCGTAAGTAACGGCACCGTCTGGAATGCGAGCCAGATTGGCAAGAGCATGGGGCTCTCCTATCATACGGTTAATTCATACCTGAACTACCTGGAGCAGGCATATCTTATTCGAAGGCTTCAGCCTTTTCATACCAATATCCGAAAAAGGCTTGTTAAGAGCCCTAAAGTGTACTGGCGTGATACAGGCCTTTTGCATAGCCTTCAAGGGGTTAACAGTTCAGATGATTTAATCGTACAGCCATGGGTCGGATTCAGCTGGGAAGCTTTTGTGATTGAACAGATCCTTATCTGTCTTGAGGTGCAGGGGACTCATTATGAAGCATACTTCTTCAGGACAAATGACGGGCACGAGCTTGATCTCCTTTTGATACTTAATGGTGAAAAGTGGGCCTTTGAAATTAAGCTTTCGGGTTCTCCTGGTAGGGATGAATTGGATCGATTAAAAAAGGCGGCAGAGATGGTGGGAGCTGACAGAAAGGTCCTTATCTCCAGAACAAGAAGAGAGATCGAAGGCGCAGATGTTGTTTCTACTAACATGTACGGTGTGCTCAGGTTGCTGCAGAGTAAAAACAGGGAGAGATCATAATTAGTAAAATTATTTGAGAACGGGCTAAGTTCCAGAGGAATTGCCTTCTTCTCTAAAGAGAAACATTGGTCCCAAAACGATTTATGAAGAGTGACCTTCGTGCATAAATTGCTTAACGTTTCTTGAGACAGCAAATAAAGGGCTTTACCCCGACCGCAGAAAGCCACGGCTTTAATCCTGACCTATTGTGGTCGGGATTACGCTCCTAAACTATTAACTAATGTAAGTCCGGTGTCAGGTCTTAAATCATGGGATTTCCCCTCTGTTTAAGATGAGCATATCCACATTACAGAAAAACCTCACACCCTCCCCCATTGTTCATGAATTAGTGAAACACGACTCAGAATATCTCCTTCATGAGCCTGCATGGTAACGAATGTTGAGATACCCCTCTTCATCAGGCAAGAAAAAAGCAGTTGATGTTTTGATTAGTTAATGTATGAACTTTTTGGTTCAGTAGCTGACCACAATATCTTGCGGACCTTTCATCATCTTCTTTAGACTAAATTCATTGATTCCGATGCAATTCTTAAAGCCAATTTTTCTTGACTTAAGAATTTCTTTGTTCTTCTATTAACCAAAAGCAGCCCACAGGGGCAACCTTGCACATCCAAGCCACTGTTGTTCAGAATTCCGAGCCAGAGGTGAATAAGAGTCAAACGTAGATTTATCCCGCCTGCCCCGTAGGTAGGGACTATCATACTGGGGTGGAATTTTTACCCCGTTGAATGTTTACCCCGTTAAATTCGAAGACTATTTAACTGGGGCCTTAACTTATTCAATTGGGGCGAAGACTATTCCACTGGGACTTAACCCTAATGAGGTAGATGATCCAATGGGAATTTTGAAAATTTTTTCTGGTAAAGATCCTGAAGAATACGAGCAAAAAGGGGATAGTTTTTTCGAAACCACAAAATATGGGCTCGCAAAAATTGAATATGAGATGGCTCTAAACAAACTGGAAAGAAAATGTCCGAACAACACAGATCTTAAAAACCGGCTTCAGGAAAAGATTCTCCACAGCAAGGAGGCCCTGGCTCTTCAACACAAACAGACGGGGGAAGAACTAATGAGGGCTGAAATGTTTGATAACGCGGAGGAGATAGTGCGTCTGGCTCTGGAATTGACAGAAGATCCAGAGCTAACAGTTGAACTCGAGGAACAACTACAAGAGATCCACAATCATTTTGCGGGAGAAGAGATTAAAGATTTATCTGATTTCGACGTGCATATGGAAAATACTGAAAAAGCTGGTTACCAAGGGCCAGAGGAAGAATATTTTGCGGTCTTGTGCGGCTCATTGCCCGAAGAAATGCGGAAAGCCTATCATAGTTATGGGAACACCTTTAAGGCCGGTTATGTGGCCTTAAATCAGGGAGATTTTGAGCTTGCAGCAGCCAAATTATCCCATGCCATCGGAGAGAATCCATCACCACATAGTTTTATCCCTCTCGAACTGGCCACAGCCTATCTGAACCTACAAAAATATGAAGAAGCTCGTGCTTTATTGGAAGGTTTTATGAAAGAGCATCCTGATTCTATACAAGGGTATAATCTCCTGTGTGAGATCTTTTGGGAAATAAAGGAGTTCGATCAGGCTCAAGAACTCCTTCTTTCTTGTCCGGAAGAGTTAGTTGACTCGTTACCCATTCAGCTTCTTCGAGGCGAGACGCTCTTTCAGGCCAAAAGATATCAAGAAGCTGAATCCTTCTACCTTGATTACCTGCAATATTCCGGTTGGGATGAAAACATTGCTCGATTGCTGGCCAAAACTTATGAGGCACTTTT
>Ga0233414_10000896_pt1 | contig 11809 bp, 12 predicted proteins | sample Na_anoxic_10_MG_FD_189020 | JGI IMG/M metagenome (GOLD analysis project Ga0233414, IMG submission 189020) | Seawater microbial communities from Saanich Inlet, British Columbia, Canada - Na_anoxic_10_MG | ecosystem: Environmental > Aquatic > Marine > Inlet | place: Canada: British Columbia...
TTGAATATTAGAAAATTATAATAAATGAGGTAAAAAATATGGCAGGTAATTATAGATCCGAATTTCAGGAACAAGATCTTGCTGGTTTTATTTCTCCACAAGGAAATGAAACAGGAGCTATGGTCATTAAAGCTCCCAAAGGCCCAGAAGTTCCAGTGAAATGTACATCAGAAAACGATGTTTTTATGTACTTTGGAAACCCTTCTGCTACAAATCCAGAAGTTTTTGAAGCTTTATCTTTCGTTCAAGAAGCACCTTTATGGCTTTCAAGTCCACAAGGAAGTAGTGCATTATATGGTGGATCAGATATTAAATCTGGTACAGTTGTAGCTTTTGATTCTGGTAGAGTTATTCCTTCAAGTTATACCTACACAGATAATACAATATCACACTCTTTTTTCGCTTATTCTCCTTATACAGATGACCTTAAAGTTAATATTACAACTTCAGGAACTCAGTATAAATTGAAGTTATATAAAGTTGAAAGTGGTAACGATGTGTATCTTACAGAGTATGATTATTCACTATCAAGAGAAAAAGATAATTTTGGTAAGCAACTATACATTTTGGACGTTTTTGATAAAAATCCTTATGTAATAGCAAAAGTTAATGCATCTTATACAGATACTGCTCCATCTATTTCATCAACAGCAAAAACAACCTTTGCAGGTGGTGCTAGAGGAAGTGATCCTGTAGAGGCAGATTATAGTAGATGTTGGGACTATTTCAAGAAACCTAATAAATACCCAGCTAAGATTTTCATGGATGTTAATGGTTTAGGCAGAACTTATGTAAATACTGTTATTGCATCTTATCAGTATTATTCACAAGGAATTTCAGTTGTACCTTTTGGGAATGACACAGCAGATGCAGTTACAGATAGAGGAGCATTAGACACCGACAATATAGCTCTTTATACTAACTGGAGAAAAATATATGATCCTTATAATGATTCATTTGCATGGATTAGTAATGTTGGATCAATTGGCAAAAACTATGCAAGAATGGAACCTTTTTATGATGGTTTAGCTCCTGCAGGTATTGCTGAAGGTTCAAATCCCGGTGGTCAAATAGCCGATTATAGAACTATAGAAATGGAATATGACTATGATGATTCAGATCTTCAGACTCTTGATGAAGCTCAGATAAATCCAGTTATCCTTGATGAGATTTATGGAGTTATGGCTTATGGAAATAAGACAATGCAAGTAAGTAGTTCTGATACTTCTTATATTCATACAAGAAGGATTTACAATTATGTCATTGAAAAAGTTGTTAAACAAGTTCTTAGAAGACAAGAGTTTAAAAATATAGATACTATTCATATGAATAAGGCAAGATCTATGACTGAAACTCTTTTAAGCCCTATTCTTGCAGAAGAATTGTTAGCAGAAGCATTAGTTGTATGTGATACTACAAACAATACTGATGTTACAAGAACAAATAGAAGATTCATCATTGATGTGTATGTAAAAGCTCAAGTTGATGCTGAATTTTGCCAACTAAATCTTATAAGAGTTGGACAGAATCAAGTTATAGCAAACTTGTTATAATATAAAAATTGGTAATATGAGGGGTAGATATTTCTACCCTTTATAATACTAATAAACAGAAATAATATGAGAGGAAAATAATATGAGTGTAGTTGTAGATAAAGTTCTCGGTTTAGGAGATGATCAACTTGCAAACCAATTTATAGTTCTATTTCCTGATGGTCTTCCCGGTGGTGGAGATGTAGATAATCTTTCACTTAGATTAGATGAATCTTTTGATATGCCATCTGAAGAAGTAGGAACATATGAAATTAAATATAGAGGTATGACAATTACTAAGACTAATATGTCAGAACAAACGTCTAAAGAATATGAATTGATAGCAAGATTGGATAAAGACTGGAAAATAGCTGATGCATTAAGAGAAACTTATGAAATTACTTATAACCCAGTTAAAGGAACAGCTCTGGGAGATACTTCTGCTAGATTTACTGTAGAAGTTCAAGCATTAGATAGTCAAAATAATGTAGTTAAAACAGTTTCTTTTAAAAATTCTAAGATAAAAAGCTTAAAACTACCTACTTTTGGACATGAAGAAGAAGGTGCTGCTAAGATAACGATTGGTTTTATTTATGGTTCGCTGGAATTGAACTAAAATTTAATAATTTAAAAAAACCGTAAAAAATATATATACCTCTTATTTTACTAATAAACAGTAACTTAAGAGGTTTTTTATATGCCGGTATTACCACAAACAGTAATTAAAGGAATGAAAGCTGCACTAGATGTTGCAGGAGTTGTTAATCAAGGTCAAAAATACTTGATGGAATTGCTTGATCCTCAGAATAAGAATATATTTGAAATCTTATTTACCCCTAATTCTATGGGGAGTGGTCCTGTAGATTTTGCTAAAATCTCTGCCAGACTTGCAAGGGATACACTAATTACAAGACTTCATATACAGTCAATGTCTTTTGGTTTTGATGGCATAGAATTTGCTAGTGCTGATAGAAAAACATATGCTAAATCTATGGAAAGAGCTAATGAAGTTACTATGACTTTTATTGAGAATGATTTAGCTATTGTTAGAAATTATATGGTAGATTGGCAAGAGGACGTTGTAGCTTTTGATCCAATTACAAAATCATATGTTTTTAAAGAAAATCAAGAATTTGCTAAAAGAAATTGTAAAATATTCCTTCAAATGGGAAGCATGGTTCCTTCTCCGGGATGGATTACATTAAATGGATTAAGACCAAAAAGGATAGGGGATGTAACAATAGGTCATGGGGAAACTGAGCCTTGGTTTATGGAAGTTACATTTTCTACTGATTTTATAAAATTAGAAACACTGACACAATTATTTTAAATTATAGGGGATATAAAAAATGACTGAAAAAGAAACAAGCTTAATTAGTCCTGATGAAATTGCAAAAAGAAGGACTGAAAGAAAACCAAGAACGCAGGTACTAAAAGACCATAGTACTGAAGAAGAAGTTATTGTAGAAACTCCAACAGAGGGGGAGAAATTTATTAATACTGCAGGGTTGGTTAAGATAAATTTTGAAACTTTAGGACGTTTTGATATACCTAGAACTCTTCATTTTGATGACTATTCAGGAAAACATGTTGTTGATATTACTATGTCTAATGAAGAGAATTTTGTAGAAACTCTTTTAACCATTATGCAAGAATTAGTTCAGGAAAAGGATCAAGTTAATATAGGAGATATGTTACCTCAAGAGTTCATAGAAGCAATGATAGGTATGAAAATTAAATTTAATACCCCTACACATGAACATAAATGGCTATGTGATTGTCAAATGGGAGAGGATAATAAACAGCCCCAAACTGCAAATATAGATCTACAGAAATTAAACTATCTCTGTATTCTTGAAAGTGATGAAACACTAAAAGAATTTTACAAACCTTATTTTGAATCTTGTACAGATGAACAATTCTTAGATTATTTAGAGAAAAAGTATGGTGATGAAGAAGAGGTTATAAATGTTCAAGACTATGATAGAAATGTAGAATTAAGTAAAGTTAAGGTTGAAGAACCTATATCTCAAACAGTAGGGGAAGATATATTTAAATTCAGATTCACTAGAATGAAAGATATTATAACAGCCCAAAAGATAATTGATGATAAATATGCAGTAGCGATTAAGAAAATTGAAATGCAAAAGCCTCATGGGGTTAAAAAAGTTGAGTTAGAAGTATCTAAAGAAAAAGAGATGCAAAAGGTTCAAACAGATAAAATGAAAGATCTTATTCATATTGTTAAAGCCCTTACTCTTGTTAATTATAACGGGGAAGATGTTACAGACAATAATCAGAAAATAGAATTATATTCAAAAGTTAAGCGTAAGGAAATAATGGAATTCAATGATTTATTGCAACACATAAACTTTGGTATTCAGGATGAGAGAGATTTTGAATGTGAATTCTGTGGTAAGCTTGACAGGAGGTTACTTCAACGAGAATTTGACCCATATGAATTTATTCCTCTGGACTCTGGTTCCGATGGCAAATTACGAAAGTGTACAGGAAGCTCTATTCTTTTTGGAGTATAAAATGCATTATGATCCTGAAACTATAGAAAATATGAAATATCATGTTATTCGAAGAAGGATTGATCAGTATTTAAAGTATAAGAAAGCTGTAAGTGAGGCAATTGCAAATTCTGCCAAAAAACTTACTAATAAATAGAGGTAGAAATTAACTAAAATGGCTCTTGTAATCCCTACAAATGTTAACTATAGTGAAGAACAACTTTCTGTACTGACTTCTATTGATCAGACAATAAAAACTCAATTTGGTGTTAATAATAAAAATGATGAAGAGGAGCAAAAAACTAGTGAAGAGTCTTTAGAGCTTCAAAAAAAAGAAGATATAAGAAATGAGGAAATACTTAAATTAGCGAATAAGGGTTTTATTGACAGAGCACAAGAAAAATATTTAAAATTAAAAAATAAAGCTACAGTTTACTTTAATAAACATTTAGTAAAGAAAAAGTGGTTACAGAATATAGGTAAATCTTTACAAACTATGGCTCAAAATGCTGGTAGTTGGATTATGCAACTCCTTAAGTTTTTGTTTGTAATGGCTTTATTTCCCGGATTATTAGATACAATAATAAACATATTTACAAGTGTAGCAATGTTTCTTATTAAGATATTAACCAAATTCGCACCTATAATTATAAGAAGGATGGTAAAGATAATTACTGAAACTTTACCTAATGCATTGAAAAAAGCTATTAGTCTTATATTCCCTGCTATTGGTAGAATGTTTGAAGCATGGGGAAAAGACTTAGCTAAAGACTTACCTTTCTTAGGGATGATTGTTCAAAAAATAGGAACTCTCTTTGGGCCTGATGGTATATTAACAAATTTCTTTAAAGGTCTTGCTGGATTGACTCCTTTCTTCATAGGGGCAGGAATAGCATTAAAAGTATTTTTTAAATTTAAACCTCTTTTTACAGTATTGAATGGTATACTGGGTAAAATGGGTGGATTATTATTTAAATTAACTACTAAATTATTTCCCGAATTCACAAAAGGATTAACAAGTATGAGGGGGGTTTTAGGTAAGGGTATTAAAGAGGGGTCTAAAAAACTAGGGAAGACAGTATTTTCTTTAATTAAAAAATTTGGTATATTTCTTATTACTGCTCTCACACCTATCTTTATAGCAATAAAAGCCTTTATAATGGGAACACTTGCCCCCCTTATTATACCATTACTTCCTATTATTGCAGTTGTTGGGGCTATCATTGGAGCATTAGTACTATTGTGGAAATATGCAGATAAAGTTTATGATTTTCTTGACAATGTACCTAAATTCTTAGAAGAGAAACTTGGTGTAGTCGGTAAAATATTGGGTGTTGCTTTTCAAGTTATTACAGCCCCTCTGAAATTTATTGTATGGTTATTTAAAACAATTAAGAAGCAAGGTTTTAAAAAGACTATGCTTATTATATGGAAGAAGATAAAAGAATTTGGTGCTTTTATATGGGAAAAGTTAAAAGGTATTGGAAGGTTTTTTAAAGATTTGTTTTATAGTATATTTGCTCCTGTAATAAATGTATTTAAAAAAGTAGCTAAATTTTTTATAGATATATTTCAACCTGTAGTAGATGTAATGGGTCCAATATTTAAAAAGATAGGTGAAATATTGGGTTGGGTATGGGATTCCGTTGTTAAAAATATAACGGGTGCTTTAGCTTCTGTAAAATCAACCTTAACAGACATATTTAATTGGTTTGGTGGTGTGGGTACTCATGGGTTTTTTACTTGGATGGATATGAATGAAAAAGAAAGAGGGAGACACCTTGCAATTACTGCTGCTGCGGAAAAATCTGGAATAGATATGGGTAAAGTAGAAAAACTTGTTGAAGCAGATTCAGATGGAGAATTAGCTAAAATAAAAGCAACTGCTGCAGAAAAAGCAATGGCTAAAAGATTACAAACAGAGGGGGGATTAAATAATATAGATAAAAATGACTTTGAAGAATTAATGACAAATGTTGTTAGGAATATAAAAGAGGGGGGAGCAGGTTCTGCAGCTACAGGGAGAGTGATTAAAACATTAAAAGATTATATACCCCGTAGAGGAAAGAAAAGGAGGAAAAAATAATGGCTAAAAGTATATTAATAGAATTTGTTGAAACAAATTCTGCCTCTCAGGGTAAATACAGTTATCAAAACGACAGTACAAGTTTAATGACTTTTCCTTTAACTGATGATGTAAATCTTGAAATTGTATCAGAGTTTGCTTCAATGACAGAAAACATTCCTTTAATAGGGCAATTAACAAATATAATGACAACTATGGCTGGTCTTGGTGGATCTATAAGTGAGGGAACTCTTAACTTTCAAAACCTCTCTAATGTACAGAGATGGCAAAGAACTAATCCAATAAAACTAAATTTAAACTTATTGTTGTATACAGAAGAAAATGCAAAAGCTGATGTATATGATAAAATGATGGAATTAATATCTTTAACTATTCTTACACAAGATCCCGACAATCCTAAAAGATATAGGGTTCCCGGATTGAATTTATCTTCTTTGAAACAATCTACTAAAAAGGGACAAAAGAAAGAAGCAGTTGCTTTAGGACAATCTAAATTAATATCTGTAAGGATTCCGGGTATTATATATTTACCAGTAGCATTAATGACTAAAGCAGTGCCTACAGTATCTAAGGAAGAAACAGATTCTGGATATCCTTTATGGGCAACATTAAATGTAGAAATTACAGGACTATATCCAGCAACAGATGATTTACTTAAAAAGGAGAGTACTTCTTTTCATGATACTATAACAGGTTCTATAGCAAATAAAGATAATATAAGTGGGAAACTTAAACTACTATGAGACACAAGGTAATGAACATATTAGATGAAACTAACAATATAATAATATATGACCCTACATCTATAAACTGGAATGATTTTACATATCCTAATGGCTATTATAAACATCAGGTATCTTCCAGTGAACTTGTTAAACCATATTTGATAGCACATGCATATTATGGAGATGTTGACTATGAAGATATTATTTTAATTTTGAATAAGATTGAGTATGCTTTTGATATGGTTCCAGAAACTGAATTAAAACTACCTAAAAAAGCAGACATTGATGCTTTTATTTTGGAGAATATTAAATAAAGGGGATAAAATAAAGTGAGATATATAGGAAAAGTAATTGATAATAATTCTACTAATGGACCTGAAGGTGTAGAGAACGGTTCTGTTAGTGTGTATATAGAAGAAATAATGTTAGATATCCCAAAAGATTTATACCCTTGGGTTTTTTCTGATGGGGAATTTACTTCCAATATACCTGAAATTGGAGATTATGTTTGGGTTGAATTTTTAGACGAAAATAATTTCAGAAATGGATTCTATGGGGATAAAGTGAGTTTGAAAGAATATCATGAACATAATGAAACTATCGGCAGTATTACGAGTTCTTATCCTGCGGTAAAATATCTTAGATTAGCAAATGGGGTTGCAATAGGATTTTCTTCAGATCCAGACTCTCCTGAAATTTCTATTTATCATTCAGAAGGTAAAGAGATATATGTTAATAATGATAATATGACAATAAGTGCTTTTGATTCACAAATTATTATAAATGATACTGGAATTCAAGTATCCGCTTCAGGAAAAACTATACAGGTATCTGGTACTCCGGGTGCTCCTAATGGTTTAGGAGGTTTTTGTGGGTTGGCTGGTGGTGCATGTCTCTTTACGGGAGCAGTTATAACTACAGATACAATAACAGGTTCATAAATGGCATTAGTTGCGGTTGATTTAAAAGATGAAATTAAAAGTGTATTACTAGATAAAGATAGTGCTACAGAAGCTTTAAGTGCTTTAGGAGATACAATAGCAACTTATATAATAGGTAATGCTGAAATAGCTTTTGTTTGGAGTGCAGCTTTACCTAGTCCACCAAATACACCAGATCCAGTAACAACAGCAACAGGAGAATTTATATCATTATCCTTTTCTTTAACTCCTTCTCTGGCAACTAATCAAACAACGGCTATAAATTTCTTAAAAACTGAATTAATAGTAGGATTAACTGCCTCTACATATAATATTACTGAGGCTGGATTTGCTACTTCTGCAGGATTAATGTCTACTTCTCCTTCTTTATCTTCTTTAAATATAAGTATTTCTGGTTCAGATCAAGACATAGCCCTTACACAACTTGCTACAAATATTATAGATTGGGTAAAATTACAAATTCCTGTTGGTCCCTGTTCTGGAACTCATGGTGTATATACAGGGGCAGGGCTTGTTACTTCAATAGCATAAAATTAAATAAACACACCAATATTACTAATAAACAGAAGATAAAAATAAAAAATAGGGAATAATATGCCTTTTGAAGATTTTGACATTTACGGTAGAGAACATGACGATGGAACACCTTTCTATTTTCATGATGACGATTCTCTTGCAACAGCAATTACACTCTGGCTCACATCGAAAAGGGGTGATTTTATAAGAGATCCTGAAGAAGGTGGTATTTTAGATAAGTTTATATTTAAGAATATGACTGCAGGATCTATAGAAAAGATGCAATTTTCTCTTACAAATGCAATATACAGAAAATTTTCCAATTTACTTACATTAAACAATATAGACATTACACCAGATAGGTCTTCAAGGACAATACAAATAGATATATACTATACAAGTTTAGCAACAAATAAGCCTAAATTAGCTACTCTTTATATTGATGAATTCCCTACTATTAATTATTATAAATATCAGGATGTTGAATATACAGAAGATAGTTTATATAATTTTGTAGTATTAAAGAAACCTTCTTTACCGGGTAGAAAATTAACATACAATATAGAACAGGAATCTTGGACATGGGGAAAATATAAATTGGTGAATCTTGAAACAACTGATTCAAGGTTTTCAGATATTTTGGCTTACATAAACGGTTGAGGATAAATAATGGATTTTACATATGAAGGAATATTAGCAGAAATAAAAGAACAATTAGCTCTTGAAACAAATTGGGCAAATACTTATTATTTTGGTGTTTATGACAATATGTTATCACCAGTTGCTTATATAGCTGAAAAAATGGTATATGCTGCAGAGTTTTATTATAGAGAATCAAATTGGGAAACTGCTCAAAAGATAGAATCCTTAATGACAAAGGCCGTTTATCTTGATTATTCAGCATACAGAAAAGTAGGGGCTAGTGGTACTTTATATGTTTCAGCAAACAGTGGTTTTAGTAGTTCTTATGTATATACAGGAAACAATGTTAATATTTCTCAATGGGATGAATTTACAAATGCTAATGGAAATCTTAATGTGTATGCAACCGCAGATTATGTATATAGTACAGGAACAACAGGTAATTTAAGTGTAGCTGTTAAACAAGGTACTCCAAAATCTTTTACATATTTTGCTTTAGGTAATAATGAAGAGAAAGTCTATATTTATTCTGATAGTGTTGATAATACAGAAATTACAGTTCATATAGTAGATGCTAATGGTGTTGTTTTAAACGATGTTAGTATTATGGGTGTAGATGTAGAAGATAAAAGGATGTATTTTTTAAATGATCCTGATAATTATTACTGTGAAGTATCAAATGCTACAGATTTTAGTTATGTTCAGGTTATGTTTGGGAATGGTGTTAATACTAAAAAATTAACTCAGGGAGAAAGAGTTTTAATTAAATATGCTGAGACATTAGGGGTAAGTGGTAATATACAAAATGCAAGTATAATAACTGCTTTTAAAAATACTCCTCAAGATGTGTATGGAAATGATGCCACTTTATATGTAAATAATACAGCAGAAATTTCAGATGCTAGTGATTTAGAAACTATAGAACATATAAGAAATCATGCACCTAATATTTTTCAAACAGGTTATAGATGTGGTGGTTCAAATGATTGGGTAGCAGTTTTAGAAGATCATGCTTATATTACAAATGCAATTGTTTGGTCAGCTTATGATATTGGGGATACCTCAGAAGCTAATATGAATAAGGTATATATAGCTGCTATTTCTGCAGATGGGGATGATTTAACAACTACACAAAAAGAAGACATTACTACAAATTATTTGAAAAATAAAAAGAGTCCTACTGAAATTGCTTCTTTTCAGGATCTTGAAATTATATATGCAAAGTTTTCAGTAGCGGGAAATATTTCTACAGGACAGACTACAGTTGTGGATCAGGCAATCAAAACAGATTTAGATACAAATTATGGAATTCTTAATACTGATTTTAATACAGATATATATGAGTCTGATTTTTATAGTGTAATATCTGATGTTGATGGAATATCTTGGCATAATACAGAGATATATACTTTAGAAAAAGATTTTGCATACAGTACTCCAACAACTGCAATTGCTGTAAGTGATTTAGTTACATCAGGGGCTGTAAATCAAATATATTTAACTCCTGATACCTTTGAGATATGGGTTGAGAATGTACTGTCTGGAGAAGTTACAACTATAGAAAGGGCAGGGTATGATTTATCAGGTGTTGTTCTTGAAGATAACGGATACAATCTTTCAGGTGCAAGTGTGAATTATACCGATAATACGTTTGCTTTTGTAATAGATACTTTGGCCTCTGGTAGTGTAGAGACTTATAATATTAATATATCTTACAAAACTAGAGATGGAAATGGCGATCAACAAAATAACTTAAGACTATCTGTTTTTAAACAAATTACAGATGTAGATACAAATTATGTAGACACAACACTAACTTATTCATAAAGGGATGTAAATGGGAATAGATTTTAAAAAACTAATACCCTCTAATCTAAGAACTGGACGATGGGGAGAATTAATGGAAGTTATCCAATCGGTTTTTAATGAAATAAAAGCTGATAAGATAGACATTATCCAGACTCAATTTGAATTAGAAAATATGACCGATGCTGAAATATTATCCTTTGGTAATTTTCTTGGGTATGATATTAATTATAGAGATGGGTATACAGCTACAACAGACTATTTAAAAAAACAAATATTATCCATAGTTCCTAGAATACTTAATAGAACAACCTCTGTTGGTTATGATTATATTTTTAATATCTATGATTTAACAGGTGAAGTATACCCTTGTTTTTTAAACGATGATCTTACATTAAATCCTTTTACATTGTGGGAGTCTTCAAATGAAATAGACACAGCTACAACTTTAGATCAAGAAGCTGATAACATACTATTTTATGTTAACGGAAATCCAGTATATGCTACCCCTGCTTCAACAGGACTTCCTATAGCATATTTAGATCCGGTGGCAGGCGTTACTCCAACAACTCTAGATGAAAATACTGTGTTATCAACAATTACACGACACATACTTGTAGAATATGCTTTTAACTATATAGAAAATGCAGATGAATTTATAAGCACAAATACTGTAGAATCTTATTATGAAGACCTATTCCACAATAAAAGAAGAACTGAGGTTTTACATTTAGAACCAAAGATATCAATTGATACATATTCAGGTACAATTACAGAAATACCATATTCAAATTATGATGGGACACTATCTGGGTCTATAGTATCAAAACATCAAATAGGGGATTTTACAAGTGGGTGGGTTAATACAATACAATTTGGAAATGGGGAATATGAAACAGTAAGTGGAGTTGTAATAAATGGAGTACAAAATTTAGTATCTACCTATGATGCAGGGGAGTTTCAAGTAATTTCTCAGGGGTCTTCTGCTTATAATGCAAGAAAGATATTAACAAAGACAGGAAAATTTGAAACTTTTACAGAGTTT
>Ga0233414_10000898_pt1 | contig 11799 bp, 7 predicted proteins | sample Na_anoxic_10_MG_FD_189020 | JGI IMG/M metagenome (GOLD analysis project Ga0233414, IMG submission 189020) | Seawater microbial communities from Saanich Inlet, British Columbia, Canada - Na_anoxic_10_MG | ecosystem: Environmental > Aquatic > Marine > Inlet | place: Canada: British Columbia...
TTAAAAAATGTATTTAGTATATTTAAAAGAAAACCATCGATACCAAAACTATCTAAAGCTGGTGGATTTTCCAGAAAAGAAGTAGTAGATCTTGGTAGGTATGCAAAACATTCATCTGCAGAAGACGCACTGCATATTTTAGATAATGCCATAACCCACAGGGTAGCAGTAGCACAAGAAGAATTGTTTGGTAGAGCATTGGGTAATAAATCCTCATATGGTGCTTTTAAAAAAATGAGACAAGTTGAAGAGAATGCTTTACATGTTAAGTTTCAAGATGTTCATAGATTCAAGCCTCTTTCAGCTCCAAAACATGGTTATACTTACAACACTATAGATGGTATGCATCCTGGAACAAAAACAGGTATTGGTGCTCAGGTAATTAAATGGTTAACTGATTTTGGTTCTAAATATGACGCACTTAAAGGTTTTGCTAGAGCGTTAAGTATGACACAAGATGATCTTTTGAAAAGCACTAGATTCCAAAAGGCTCTAGCTGCTGGTACTGATTTAGGTAAACTTGGCGAAGGTGGTTTTGGTGTTACTCATAAAATGCGACTAGAGATTGAAGGACATACATTAGAGTATGCTAGAAAAACAATAAGTCCTACTGCTATAGAAAAGTTGGGTGACATACCACCAATGATGGATATTATTAAGAGAAGTTTCCCTGCAGAAACTAAGGCATTAGCCGCTGCCGGAAGAAAAGGGGTAACACCAAGTCTATATGGTTCTGGAAAAGAAACTATATTTATGGAATTGATGGCTGGTACAGATGCATATCAATTAAGTAAACAAGGTACTTTTATGTCGGACTCATTAATTGAAGAAGCGCGAGAAGAAATGTTAAAACTGGTTAAAACTGGTGTGCACCATCAAGATATTGCCCATAGAAATCTCATGGTTGATAAAACTGGTACAAGAATTGGTCTTATTGATTTTGGTAAGGTAGATGTAGTTTCGAATCCTTCAGACGAATGGGTAAGGGCGGCAACTAAAAATGTAAATAAACAATTCGATGATGTATATAAAAGCAAAAATAGATTGCGGCTGCGTTATGGAAAAACCCTTTTAGATGCTGGCGCGCAAATAGACCCACACGCTAAAACAGTATTGGCATCAAATAAAGTTCATAGTGTAACTGCATACGAGAAAACATTTAATCCTTATGATAAAACTTCATTAAATCCACAATATGCAAAAACAGATCTTGGAGTTAGTACTCATGCTGCAACTGAATCAATGACCAAAACACCTGTTCCTACTAGTGGTGTTGCTGGTGGGGTAGCAGCAAGAATGAAAGCAAACAGAGAAGCAAAGATGGCAGCTATGCGACAAGAACAACAGCTTAAAGATCCTCGTAGAGCGATTAGAATGGAAAAATTTAGAAAGTCCAGTGCTGACGCTGTTGGCGTAGGGCTTAGGTCGGCGCATAAAGCTGGTAGAAGACATGGTAAATTTTCATCTATTAGGTCTTCTTAGTGTATAATATAATATGTATAATTGTTTTTTACAATAAAAGGAGTGACTATAAATGGGTTTTTTAGGACGTACCGCATTAGGTGCTCTTGCTGGTGGTGGCTACAAGGCATGGCAAGGAGACAACATGAGTGGTATTTATAAAGGTGCTGCTGCTGGTGCGCTTGCTGGTGGAATAGGTGGACATTATGCTGCTAAACTAGGAAGAAAAGTAGTTGGCGCAGGTAAAAAAATGACACCTGCAAATATTTTAACAGCTGGTTTGGGAGGAATGTCTAAGGCTGGTCATGGCATGTTTAAATTTGGAGCCAAAAGACACAATACTCAAAAATTTGGAGGACAAGCTTTTGCCAGTGCTGGTAGTTTTATGACAAATAATGCTATGGCTGCTAAAAAATATATAGGCAAAAATGCTGCTGCTGTAAATAAATACGGTGGATATGTCATGGGTGCTATAGGTGCTGCTGCTGCTTTAAAGATTGGTCATTCTGTTCTAAAATCTAATAATCCACAACAACGACAAAGGAGATAATAAATGCAATGGTATGACACAAATCCCAATCCTGATACTTTTAGGGGCAATGCACAATGGTCGGCTCATAAGTTTGGTCGTCAACATTTTCCTTCTAGTTTTGCCAGGAATGGATTTGCTTCTGTTGCTTTTGCCGCCACGCCAGGAGATGCATTAGCTGCTCCTTGGCGCAGAAAACATAGATATGGTAGTGCAAAACATGTATCTAATTTACGACAAATACAAGCTGCACATCCCAATAGTGCAAAAATAAACAAAGCAATGGCTGCTGCAGGAAAAAAAACCTCAATAGGAGCTATGGCAGGTAAAGCAGTAGGAGGCACTGTATTAGCTGGTGCTTTTGCCGTAATACCAATGTTTACTACCCAAGGTACTCTTTATGACAAAACAAAAGCTACTATAGGTGAACTTGGTTTTCATGGTGGAGGTCTTGTTGGCGCTAAGATTGGAATGGGTTTTGGTGCTGCTGTTGGATCTGCTGTTCCTTTTGTTGGAACTGCAATCGGTGCTGCTGTTGGTGCTGTCGTTGGATATGTTGCAGGTGGAATGGCTACACAGCTAGGTATTACAAAAGCTTTTAGTATGGCAGATGCTGCCGTTGATAGAGAACGTAATAAAAGACAAATGAATTGGGTAGGAAACCAAACTGCTTTTATGACACAAGGTGCACATACAATGAGACAACAATCTTTGCAGGCAATGAACAGAGGCATGATGAGTGCCAGATCTATGCTTGGTAGAGAAGGAATGATGTTGCATCAATAGGTGATTTATGACTGATGAACTTAAAGATCTTCGAAAACTTGATTTACCCTTTGACGTAGATAAAGTAATCCCTCAATGCCACGAATGCGTTCGTAATCAATTAAAAAAATACGAAAAGTTTGTTTTTGATGGCAAACCAGTAGGCGGTAAGTTTTTAATACCGTGCAAAGGCATTAAGAAAGATATTGTATCTCCTTTAGAGGAAGCTACTAAAACAGACAAACAACTTGAGGTTCTTAAAGCAAGCCGTGACAATGTTGAATTTGCTAAAGCTTTCGCTAGGTTACCTGGTAATTTACCTTGGATTGCTCGTTGGTATCAAGAGGCAGTTTTACGCTGTACTTCACGTAGAAAAGTTCTAAGAATTGGCCGAAGGACTGGAAAATGTATCGCAGGACAATGTAAAGTTCTTACAGAGAATGGGCCAATTAATGCTAATGATCTTATAGATTTACCGAACAAACCAAGTATTGCTACTTTTAACCAAGAGACCGGTGAAGTAGAATTTGCTTCTAATTACACTATCTGGGCTAATGGACACAAAGAAACATATAAATTAACAACACAATATGGTAAAGAAACCGTAATTACAGACAATCATCCATTTTTAACAATGAGTTCATCTGGTCAAATGATATGGAGAGAGCTTAAAGACTTGTCTGTTGGTGACATGATTTTAGTTCCTGCAGATTACTCTTCTCTTCAGTTTAAAGAGTCGTCAATATCTTCTGATGTTGCTAGGCTGTTAGGGTATTTGACAGGCGATGGAAGTTTAAATTACAAATATGCCTCTAGAATTACAAATATAGATGATAAAATTCTTAATGATATAAGAAGACTTATAGGTGATTTTGATTGTGAACTTACTCCTTTGGATGATCAATCTTATTGTATTGTTTCTAAAAATAAAGATTGTCATGTAAAATACAGAAATTCTATTAATAATCTTCTTGATTATCATGATATGAGACATACCGCTCATTTTAAAAGAGTACCAAAAGATATTTTAGTTGCCAATAAAAAAGCAGTAAGTAATTTTTTATCTGGATATTGGGACACAGATGGCTGGGCCTGTATATCTAAAACTGGTAATCCTGAAATTGGTATTTCTACCGCATCGCAGAAACTTTCTAAAGATATTCAATTTTTGTTAATGCGCTTAGGTATTTTTGCAAATAGGTCTTATAAAAAAGTAAAACACAAAGGAGAATATAGGGATAATTGGACTATTGTACTTGCAGATCGTTTAAATATAGAAAAATTTCATAGACAAATTACACTGACAGCAAAACAACAACAATTAGATACTGTCTATAAATATATTTGCAATAGAAAATCATCTACTAGTGATTATCAATATTTACCTACAGGAATTATCAACTATATATCAAAAGAACAAAAAGCAAAAATTGACAATTGGGAATTATACAAACGCGAGAATGGATTATCTAAGCATTTTAGAGTCGCTAGACACTGTAAATGTATTACAAAAGAAAAAACTTCTGTTTTCGCTTCTATTCTAAATGATGAGTATTTAACTTGGTTAACACAAGATAAATTTGTATGGGAAAAAATAACAAATATTTCTTCCGAAGGAAAACAACAGACATATGATTTAAACGTACCAGAAACATCCACATTGATTGCAGACAATATTATTTCACACAACACTGACAGCGTGTGTATGGAGATTTTATACAAATTATATACTAGTAAAGATCGTAAGATCTTTGTTACTGGCCCTCAAAAGATTCACGTTGAGGAGATCTTTATACGTTTACGTAAATTTATATCTTCTCATTCAATGTTAAGAGATTCTGTTATAAGAGATGCAAAAGCTCCTTATTATGAAATTTTACTTAGGAATGGTTCTCGTGTTCGTGGTGTTCCCGCTGGCGCAAAAGGTAAAAAGGATGGTTTGGGTGGTCGTGGCCAAGACGCCGACGATATATATGTAGAAGAAATGGACTATGTTGATGCAAGTGCACTTCGTGGCGCTATCTTTCCTATTATGTACACAACTCCAGAAACCTCACTTTGTGGGTTTTCTACTCCTACTGGATTTAAAACACCATATTATAGTCTTTGTGAAGAGAGTCCACATTATAAAGAATTCCATTATACATATAAAGTACTACCTCATTACAAACAAGTAGAAGCAGAGAAAGGGTCTTTTACCGAAGAAGAGTGGAAGCACGAATACTGTTTCAATGGATATCAAGAAGTAACTGTTTTAGACAGTGAATCTAAGTGTTTTATTAAAAAACACATTAAAAATATTAAAGTCGGAGATAAAGTCTTTTCTACACAAGATAAACAGCTTGTTGATATAACTAATGTTTTTAAAAATAGTAACAGAAAAACTATTAAATATTTTACTGATAGTGGCACTATCGATTGTACTAATGATCATGGGTTTAGAAACCGTCAAGGCACAAAGACTCCTGTTAGTGCATTAAAAGAAATACCTTTTTCTTATTATCCTATATATTTATATTCTGCATTTAAGAAACAAAAATTAGCAAGATTAATTGGTTTTTTAAATGGAGATGGTTATGTTGCTGATTTGTCCAGTAGATATTCTGCAAGATTTTATGGAGAAAAAATAGACTTACAAAACATATGTATTGATATTAATTCTATTTATAGTACTTCATATTCTCCGTATTTTAAATCAAGTTCTACTAATTCAGAAACTTGGTGTGTAGAAGTTAATAAAGAAATCTCTGAAGATTTAGTACGACTTGGTGGTCTTTTTGGTAAAAAAACAGAACAAGATAATGTTATTCCTGAATGGATTCTAAATGAAAGTAAACATATACAGATTGAATTTTTTGGTGGTCTTTGGGGAGCTGAAGGATCTACCCCTAAGCCAGTAGGGTATACAGCTCACAGTCTATCAATAAATATGACTCTTAAGACAAACAAACTAATGTACCAATTACAAGATGTTTTATATAAGTTTAATATTGAATCTACTGTGAAAGAAAATACACTGTACATAAAGAATGATATTAATATACAAAAGTTTTGCAAACTAAACCCTGTTAGGTATTGTACATCTAAAGAAATATTGCATTTTTATTTAGATTTATATTTTAAAGAAAGAAATAGACTCTATTATGAAAATTTTGAAAATCATAGACTTGTATATTCTGAACGTACTAGATCGGATTCAAAATTATCTATATTGTTTGAAAAATATAATGTCTCAAAAAGTTCTTTTTACAAATGGATTAAAAATAAAGACAGAACTGGTCACAAAAAGTACGGACAAATAAAAACTAAAATACTAAAATCTTCTGACTGGTTCAAAAGTAAACTTGTTGGCAATTTGTGTTATATGTCAATTTTAAAAGAAGAAACCAATGGGATTCAACCTACATATAATATAGAAGTTAATTCTTCTGATCATAGCTATATACTTACTAACAATGTAGAGACATTTAACTGTGCTGAATGGGGCACTGCAGAATCTGGTGTATATCAACCAGCTTATATAGATAGAGCATTGACAAAATACGAATATTCGTCTATGGTTAGGAATCCGTCATGGAGGTACGTTATTGGTACTGACTGGAATGAGAAAAAAGGTACAGAGATTGTTGTATTGGGTTTTAACCCATTTTCAAATACTTATCATGTCGTAGACGTTGAACATATTGAAAGATCAGAATTTACACAATTAGAGGGCGTATCTAAGCTATTGGCTATGAATCAAAAATGGATGCCTAATTATATTTATATCGATGCCGGAAATGGAAGCACTAATTATGAGCTATTGCGTAAAACTGCATGGGAACATACTAAACCAGGCGGTAATAGGATTACGGCTAACTTGTTAACAATATTAAAGAAATATGATTCTGGAGCATCTTTAGAAATCAAAGATCCTGTAACACATCAAAAAGAGAAGAAACCAGCAAAGCCTTTTATGGTAAACGCATCGGTAAGATTGTTTGAACAGAACCTAGTTAGGATTTCATCTTATGATGAGAAACTTGTAAAACAATTTAGAAATTACATTGTAGATCGTATCTCTCCAAACGGCACTACTATATATGGTGTTGAAAGTGAAAAGATAGGAGATCACAGACTAGATGCTTTTAATCTTGCTGCTGTTGGTTTTGCATTAGAGTTTAGTAATCTTCACAGTACTGTTGTTAGTACAGAAGTTGCTGCTATTGTGGACCCGAGATCTAAAAATACAAACCATGTTACACATGCTGAAAAGAACGATAAGTTCTCTTCTCCTCAAGAAAGAAGACTAGATGGTGAAGCATCTAAATCACTTTTAGAGAAAGATATATTTACAAGAATACCAGGAAAGTTAGATAATCAACGAAACACCGTACAAACAAATCGTTTAGGGTGGGACATTGACAGAGAAGAAGAAGAAATGGAAAAATACAAACAACGAAAAAAAACTAGAGGTAGATCAAGGACTGATAGACCTACACGTTCTAATATTTAGGAGGCCAATATGAGTTTAGGAATATACTTTAGAGATTCAGCAGGTGCTATGTCATTGGTCACCAATGGTTCTGATAGTTCAAATCCTGTTACTACTATCCATGATGGTAAAAATGGAGATACTATTAGTGTTGTGCTATATTTACGTAATGACAATATAACAAAATGGTATTCTAATATTACAATTGTACCAGTTGATCTTGTAGATACTGATCCTTATGGTGATGTTATATATACAGAAACTGGGTGGGGAGTAAAGGTTAATAAAGGTGGAGACGAACCAACAGATGCTGAATGGGGAGATGTAGATTGGGGAGACGATGCAAACATGGATGACGTAGGGTCTAATGTAGCAGGAGATTCTACTACTTATTTTCCTTTTTGGTATTTAATTTCTTGTCCGCCGAACGAGAATGCACAAAACAAAAGTGATATTGTCTTGCAGGTAAATCACACAGAAAACGCAGTATAATGGTAGATATAAAAAAATTATTAAATCCTGACGATAAACAACTACTTGAAGAAAATTCAGGTGTTTCATGGGTACCTAAAAACCCCCGTGAAGTCTTATTACCTTATATGTCTGATGTTCCAAATGAAGAAGCAGGAGATCTTGAGTCGAGGCGCAAAAAAGCAACAGAAGTCATTGATGGATATACTAAAATAATTGAAGACTGTATAGAGCTTGAGGCTGAGATTGAAGATAGATGTAAAACTGTTAAAGTTCCACTGAACACAGGAGAACATTTAAATGTTATCGAAGCAATTGGTAGAGTATTTGGAATACAAGCAGAAGAAGTCACATTTGAAATGTATAAAGTATGTATTAAAGAATTATCGGAAGTTGCAAACAATACAGGAGCACCAAAATAATGATGATATTTGAAGAAGTAAACCAAGAGGCATTTAATACCTATCAAGTTGAGATTGGATATTATAAGCTTTTTCCTCTAATGTTAGAGGACTTTGTTACGCGCAAAGACGCGAAACAAATGATGCTTCCAAAAAACCTTCCATTCCAAAGTACTGTTACAGTAACACCAGGACAGCTAGTTAATGGTTCAGGTGGTGGACCAGCACCTGTTGTAGCTTCTACTACCTCTCCTGGTCAAGGAACTGGTCAAGGAACTGTTCAGCCTACATATGATGGTAGTTTTCCACACGGCACGTCTCAAGCTTTAAAGAGTGAAATAAAAGCCAAAAAAGAAGCTGGTGGAGTAGCAGTTGATAGTCTCACAGAGCCAGTAAAGAAAGCTACTGAATAATGGGTTTTACCGACAATAAAAATACTATTCGTACCAACGAAAAGAAAGTGGCCGCATCTTATGGTGGCGTTACTAAAAAAATTGGTAAACTTAAACCTAATAAGAAGAATCCGTTGGCACAACAAGATTATGCATTAATTATTAGAGCATTTGAAATAGAAGCTACTAATTGGGCCGAAGAAGACTATGCCTTGGCTTATCATTATAAAGATGTATATTCTACTAGAAACTTTTCTACGCGCGTAAGAGAACAGATGGATTTCTATCCCGGTATGCACCAATCATCTACTGTTGCAAAAGAAGATCCAGCATATACAGCAGCTAATGACAAGGCTAATAATAGATTAAACTTCTGGAATAACTCAATGGACAATCCAGATTCATTTATGAATGGATTGCGTTCTAGACAACAAGATTTTGATTATACAAAGATCTTTGGGTCTGATACGTCGGCAAAAACAAAAGGAGAACAAGTAGGCAAAATGCTTACAGAATGTGTTCCTTGTTTTGATAGGCTTCTTGATCTTGACGCTCTTATACCTGATGGCGATCTTTTAGAAGTACATGCACTTAATATTAAAATGAGAACAGATATCTTAGATCAAATTAAGGGTTTGTTTAGAGATCCTGGGTTGTATATAGATATTTGTGAATTGTTAAATCTGCTTTCTAGCTTATGTCCTCAAGATTTATTAGCATTATTAGTGTTGTTGAGTAATTATTTAGCCAAGTTGAATCTAGATATTAAATTTAATATTGACTTTATTATTAATCTTATTGGTGCAATTATGAGTCCATTTCTTGATGCGCTCGCTCAGTGGCTAGACAAACTAATCCAGATGCTTGTAGCGCCTATGTTATGCGTAGTTGACCATATTAATGAAGTTATTATGTTAGCTCAAAATGCCAAAATACCTTTTAGTGAAGTTTCTGCTTCTGTAGATGCTGATATTGGTGTAGCAATGCCAATGCATAACAATGTTTCTAATAAAGTAGATGCTGGACTAGGCAAAGGTAATAATTGGGCATCTGGCGAAATGGAAAGATTCTCTACTCCTGATAGTGAAAAATATAACCCACAACGTCCTGAGTGGCCAGAAGAAGAAAACCACTTAGCTGTTGAAGAAATGAAAGAAGCTGTTAATCCTTCGCTTTCTGTTGCAGAAAGAGAAGAAAGAGACAAACAGTGGGCTGACTTAAGACAACAAGAAGAGACAAAGCGCTCTAAAATTCCACCACCATTAAAACGTGGCAACCCAAGAGATGGAAGACGTTGGAGTAAGGATAATATTCCACAATCTGAAAAATGGTCTAAAAGTTTTTCTACAGGAAATAAAAATCACCCACCAGAGAAACAAGGTCACGTTCAAGAAGCTAAAAAATATTTTGACCCAGCACCACTTGTTAGTTCTATTGTACAAATGAGGAATATTGCACAAGGTGCAATCAGATATATACAGGATTGGTTTGATTATGCTATACAAATGATCTATGACCTGTTAGGTACTGATTTTGGATGGATGACTAAAAAAACAGGAGCCTCTACTTTAAAGTCACGTATTATTCAATTGATATCAGTAATTAAATCTGTGATTGAAGCAATCTCTAAAAATGGCTTAAAGTGCGGAATCAATAGTAATTTTGACGAAGGTCAAATGAAGTTTGTTCTTGAAGATACATTAAGTAAATTTAGCGCTACTAAATTCACAGTGCTTGACGATGGAACTATTAGTGTTCTTCATCCTAATGGCAAAACAACACCAGCGGTAGAGGGTTTATCAAAACAACCTGCTCGTACAGATGGTATTGATACTGGAATTGGTAAAGTTCAAGATACTGCAAAAACAGATGAAGTTAAGCAAAAAACTGTAGAATCAGGTATTATTATTAAGAATTGTTTGCAAGATTTAACAGCTGACGAATTATCAAGTACACGAGAGTGGATAGCAGAATACGAGAGGAGAACTGGCGGCAATGGATAAAGTCCAGTCTGAAAAAAAACAAGATGCTCTCCCCAAAGAAAATAATGGGTTCTCTCCTATAGATAAAAATTCTATTATTCCGGTAGCTTTGCCACCGCCAACAAAAATATACACTTCTAATATCGGTAGAGGGCGAGCACCAACTTTACGATGGGAAACAGCTGAATGGGATCTTGTTGAAACTGGTCGTATTGTAGATACCGAATCTTATGTTAGACGCGCGTTAAAAGTTAAAAAGAATCTTTTTCTTAAGGAAGGATATTCTTTTTCTAGTTCTGACATAAGTAGGATTAGATATATTAAAAAACGTTTTCAGCAGATGGAACATGCGACTAAAAATCCATTTCCAATGTTGATATCGGATACAGTAGCTTCTTTAATACGAACAAACAATGCTTTTTGGGTTAAGGTGCGCAAAACAAAAGCTTCCGGTGGAAGGGTTCGTGCATTACCAAATGGTAAAAAACTTCAGCCGGTTGCTGGTTATTTTATGCTCCCTGCAGAAACTGTAAGATTTAAAAGAGATGAATACGGTAAATTAATCAAATACCAACAAGAAGTGTACGGCAAAATAAAGAAAGAATTTAATCCTGATGACGTTATTCATTTTTACTGGGAAAAACGTCCGGGATATTCTGTTGGTACACCAGAAATGGTTCCTGTTAAAGATGACATTCGTGCTCTTCGTAGAATTGAAGAAAACGTAGAACTTCTTATATATCAACATCTTTTTCCTTTATTCCATTATCAGGTTGGTGACAAAGATTCACCAGCTGCTATGTTTGCTGATGGTACAAGTGAAATTGGTATAATTCAGGCCAGAGTTGCTTCTATGCCTTCAGATGGATGTTGGGTTACGCCTGAGAGACATAAAATTACTCCTCTACAAGGTGGATCACCACCTATAGCAGTAGAAAAAGTTATGGATCATTTTAAGCAAAGAATTTTTACAGGTCTTGGTGTTAGTTCTGTTGATATGGGTGAAGGTGGTACAGCTAGTCGCAGTACGGCTCAAACAATGTCCAGAAATCTTATTGACGATACAAAAGCTAATCAAAAAGAATTTGGTGCTCAATTTTATCATCATGTTCTTCAAGAACTGTTATTGGAATCTACTTTTCCAGATAGTACAGTTCTCGAAGAAGAATTTAAAGTTACACTTAAGTTTCACGAGATAGACTTTGAGGCTCGCCAAGCCAAAGAAAATCACTATATGGATCTGTTTCTTAAAAACGGTATTACACATCCAGAGCTTCGTCAAGAACTTGGAAGAGAACCTTTTCAGGGTGATGGTTGGCAACTA
>Ga0233414_10000901_pt1 | contig 11787 bp, 20 predicted proteins | sample Na_anoxic_10_MG_FD_189020 | JGI IMG/M metagenome (GOLD analysis project Ga0233414, IMG submission 189020) | Seawater microbial communities from Saanich Inlet, British Columbia, Canada - Na_anoxic_10_MG | ecosystem: Environmental > Aquatic > Marine > Inlet | place: Canada: British Columbia...
TAACTTGTGGGATAACTTGGGGGATAACAAAATAGAATATCAGGGTACAGATATGTGGGGGCAACAAGATATGTATTGGGTTGCTTTTTATGAGTTTCCTTATCTGTTTTTAGATATAAAATATAAGGATGATGAACTAAACAAACTAACAATGTGGAAAGAGATTGGCATGTCGGCAATGTGGTGGTATCCATTTGAAGGAATTTGTTTTATATGTGACCGCCCCCAAGAATTAAATTTTGATGAACAGAAAAGATTACATGCCGAAGATAGGTCAGCGTATTTGTTCAGAGATGGTTGGAATGGTTACTATTGGCATGGCGTGAGCGTTCCTGAATACGTGGTAATGCGCCCAGAAGAGATCACGCCAAAGAAAATCACAGAAGAAAAAAACCAAGAAGTGAAGCGTGTAATGATGGAGAGATACGGATGGCACAAGTATTTAGACAATGTGAGTGCTAAACTGATTGACAAGCGTTTAGACCCAACAAACGGAAAAGATTTATTATTGTATGAATTTAAGGAGGACGATGTTACTTATAAGGTGTTGAAAGTGGTAAACGGTACGCCAGAGCAGAACGGAGAGTTCAAAGAGTATGGTTTGCGAGTGCCAACGGATCAGGACAATGCTTTAGATGCGGTTATATGGACATATCCCTATATTAGAGAAATGGAAAACTCTAGGGAATTTTATTCAAATATGGTTAGAACTTAAGGAGATTTGACGTGACATACAGAAATGATTTTGTAAAGAAAGCAGGAAAAGAAGGCGGATTGCATGGTGATATTGGGTTGGTTAGAATTGAATCAATTCCAGAGAAAGCGCAACCAGTCAAGAATAACATTGTGGCTTACGGGGAAGTTACAGGGCATCATCATGTATTGTTGGGTGAAGATGTCCAGGTGTACTCATTGGAATCGCAGTTGTTTGCTAAAGTTGGCGAAGAGGTGAGCATTAATCATCAAGAGCATGGAACGATTATGCTTGAGGCAGGGAATTATTTTATCTGTCAGCAAGTGGAATATGACGGAGAAAAAGAACGCAGAGTATTAGACTAAGGGTGCTAAAATAATCTACTAAAAGGGGGATAGTAGAATAAAGGAGTAAGCGAATGGATAAAGTAAAGTGTACCGTTTATGGATGCAAGCAAGAAGCAATAGTAAAGATATTCTGCGACCATTTTAGGGGAAATGTTTGTGGGGAACACTATGCGGATACACCACATATAAAAAGAGCGGAGGCAGTAAATGACCACTAACGAAAGATATATAGAGCCAATTTAGCAAATAATTTGCATAGAAATAGGGGTATGGTATAATCATATAATGAGCGAACAATACGCGGTCCGAACCGCACCACAAATAGCTGAAGATGTCACAGAGTCTGGTCGCTACCATTGGGATAATGTACAAAATTCAGCATTGATGATGGCTGATTGGTTAGCGGATATTTATTTCAAGATCCCGCAATTCAGGACTGAGATGATTATCCATTTTGCGATTAGTTGGGGCGCACCAAAGAGTAGTTTACGCGATTACTTAAGGACTGGGATTGCATGGCCGCAAGTATTGCGAGAAGAATACCCCTGGCTAGAGGATAATTATAGTGCATTAAGAAACTTGACGATTGGCGATGAACCAGATTTGAATTTAGCAAGATTAGCGAATGATAATTCGTGGAGTGTTGATAAGATTAAGAGTTATCGTGCAGGCAAAACCCCCTGGCATGAGAAGTTGAAAAAGTGGATTAGTGGATTGAGTAAGTTTATCGCTAACCTGGATGCAGATCAAAAAGAAGAACTAAAGAAAGAGATACTAAAGGAGTTTGAGAGATGAGTGAACTTGATGACCATAAAGCCAAGAAAGGAACGCATTATAATTGTATTTGTGGATATGTTTGTGATAGCCCCGGGGAACTTGCATCTCATATGAGGATAATGGGGTATCAGCGTCACATAAAAAAACTCAATGCAGTAGTAGAAGCAGCGATTGCGTACAAAAAGGCAGATGATAGGGCAACTATTATTGCATATGATGATTTTTATACCGAGATGGATGTTATGGATAATTTCAGGGATATTGAGATGACACAAGAGAAGTTGTTCAAGGCCATAAGCGATTATGAGGCAGACAATGAAAACAACTGAAAAAGGAATGAAGTCATTGATGGATAGAATGGGGAAATTAGAAGAAGTGGCTAAGTGTGCTGATAGAATACACAATGATTCGGGTGATTTGAGGGATGAGTTCACAGATGATTATAGGGGACATTGTATTTATTGCGGTGAGTGGGAAAAAGAACATAGGCCACATTGTGTTATAGGAGAATTACAACAATCCCTAAAAGAACTAAACCCCTAGTAGTTAGCTAGGGGTTGTTTTATTCAACTTGAAATTTCTTGCAAGTGGGGTTATATAGTCAAGTTATTCTTCTTGTATGATGGTTGCAAATCCGCACAATAACCCCATAGGGAAGCCCATCCATGGGGGGATAGTTGCACCCGCTATCAATAGCAATGAATACATAATCAAGAACAATACAACCGCTCTGCAAATCTGAATAACATGTTTCATTTCACTTTCTCCTTTATACATAGTTTACATACTTTCTTTAGTCTATCATGTTTACAGATGTCACGCCAGGGGTCATGTCCGAGGGGTGAGTTAGTTAATATGGGTCGTTTGTCCTCTCTGTGGAGGTTATTTACTAAGGACATTTCTTAATCCCTTTTCCATTTCTTCTGTGATTGAATAGTATTCCATTGTGTGATAATCCCTGTCCCCATAAACAGATAATGCGCCTTCAAGAACGGTTGCCTCAAGAGAACTCAATTCAATAGTAACTAATTCTTCCCCTTTGATAGTGTATTTATTTATTTTCATTTTCAAATCCTATAAGCTCGTAAGCAATGGTTGCGTATGCTTCTGCTAATTGTGGATGAATACCTGCAATTTTCAGGTAATAAACACAATCTTCCTTTTTGATGTAGTCCTCAATCATAAGGTTGTATAAAAAGTTCACAATTTGCTCTGTGTTCATCTCTAAATATTCCTTTTCCCCTATAACAGGGGAGTTAGTTAGTTAATTAAGTATCCGATTGCAAATCCTACAATAAGACATACTATTGCAGTGATATTCGTTTCGGTATTCCTTGATTCGATGTGCATTGCGAGAATTTTATATAAATCTTTTTCTAATTCAGTTGCCATAATTTCCTTTTGGTGCGGTTCGGACCGCATGCTAGTTAGTGAGTTAATTAAGATGCTCTTTTGATGATTTCTTTTGCGCGCTCGATTGCAGCGTTAAGGGTTGGGTTGTCGGATTCTCTTGGCGCATTGACTAAGAAATTCAGGGAGTCTAATAATTCTGGGGCAGTGGCAAATAGTTTTGAGAATCTTTTATCAACATAAGAAGCCATGCAGTCAGATTGCCTTAATTTATTATTTGTTATTACAAAATCATTTCCTGCGGGGTCGGTATATTTTCTTAGTCTATATTCCTTCTTATCCATAATAAAACCTTTAGCTAAGTACAAAGCCCCTAGCTATGGCGTGAGTGAGTTAATATATGTAATTCCTAAATATATATGTATATCCTTCTTTCTTTTCAATATCATAGATATTATATCCATTGTCTATAATCCAGTGCGTTTCGGTTTCATTTGATGATTCTACGGGTTCAATCCAGTCAATTTCTTTTCCGTTATTATCAATTTCTACAAATTCTGTTGTCATAATATATTCCTTCATCTTTTACATCTCCTTTATATAGTTAGTCCAAGCACTATATATAATATAATGCTATGAGGGGAGCAATTATACTGATTCTGCCAATTCGTTGAATTCTGCCTCCAATTCATCATTCCAGTATTCATATAGATCATTGACAACTGCCTCATAAATATTTGCCGCAATTATATTTGTGGGGGTGGGGGAACCGTCAAACGCTGGGCCTAATTCAGGTTCATTGAGTGCCAGGTCTAAATTATCCGCTGCCAATTGTAGGATGTCCCAAGTATAAACAGGAACGCTAGAATCTGCAATTTGGTACACTTCATCGCTAACTTCAAACGATTCATCGAAATTGTCAATTGCTAATTCCTTTAATTCTACTCTAGCTTGGTTAAGTAATTCGTATAACGTTGTCATTTTCTTAATCTCCTTATAATAGCCTATCTCATCAGTACAGGGGAGGCAAGGTCCCTATAGTACGCGGGATGAACCGCGTATTCGATATTTATTGTCTTAGTGCATGGTCAAACGTTTCGTATATATAATCAGCCAGCGCGTATTTTTTCCATCTGTAATGGTCCGATATATTCTTAATTTTGAGATCAAACCCAAATTGCAGCGAGGGAGTAATTATAATTGAAAAATCAATCCATGTATCATATCCGCCCATTTCATCCATAGTGTGAAATCCTGAATTAATTACAATTTTCTCGCTTGTGGATTTTTCTTGATTGACGCATGATCCTGAATTGAAGCCTGATCCACTGGGCAATAAACATCCCAATTCATTGTTTAACTTGTCTGAATGATTACTAATCCATTCTACGTTATTTGATTTAATGCAATTCCTTAGTGCGCTTACTGTGCTTGCGATCTCTTGATATAACATTTTATAATCTCCTTTCAATATAGTTGATTAATTAAGTAACTAATAAACCTATCAAGCCAGCAAAGGCCAAAAACAAACATATAAAAGCTATATAGGGGAGGATCATAATACTAATTCCTTAATTCCTCGGATAACGTTTGAATCGTAGTCAGTTTCTTTGTCTGTCCACATTTCGCAAGTTAGCAGATAAGAGACGTTGTCAATGATTAATAAATAAACGTATATATCTAGGTTATCCATAACTGTAAACATATCCTGGTATACTAACTCATTGATTACATTGTCATTGTCCAGCATTTCAGTTAAGTGCTGAATTTCGTTAATGCTGCCGCCTACTCTATGGTCATCCAATACTTTTTCATACTTTGTAAAATCAAACATTTTATAAACTCCTTTTATAGCCTATCATCATCAGTACAGGGGGGCTATGTCCTGTAGTACGCGGTCCGAACCGCGTATTCGATATTATTACTCCTCTAGTTCAAATATCGCCTCTTTTAGTTTGTCAAATGCTTCCCATGTCTTGTTTTCCTGGTGCATAATGGGAAGATCATTTAACCTTGATTCTACCAGTTGAGCCAATGCAATCAATTCAAGCTTACTCATCTTATAAACTCCTTTCAATATAGTTGATTAAGTAAGTAACTAATAAACTCATTGTATCCACTCGTTGAGGCCGTTCTGAGTGATAAGTTTGGAGTAATATTTTACCATCTCCCACTTATATGCCCATGCTGCGCCAGGGTTATTATTAGTATCCTTGATACTTTTTACCCAACTGTGATATTCTCTTAAAATTCGTTGTTCTCTTGTTGTAAGGTCGCTGTAGTGCTTTCTCATTTTATATCTCCTTATCTACCTATATTATATATACAGGGTAGGCAAATGTCAATAGAACGGGCGTGCTTTTGTAGATATTGGGTAACTTTACATAACTTTTGGTAGGTTTACGTTGCAAACCATATAAAGATAGTGTATAATCATATAGAGGTATAAACAATGACAGATAATAAACAATATCCCCTAATAAGTGATACAGGTAAGCGGTACTATAAAGCCAGCAACGACCAGGGCCACGAGCTATGGGTATACGAGTCAGGGGTAACATATAACAAAACACTCAGTAAAATAGAGGCAGGATATATCACAAAGGATAATGCGCTTGCAATGAGCAATGCAGGGAATAATGCAATAAAAGAACGCACTGAGAAGCGTGCAAGGGAATTTGTACTCAAAGAGATCGCATCAATAGCGAATGAGGATGTAAACGACTTCGAAGATGCTATCGGTGCCATGACCGGCCGACTGGCTGGCGATGCATATCTATCCGATGCTACGCTGCAATCCAGGGTGAAGGCATTCGGAGCTGTACGAGAGGCTACAGGGCTGACCAGGAAGGATCTGCAGCTAGAAATGGACACGCCAGCGGGCAAGATAACAGGGGACGCTAGCCAATTCTTAGAGATCCTGAATAAGATGAGCGAATAATGGTTAGTTTTGCGTATTGTCATTCGGGAGTTGTGGCTTAATGCTTAGGTAGAGTAAGTAGAATCAGAGTGTCAGGGATTGGTATAGAGTGGTGAGTGTGTAGTAGTGGTGGTGGTAGGTGCGCGCGACATGCGATGATGATGAAAGAATGTGTGTGATAATGTGCTGGTGTGATGGTAGGGAGTAGGTGGATGATGGGGGTGTGTGAGTGTGTGTGTGAGTACCCTTGTGACTGTATGTATATCACAAAAAAAATTTTAGGAGTTTTGAAATATGTTGTCAATAATAAGGTTCTTTCTACCAAGAAGATACTTCACAATAGAACATGGTGTATCCCATATAATGTACAGGAGTCATCATTGTCAGTACAATAAATAAAAAATTTTGCAGTTTTCCCAAATCGTGCTATAATAATTGCATGTAACAAATAGTGAATAAAGGTTGTATTCTGCAAGATATGTTGTATAATAGGAGATAGATATGGATAAAATAGATGCGTATGAGAAGTTGAAAAAAGAATTAGATAAGGCGCACAAGGAATGGCGATTGGCCAAGATAAGGGCTGACGAGTTACAGGTTTCATTTTGCAGGAAGCAGGACAAGGTAAAAAGATTCGAGGATAGATGGGTAAAGGAATTGAGATGAAATGTGAATATTGTAATACTGAATTTGTAGCAAGTAAGTATAGTGGTACGTGTTCTAATTGTGGTGCTGAAGAACAGGTTATAGACAGAGTTGCTGTACAGATGCAAAATCATAAATTAGGCTATAGCACGAGGTTACAGAATGGCGGTGCAGGATTGTTTGGTGATTGGGACCCTAGTTTTTCTCATGTGGAGAAAACTCCAATGCGCATGGGTGGGTTGTACGTAGTTCAAGAGGGCGACAGTTGGTTTTCTATAGCTGGAAAAGTTATGGGAGACCAAAGATGGTTCGGTGTAATTATGGATATGAATAAACATCTTGGAAATGAACTTCAAGTTGGGCAGGATGTATGTATACCGTGATTAGAAAATTACTAAACTTCCTTATTCCCACCAAGTATATCAATATAGAAAAAGATTCCGGTGTAGAAATGGAATTTAGCTTTGAGGATTTGGAACCAGAATTGGTGAAGGCGATAATTGATGAAGCACATGACTGGCAAGAACAATGGTGGGTTGCGAATATCAAATTTGACGAAGATGAAACTCCTCGGCTAAGTCCTCGTAATCCCCTATATGATGAGTATATTGATACATGGGAATTGCCAACACAAGAAGAATTTGAAAGAAGAATAAATATGTCATGGGGAGAGATATTCGCTGAAGATGTGGAATGGATGGAACAATCAACTGGTGATGAGGTCGTTTGAATTTAGAGAAGTTAGCAAAGAAGTACATTGATGCAGGACAAGGGGAGTTTCTGGCAGCGCATGTGAAATGGTGTCAGTCTAGGGGTGTGGAAGACTTGGACACAATATTCAAGATAGCGAGGGCTAGAGATTTTAGTGTGGAGGGGTATGCCGCCTTTCACGAATTGATTTATGGATTTCCGCTTACTGAACACATGAAGCTGGTTATTGGCAAGATGATGGAATCCAGTAAGAATAAAAGGGGAACGATTGTTGAGTTGTTTCGAGGTGCAGCCAAAACTACGAGTGGAAACGTAGGATTTGTTGCGTGGATGATTGGGCTAAACCCCGATAAGACTTTTTTGATGATTCAGGCTGGCGATGATATTGCGCTAGATAACAGTTCTCAGATAGCAAGTATCATTGAATATAACGAAGGTTATCATTTAGCGTTTCCTCATGTAAAACCAGACAAAGAGGAGGGATGGGGTGCTAAGGGATACGAAGTAGTAGCGACACATAAAGACCCGTGGTTACAGCAACCGATTAGTTATACCCGCTGGCGAAAGATGAGAGCAGTAAGGAAAGACCCTACGCTTGTGGCTATGGGATACAGAAGTCAGATTATTGGTAAGCGACCCTGGTTTTTGTTGATGGATGATATTAACGATGAAAAGAATACCGCCTCAGAACGAGAGTTGCGGAAAGTAAAGACTACGCTGAAAGGCACAATTTTTCCAGCAGCCAATCAGTCCGAGTGGATGGTGTATATTGGTACACCGTGGAATGAATCAGATGCACTTCACTATTGTTTGCAAACAGGTGAGTTTGACCACATAAAGATTCCTGTGCAATCAGAAGATGAAGATGGCAAGATTATTTATACTTGGCCTGAGATGTACGGGGAGAAGGAAGTTGCAAAAGAACGTGCAAAAGCTGGCGAGATTGAATTTGCAAGAATGTTCTTATTAGATTTGAGCAAGACCAAGGGATTAGTATTGAAAAAAGAATGGTTACACCCCTTTGAGAATCAATATATCAACGTAGACTGGCCTGTGTATATGGGCATTGACTACACTTCTACGGAAGACCCACGCAAAGAAAGAGGTGATTATTTCTGTATTGCCATCGGTAGAGAAATTCCAGGCGGACAAGGCATGGTACTCGAAGGTGGATTTAGGGGAAAAGTATCCCACGCTGAAGCACAGGATATGGTGGTTGCTTATGTGGCTATGTATCCAACACTTAGGGCGATTGGGATAGAAGCAATTATTACAGGGGATTTGTTTTATAAAGATATGCTGAATAACGCAGAGATTAGAGCAAGTGGTGTAGTGCCTATGCCTGTGCGATTCAATAAGAGCAAGGGCTATCGGTTCGAGAAAGAGATGGCCCCCTTGTTTCAAAGAAGTAGAATTAGAATATCGGATTCAGAAAATGAGTTCTTGACGGCCTTCAAAGACGAGTGGATGAACTGGCAAGGTGATCCCCTTGAACAAAACTACCACAATGATACTTTGGATTCCGTTTATGCTATGCTGAGGGCTGGTGAGAATATTGTCACACCTTTACGGCGGGAACGAAAATTGCAGGGAAGAAACCCTTTCAACTCGAAAGAGAAAGCTCCCAACCCGTTTAGTTTAGGAAGGTGACATGAAAGAATTAGAGAATTTTGTAAATGATGTAGTAGAAAGTCAAAAAGACAATCTGCTAATGTTCGAGGCGATGGACAACATGGATAGCATGTACTGGAATTTGCCAAAAGAACTTAGTGGATTGAAGTGGATTCATAAAATGATTTCCGCTGATCCCCATGTAGCATTGAAGGATGGCTCAAACCTGTTCGCTGCGCTTGTGCCAAAGTTGAGGGTGAAACCTCTTGGGCCACTAGGCACAGACAATGCTGTGGCAGAGAACATCGAAAGGGCTTTGATACAGAACATAAAAAATGCCTTTCGTAGAAAAACAAGACTTCAATCTAAGATTATCAAGTCTGCAATCAAATATGATAGGGTAGCATTTCAGACCGTATACCTGCCTCACCAAGATAAATTAGCTGGCGTATTCAAAGATAACGACAAGAAACGCAGACACGCTTATCGTTTTGGTGATTTTGCTGTATTACCCAGAAACGCAGCATCCGTATTTCCTGTTAGAAATGATTGGATGAAATTAGAAGGGGTAGTGTTTAGACAGGTAATGAGCAATGTAGACGTTGAATCTTTTTGGGGAGATAAGGCCAGTGCATATCAGAAAAGACTTGGGCTGAAAAAGAACGCAGGATTAGAATATGCCACCGTTTATGATTATTGGGATTTCGATAAACGAGTAGTATGGGTAAGCCCACAAGGGGACAATCAAACCATTCAGCCTCCTGACTATCAGGAAAAGGCAATCCTATTAGAAGAAGATAATGACCTAGACTTCATTCCGTGGGTAGTAGAAGATGGTGGAAGTCAGTTAGAACCGCTATTGTACTCGATTTATAAAACTGGACAATGGGATGACATGAACATCATTGACACTTTGTCTATGTCAGAAACAATCGCATACTCAGCAGCACCCAGGCTAAAAATTATTAGTCCTAATCCAGAAGAAATTGACCCTGACTACAAAGAACCAGGGCGACCACTTAGAATGATGCCTGGCGAAGATGCACAGGCAATGGCTCCTCCTCCACTAGACACCGCTTTGATACAGCAATATAACGAATTGAGAAGCAGGGTTACAAAATCTACAATTTCTAATATCGTGCAATCAGGGGATATAAAATCAGGTACTGCTTTTGCTACATTACAGAAACAGGTTGAGTTGGGTGTCAAGAACCTGAACCCCTATAAAGAATTAGCAGAAGAATCTATTGCCGAACTTGCCTATCAAATGCTTCATTGGCTGAAAGATTCTGAAAAGCCTTTGACCGCTAACGCTGACAAGGCAGAAGGAATTGACCAGATTAATCAACCGTTGCTGATGAATGTGGAAGATTTAGATATTCAAGTAGAACTTACTGCTGACTTGCCCGTAGACCAAGTGGCAAGAGTGAACGCCGCTGGTATGGCACGACAACAAATTGGCATTTCTCAGTATGAAGCGATGGATGAAGTGGGCATCGAAGATCCCGAAGCAGAAATAGCTAAAAAGAAAAAAGAAGATGTTGCAGACGTTCAACATCAGATTGAATTAGAAAACTTACAACGAGAGAACGCCAGACAACAAATGCTGAAAGACGCAGAAGTTCAAGGTGCTTCTCAGGGGATTGCACAAATGGCCGCACAACAAGTGATGCAACAGGCACAACAGACCCCCCCACCCCAGGGAGGCAACCCCCCCACTCTCGCAGAACAGCAGAGAAACCCTCAATTACAGAACCAACAAGCACAGAATAGGGGGGTAAATCCTGGTGGACAGGGGTTCAATACACAGAGGGGAGGTAGTCCTTCATCTCTAGCAGCACCCGAATCTAACGCAAACGCTAACTTGGGGAGGGAATAATGCCTACTTATACAGTAAAACCAGGAGATAGTTCATTCTCGATTGCGGGAAAGACTTTAGACAGCCAAAGAGCGTTTCAGTTCTTGATGGATAGTAACCCGCAGATTGATTGGGCAAACCTGAAACCAGGGCAGACGGTAAACATTCCTGATATTAATGAGTTCTCTGGCGTGGTTACAGAATCGTCATTGGATAATATTAGAGAGATAAATATAGCAAACAAGATTGGTGGTGCGACTGGTGATGATTTTGGTCAGGGAACTAGCACAGGAAACTTTGACGATATTTTTGGTGTTCCAGGCGTAAATGATGGGATGATAAATCCTTATCTTCTTGGACAAACTCCTCAACAAGCACCTGGATTGGAGTCGGAACAAGCAGATGCGCGAACATCAAGCGCAATAAGAAGAAACCTTGATGATGCTTCTAGGCGTTCTGGCGCATTAAATGGTGCAAGCCCGTGGACTAACAGAAGCCTGACTTCTGGTGGAGATACAGGTGTTCCAGAACAACAACTGTCTGGACAGTCATTTTTTAATGACATAAGCAACACAATTCAATCGCAAGGCGTAGGACAGATGATAGCCGATGTTATTCCTAATCTGCTTAATATAGGAAATCAACCACAATCTACATCATCTCCTTCACCGTATAATGTGCAGGGTATTCAAGGAAGTTCCTCGTCGTTACCTGGTGCAGACACAAGTTTCCAAACTGCACAATCGGTAGCATTTAATCCTGTAAACGATTTGTCTGCTACAGAACAGGCAGAAGCGCAAAGAAATGCTTACATGACTGCCGACAATAGCGTTCCTCTTACCAGAGGGTTTATTGAGGCTAACGGTATTTCTGA
>Ga0233414_10000903_pt1 | contig 11773 bp, 8 predicted proteins | sample Na_anoxic_10_MG_FD_189020 | JGI IMG/M metagenome (GOLD analysis project Ga0233414, IMG submission 189020) | Seawater microbial communities from Saanich Inlet, British Columbia, Canada - Na_anoxic_10_MG | ecosystem: Environmental > Aquatic > Marine > Inlet | place: Canada: British Columbia...
TCGTCGGCAAAAATCTTGATGAACTCGTTGCAGGGCAACAATACATAAAAGATGCTGTATCATATACAGAAGAAACCCTTAGAGGGAAAGCAATTCATGGATACGGTGAACGAAAAAGGAAAGATGGGACAAATATATACGTTGAAATTTTTGGTGTGCCAGTAGTCATAGATGGAAAGCTGGTGGGTGCGTATGGGATTTATCAAGACATTTCCGAACGTAAACAGGCAGAGGAATTGTTCCGGACATTATTTGATAGATCACCTGTTGGCCTATTTATTATTCAGGATAGAAAGTTTCAATTAATAAACCCCCAGTTTCTTCAGCTCACAGGGTACAAAGAAGATGAATTCTTAAGTAAGGATTCTTTAGCTTTTATTCTTCCTGAAGACAGAAATATAGTCAGGGAAAATACCATTAAAATGTTAAAAGGGGAACTTACCCTCCCATTTGAATTAAGGGTTATTAATAAAACTGGTGAAACGAGGTGGATAGAACAGACAATTACCTCCATTCATTATAATGGAAGACCGGCGGTCTTAGGTTACTATGTGGACATATCCGAGAGCAAGCTTGTAGAGCAAGAGTTAAGGAAAAGTGAAGAACGATATCGTATGCTTTTTAAGCAATCTCCCCTTGGAATAATGCATTTTGATCAGAAAGGGGTCATTGTGGATTGTAATGAAAAATTTATAGAAATCATGGGATCTTCAAGGGAAAGGCTTATTGGATTTAATATGCTCAAATCTTTGCGAGACAAAAAAATGCTGTCAGCAGTTGAGGGAGCTCTATCAGAAGGAACCGGTTATTACGAAGGTGATTATCTATCTGTTACCGGGGGAAAACTTACGCCCATGAGGGCGATATACAACAGAATTACATCTGAGGATGGAAGCTTTTTAGGCGGTCTTAGTCTTTATGAAGACATCACAGAGCGCAAGCGGGCCGAGGAGGAGTTGCAGGGTAGCGAAGAGCGTTTACAGACCATACTGGATTCATTACAAGCAGGAGTTGTGTGCATCAATGCAGAAACACACACCATTGTTGATGCAAATCCTGCTGCCATCGAAATGATAGGCGCTCCTAAGGACCAGATTATTGGTCATGTGTGTCATAAATATATCTGCCCAGCAGAAAAGGGAAAGTGCCCCATTACTGATCTCGGACAAGAGGTAGATAACTCAGAGAGAACACTTCTTACAGCAACTGGAGCAGAAATTCCCATTCTAAAGACTGCTACCCCCATTCTATTGAGCGGTCAGGCACACTTGCTGGATATATTTATTGATATCACAGAGAAAAAGAAACTCGAGGCTCAACTCCAACAGGCCCAGAAGATGGAGGCCATTGGTACCCTTGCAGGTGGCATTGCCCATGATTTTAATAATATTCTTCAGGCAATTTTCGGCTATACCCAGATCCTTTTGATAGGAAAGGAGCCGAGCGATCCTGACTATGAGAAGCTTGAAGCAATAGAAAAATCTGCACAGAGGGCCAGTGATCTTACCAAACGGCTCCTGATTTTTAGCCGGAAAGTGGAAAGTAAACTCAGGCCCATGGATCTCAACAACGAGATTGAACAGGTCTCTAAAATGCTTGAGAGCACTATTCCAAAGATGATCACTATTGAATTACACCTGGTAGAAAACCTAAAAATTATCAATGCAGATCCTGTCCAGATAGAACAGATTATGATGAATCTTGGAGTCAATGCCAGGGATGCCATGCCTGATGGCGGCAGACTGATATTTGAGACAGAAAATGTAATTTTAGATGAGGAATACTGCAAAACCCATCTGGGAGCCAGGCCAGGGCAATATGTTAAGCTTAGCATCTCTGACACCGGCCACGGTATGGATAAGGAAATCCTAAGACACATTTTCGATCCCTTTTACACCACCAAAGAGACCGGCAAGGGCACAGGGCTTGGCCTGGCTATGGTCTATGGTATTGTTAAAAGCCACAGTGGATATATCATGTGTTACAGCGAGCCGGATGAGGGCGCTACCTTTAAAATCTATTTCCCTGTTATTGAAAAAGAAACAGAAAGAGTGGAGTCAAAAAAGGAAAAAGTTCCCATCGAAGGAGGCAATGAGACCATTTTGTTAGTGGATGATGAGGAGGCCATTCGAGAACTTGCTGAAGATATACTTACCAGATTTGGCTATAAGGTGCTTATGGCCTCTGATGGGGAAACTGCCTTAGAGATCTACCGTGAGAAGAAGGAGGAAATCAATCTGGTGATTTTGGATATAATCATGCCCGGGATGGGTGGAAGGAAATGTCTTGAAGAACTTCTCAAGATGAATCCAAAGTCAAGGATTATTATCGCAAGTGGTTATTTTATCAATGGGCCCGCTAAGGAAGTCCTCAAAGCTGGGGCAAAAGGTTTCATCAGCAAGCCTTATGATATGAGAGGGATGCTGCAAACAGTTCGTAAAATCCTGGATGAGGATTAAAGCCTTACGTTACTTTTAAAAATTATTCCTACTTGATGTCTAACAATCAATCTGATAATTTAAACATATTAAAGGCATTCAAGAGCGCTAATTTTATCGACAAGGTTGCCTTAATCTTATCTATTTGGTTCGGCGCAGGCCTTTTACCTGGTATGCCAGGCACTTTTGGCACAGCCGGGGCAATACCTTTATATTTATTAATAGATTTTTTACACACCAGATACCAAGCGTTATTTTTGCTGATACTAATCATAGGGGCAGTCTGGTCATCCCATAGAAGCCAATGTATCCTGGGCACGGTTGATCCACACGAAATCGTTATTGATGAGGTAGCCGGGTTTTTATTGATCATTATCTTTATCCCCTTTACCTTGAGAAATCTGATAGCAGCGTTTTTTCTTTTTAGATTTTTTGATATTCTCAAACCTCCTCCGATAAAGATGATAGAAAAAAAGGTAAAGGGAGGATTTGGGATTGTTCTCGACGATCTCGTAGCCGGTTTATATGCATATCTATCTTTGCGGATTCTTCTGTATATGATCGAATGGTGGGATTGAGGGATTAGGCACTTAACACTGAAGGAATTATGCAAACAGAGATCATAATCATAGGCAATGAACTGATCTCAGGAAAGACAAGAGATCTTAACGGCTGGTATGCATCAGGCTGTCTTTTGTCTCATGGTCTTGAAGCAAGCGAAATCAGAACCGTTGGTGACAACTACGATACACTTTCTTCTGTGTTGAAATCGGCGGTAAAAAGGTCTCATTTTGTAATTGTTACTGGTGGCTTAGGCCCAACCGAGGATGATCTTACCGCCGAGATAGCATCCAAGGCCTTAGATTTGCCTCTTTTCCTTGATCAAGCCGTTCTTGATCATATAAGGAATACTACAATAAAATTAGCCTTACGCTGGTCTGCTTCTTTAGAAAAATTAGCCTGGCTTCCAAAAGGTGCAAAGATGTTAGACCCTCAAGGGGAGATGTGTGGCTTTTCACTACCTAAGGGGGATAGTCTCCTCTACTTCCTACCAGGTGTACCTGAGCAGATGAGGGAGTTGATGAATAGGTGTGTTATTCCGGATATTCTGCGAAGGTACAAACCAGCTGCTGTCCCACGGCATAGAATACTGAAAGTCTATGGGTTAAGTGAATCCCGTATTTCAGATGTCTTCAAAGGTCTCAGTGATGAACTGAAACGGGTAATGTTTGGATTTTACCCCTCCTTCCCTGAAAATCATATCACTATCACAGTCCGGGGGAAAGACGATACAGAGATTGAAAGGGAATTAAATAGGGCAGAGAAAAAAATCAGGCATCTTTTAGGGCCTTATATATTTGCATCCGGTGATACAATCATGGAGTCTGTTGTCGGAGAGTTGTTAAAGGAGCGGAAGAGGATGATTTCTGTAGCGGAATCATGCACAGGCGGTCTTATTGGTCACAGGCTTACATCTATATCAGGAAGCTCTCTTTATTTTGAAAGGGGTCTGATTGTTTACAGTAACTTATCTAAGGTTGAGATGCTTGGGGTAATGCAACGAACCATAGATTCATATGGGGCTGTCAGCGATCAGGCGGTACGGGAAATGGCCGAGGGTGTCAAGAAAATTGCAAAAACTGATATGGGGCTTGCTGTAACAGGGATTGCCGGGCCTCTCGGAGGATCAGAGGATAAACCAGTTGGTACGGTGTTTATTGGCCTCTCTGTAGATGGCGAAATATATTCTGGAAAATACTGTTTTTCAGGAGACAGAGATAAGGTAAAATATAATACTTCAGAGATGGCCCTTGACTGGGTAAGGAGATATCTCAATGGGTATCCGTTCATTCCTGGCATTTGAACTTCCAGTTGAGATCAGAGAACAAATCAGGGTTATTTCCAAAGAATTAAAAAAAACAGCCCTGCCAGTGAGATGGGTTAAGGCAGACAACATTCACCTTACTATACTATTTCTTGGCTCTGTCGATGAAGATACAATAGGTGATATGGAAGAAAAGGTGAATCTGGTGGCAAAAGGGTTTTCTGCATTCAGGATTAGGCTCAATGCTGTTGGGGTATTCCCACATTGGCGAAGGCCGCGGGTTATCTGGATTGGCCTTAATGGAGATATAGGGAGATTATCAGATCTCAGGGATGAGTTACAGGAAGAACTAAAGGCATTAGGTTTCATGCCGGAAAAAAGGCCCTTTAGAGCACACCTCACATTTGGCCGCTTTAAGGGCCATTTAGATCGGCCTGAGGATATGAAATGGATTCTTGATAAATATCGTGATATTAATAGTGACCTGTATCAGCTGAATGAGCTTATTCTTTATAAAAGTGATCTCAAGCCAGATGGGCCGGTTTATACAAAAATGGCTACGTGGCCATTGAGGGCGGAGAACTCAGGGACATCGCCCTAATGGGATACTTGCCCGCCATCGTCCCGAACTACGGGACTCAGGCCCTGCCCGACGGACGGCAGGAGGGATGGAGGGATGGAGTTTTGTGTTAGAGGAATAAATACAATTTGGCGGACCAACTTTGCTAACCACTACTCCAGTAATCCAACACTTCATTCCTCCTGAGGCGGTTGTCATTAAAAAACGTTTAATTATCTGCGGCGGATAGAAATTCAGTGAACATATCGCACCTTTGTTGCGGACCTGTAGGGGTTCGATTTATCGAATCCCGCTTTGCGGGACGTCATAAATGTCGCCCCTACAAGGGCTTAAAAAGGAAATTCCTATACTATTATACTTTGGAAGGTTATAATTAGTGTTTTTAGGTTCATTAATTGAAATTAAGTTTCAGACCCACGGGAATCATTGGCCTGCCCTGGCGCGACTTCCCTGACAAATATTGCAATCTCTATCTTATATATAAATTGTTTCAATATAGCCTGAGCATTGCATGCCAGGTCTGGGCCAGGGAGTGATGGAGTATTGGGGCTTTCCATTACTCCAGCACTCCAGGAATGAACAATGGAAAAAGTGATTCACTTGATACAAAAACGCAATTTATGGACGTGTATGGTATAAATTAGGTTTTGGTAAAGAGGGGGATTATTATGGCAATTGATGCAGAAAAGAAGAAATCTGTGGATTTGGCTATTACACAGATTGAAAAGCAGCATGGAAGGGGCTCTATTATGAAATTGGGGCAGGGGGGGGTGCTTATGGATATTCCTGTCATCTCTACAGGCTCGCTTGCCCTGGATGCAGCCCTTGGTCTGGGTGGTGTACCAAGGGGGAGGGTGATAGAAATCTTTGGACCAGAATCCTCAGGAAAAACCACTCTTGCCCTTCATATTATTGCAGAGGCACAGGCCAAGGATGGAATGGCTACCTTTATAGATGCAGAGCATGCCCTTGATCTGGCATATGCCAGGAGACTGGGAGTCAATGTTGATGATCTTCTTGTCTCCCAGCCAGACAATGGCGAGCAGGCGTTGGATATAGCTGAAATCCTGGTAAGAAGCGGCGCCATGGATGTCCTCGTAATCGACTCTGTTGCAGCCCTTGTCCCAAGGGCAGAGATAGAGGGTGAAATGGGTGATCAGCAGGTTGGATTACAGGCGAGATTGATGTCAAAGGCCCTTAGAAAATTGGCGGCAAGTATCAATAGATCAATGACATGTGTCATTTTTGTAAACCAAATCAGGATGAAAATCGGGGTAATGTTTGGGAGCCCAGAGACCACTACCGGTGGAAATGCGCTCAAGTTTTATGCAACCCAACGTCTTGATATTCGAAGGATTGCCTCCATACAAGAAGGGGACAAAAAAATAGGAAATAGAACAAGGGTTAAGGTAGTAAAAAATAAGATTGCCCCTCCTTTTAGGATGGCCGAGTTTGATATTATTTTTGGGAGCGGGATATCAAAAGAGGGAGACATATTAGATTTAGGGGTTGGATTAGATGTAGTTGAGAAAAGTGGTGCCTGGTTCTCATTTAATGAAGAAAGGATTGGTCAGGGAAGGGAGAATGTTCGAAGATTTTTAGCCGAACACCCTGATGTAATGAAAAATATTTCTGACAGGGTAAAGGAAAAGCTTGGCTTAGTTGAAACTGGAAACTCGAAACTGGAAACTTGATAGATAAGGAAGTTTATTTTTGATTGAAGATTTTCAATTGCTTCCGAGTCCCCTTTGTCCCGTTGAGATCAGTATCTCTTTAGGAGAATCGGGGACAATTTCCCCCAAGTTTCAAATTTCAAATTTCAAGTTTGACAAACTCGTAAAAAGTCAAAAAGCATGTCATTGCGAGCGTAGCGAAGCAATCTAATGGAGTGTAACCTCTTGAAATCAGGAGGTTGTTTCGTCGTCACGCCTTGACGTGACTCCTCGCAATGATCGGCAAAACGACTTTTTACGAAGCCGTCAAGTTTCAAATTTCAAGTTTCAAGTTTCGAGGAACTATGGATAGCAGAAAAATCAGAGAAAAATTTTTACATTACTTTAAAGATCACGGTCATGAGATAGTAAAAAGCGCATCTTTGGTGCCACAGGATGACCCGACACTGCTTTTTATTAATGCTGGTATGGCCCCATTTAAAAATCTATTCCTCGGTCTTGAAAAAAGGTCATATACAAGGGCAACGAGCTCTCAGAAATGTGTCAGGGCTGGAGGAAAACACAATGACCTCACTGAGGTAGGCTATACTAACAGGCACCATACCTTTTTTGAAATGCTGGGAAATTTCTCCTTTGGCGATTATTTCAAAGAAGGGGCAATTGATATGGCGTGGGAACTTCTGACTGTTGGATATGGTATCCCAGAAAAAAAATTGTGGGTATCCGTCTATACAGATGATGATGAGGCATATAAAATCTGGAATGAAAATATAGGCGTACCTCATGAAAAGATCCTGCGTTTAGGAGACGAGGACAATTTCTGGTCCATGGGAGACACTGGCCCATGTGGACCATGCTCGGAGATTTACATTGATCAAGGTGCTGAGGTTGGCTGTGGTAAGCCCACCTGTAAACCAGGCTGTGACTGTGATAGGTATTTAGAGGTATGGAATCTGGTCTTTACCCAGTATAATAGAGAGCCTAATGGCGAGCTTACCCCCCTTCCCAAGCCAAACATAGATACAGGTATGGGTCTGGAGAGATTGGCTGCGGTTCTGCAAGGCGTATATTCAAATTACGACTCCGATCTCTTTACTGATATTGTAAGACTCACAGAGGAATTGACAGGATTACGATATGGCCAGGATACTAAAAGCGATATCTCCTTCAAGGTAATCGCAGATCACAGTCGGGCTGCCGCATTCCTTATAGCTGACGGTATTATGCCTTCAAATGATGGCAGAGGTTATGTGCTTAGGCGGATAATCAGGCGGGCCATACGATACGGCCAGGTTCTCGGGCTAAAGGGTCCATTTCTGCATCGTCTCACAGATAAGGTTGTTGATCTAATGAACCCTGATTATCCGGAGTTAGGACAATCCAAAAGATTTATTGATGAAGTGGTGATCAATGAGGAGCAACGATTTGCCGATACCCTCTTCCATGGCCTCTCTGTTTTAAAGGAAGAGATGGATCAGTTACGTTCAAAGGAGAAACATATTATCCCCGGGAGTTTGGTTTTCAGGCTTTATGATACCTTTGGTTTTCCACCGGACCTGGTAGAGGATATAGCCCGGGATGATGATTTTAGCATAGACATGGAGGGCTTTGATCAGGCCATGGCAGAGCAGAGGGCAACATCTCAGAGAAGCTGGAAAGGCAGTGGACAGGAGGTGATACCCGAGGTCTATAGAATGCTTGACTCAAGGGGGTTGGACTGTCGGTTCTTAGGCTATGAAACGTTAAGGGCGGAAGGAAAGGTTATATCTATCCTAAAAGATGGTGACCTGGTTGATTCAGCATGTGAGGGGGAGCAGGCAGAGATTATCCTTGATCAGAGCCCATTTTATAGCGAATCTGGTGGTCAGATTGGAGATACCGGATGGATGCGTAATGATACGCTGAGTATCAAGATTGTTGATACTATCAAGTACCCTGCAAACCTGATTATTCATAAAGGGGAAATTATTGAAGGTGTGATAGCTGTGGGTAATACGGTTGAGGCGATGGTAGATGAAAAACGGAGAAAAAATATTGCGCAAAATCATACAGCGACCCATCTCCTTCAGGCGGCATTGAGGGAAACCCTTGGGGAGCATGTGAAACAGGCAGGTTCTCATGTAGGGCCTGAAAGGATGAGGTTTGATTTTACCCATTTCGCCCAGATAACATCTGAAAGATTAAAAGAGATCGAGATGTTGGTGAACCTCAATATACAAAGGAATTTGCCTGTAACAACCGCCATAATGCCACGAGACGAGGCCTTTAAACAAAACGCTATTGCCCTTTTTGAAGAACGGTATGGCGATGATGTGAGGGTTATTACAATTGGTGATGGTCTTAGCAGGGAGCTCTGTGGGGGAACTCATGTTACTGCAACAGGAGATATAGGTGTGTTCTTGCTCGCAAGCGAAGGGGCAGTTGCATCTGGTATCAGGAGGATTGAGGCCTTTACTGGAGAAGGGGCTATTCGGGAGATACAAAAAGAGGTGAATAAACTTAAAACCATATCTGGCCTTCTTAAAACTATTCCTGACGATCTTGTCACAAAGGTCGAACATTTTATAGGGGATCAGAAAGAAAAAGATCGCAAGATAGAATCTCTCAAAGCCAGGCTTTTAAGAAAACAATCAGAGGATTTAATTAATACCGCCAGGGAAATAAACGGCATCAATGTTATAAGCCAGGAGGTAGCAACAGCTGACCCAAAAGATTTAAGGGAGTTTGGGGACCATTTAAAGGATAAGCTTAAATCTGGAATAATTGTACTTGGTGCTAAGGCCGATGGTAAGGTCTTTTTACTATGCAGGATAACACATGATCTGACAGATAGGTTTAATGCCGGAACAATTATAAAAGATTTGTCTGTTTTTGTTGGTGGAAAAGGTGGTGGCAGAAAAGACATGGCAGAGGGGGGCGGAACAAAGGTATCCGAACTTAAAAATGCACTATCTAAGGCATTCGATATGGTTTCTGAGCACTCTGCTCGTTGATTGGTTTTTTGGGCACTCAACAAACACAATAAACAATATAACACAATAAACAATTGTATGCCTGTTCATCTTATCAGCGGTGGTTATGCCAATACCTACTTGATAGAGGATGGGAATTTTTTTGTTGCTGTGGATGTTGGCACCTCCAAAGCTGCTGAAAAAATATATCAATACCTCTCCGCCTATGGCGGATCAATAAATACCTTCTCTTTGCGAATGGTGACTGCCACCCATTTTCATATAGATCATGTAGCTGGCATATCCAGGCTTGTAGAGCTTTTTCCTAAAATTAGGGTCTGTTTCTTTAATATGGTTGGAGATTACCTTAATGGAAGGGATAAGATCTGTCTATTTTCTCCATCCGCATGGCTCAAGGGTCTCCTGCCAGTTGTGATAGCCGAAGAAAATTACCTTAAAAACACCATTGCTGCCTTATTTAGTGATATGGGAGCGATTCCTTTACCCTTCTTAAGGACACTGTTTCTCCCTTCCGATTACAGTGCCGAATGCATACTGGATGAAGACCAATCAATATCGTATCTTCCTCACTGGGTGATAATAAAAACCCCTGGGCATACTGATGACAGTATTTGTTTTTACAGCAGTGATGAGAAAACCATCATCTCCGGGGACACAATTCTTAATATGAAAGGTAATGGCGAGCTCAATAATTTCTGCTGTGATCCAGACGCAATCAAGGAATCTTTTAAAAAATTATTACCGCTCGATGTAAAAAACATCTATCCGGGTCATGGTAAACCTCTTTTTAACCTTGATGGCCTGGGAAATGTCACTCAATAAAAAAGGAAGCCCCATTTGCTTGAGCATACCTTTATCCACATCCCCGGCATTGGCCCAAAAACAGAGCGGCATCTCTGGTGGAATGGTATCCATACATGGAAAGATTTTCTAAGCGCTAAAAAGAGCCCCCTCTCGCCGTCTCGGGATTCCTTTGTGCGTCAAAATGTAGATGCCTCTCTTGAAAATAGAAACAACATCCGTTTTTTCGCGAATAAACTATCCCCTGCGGATATATGGCGTTTATTCGGTAGGTTCAAGGATAAGGCTGTATATCTGGACATTGAAACAACTGGACTTTACCAGGGAGTTGACGAGATCACCGTTATTGGTCTCTATGACGGCAAAACTGCAAAGACCTTTGTTCAAGGCATTAATTTAGCCGAATTCGAAACGGAAATAAATACATACGAACTGGTCATCACCTTTAACGGAGCCCAATTTGACTTGCCTTTTATAAGGCGCCAATTTCCCAACATCTTCCTTCCTCCTGCCCATATCGACCTTCGATTTTTTCTAAAGAAGTTAGGCTACAGCGGTGGTCTCAAGGCAATTGAAAAATCCTTTGATCTTCACAGAGCATCTGCAATTGAGGGAATGGACGGATATGAGGCTGTTTTACTCTGGAAGGCATACCAGTGGGGAGATGAGAGCGCACTCGATCGCTTGATCCAATATAACACCGCAGATATTGTTCACCTTAAGCCCTTGATGGAAGAGGGATATGAGGAAATGAAAACACGGTTGTTATCCTTTAATGAATAATAGGGTAAACAAGGGCGGGTTTAGGAAAAAATATCAGAGCCTATATATAAAATTTTCGACTCAAGCCCTGACCATAATTACCCTTACTATCTATTAAAAATAGAACTAAATGAATTTAATATTGCATATAGTAGCACTATTTGTTATATTAATTGCCCATGAAACAACGAAAATTCTGGTTGGGTAAAATTGAAGAACTCTGGCAGAACCGATCTGTTCTCTGGCTCTCTGGGGTGCGACGCGTAGGGAAAACATGTCTCTCCCAGCTCTTAACCAATATTGAATATTTCGATTGTGAATTGCCACGCACCAGACGCTTATTGGATGATCCTGAAGCCTTCCTGCAAAGTTTGAGAGGGAAGCGCATTGTCCTGGACGAGGTGCATAGACTCCAAAATCCTTCTGAACTATTAAAAATCGCTGCTGATTATTTCCCGGATACCAAAATCCTGGCCACTGGCTCCTCCACACTTGGAGTCTCTGCTAAATTTAAAGATACTTTAGCAGGCCGAAAGAGCGAATTGTGGCTAACTCCAATGATATCACCTGATTTGCCAGATTTTGATAATATTGATCTTACACATAGATTACTCCGTGGAGGCCTACCATCTTTTTTCCTCGCAACTAATCTGCCCGAGCAGGATTTTCAGGAGTGGATGGATGCATACTGGGCCAAGGATATTCAGGAGCTCTTTCGGCTT
>Ga0233414_10000904_pt1 | contig 11768 bp, 13 predicted proteins | sample Na_anoxic_10_MG_FD_189020 | JGI IMG/M metagenome (GOLD analysis project Ga0233414, IMG submission 189020) | Seawater microbial communities from Saanich Inlet, British Columbia, Canada - Na_anoxic_10_MG | ecosystem: Environmental > Aquatic > Marine > Inlet | place: Canada: British Columbia...
GTTGTCGGATAGCACGACCTTAGCGTGTCTCTTAGTCTTCAGCATACCCTGCGTGTTGAAAAGAATAAGGCTTCGGATATAAGTGCATTCAACCTTCTTATTCAGAAAGAGTTGATAGACTCTCCGGGTAAACCCAAAGTTATGAGCGCAGATACAAGACCAATCATAAGCCCCATTATGCGCGATAACAACATCCACAAAGTCACGCTCGGCAAGATCAAGGAAAAAACCTACCTCCTTATGAGAGAAAAACCACACAGACTCCCCGTTCGGAAAGTCCTTGATGTGAGTACCCCAAGTCTCTCCTAATCCAAATTTAGAGGATAAGTCCGTGGGTATATTGATAGCTCCCACAACGATCTTAGGGCTTTTTTTAGGGCCGATTGGGAATGTCTCTAAATCAAATCCGATTATGACCATTACAAAGTTCTCCTTTTTTAGGTCAAAAAAAAAGGCTTGCGCCCCTTTTTTTTATGTTCAGTGTGAGTTTCGAGCGGGTAAGGGGTTAATTAAAAGGGGATGTTATCTGTGTCAACATTAGGGAGGGGGAGGGCAGGGCTTGGTTGAGCCTGTCGGCGAAGCTCTTCGAAATTTGGAGCTGTGTCTTTAGCCTCATCGAAGCCTTTCCAAGTACACTTAGTGAAGATGCCCCCCGCCTTGGTAGGCTTCTCATAAGCGTTAACGATAGCCTGCGTTCCTGACGCGACACTGACCCCTGTATTGGAGGGTGTGAAAAGAGCCATGACTTTCTGTTGGGTCACAGACTTTGGGTCACTTCCGAAGCAGTCGCAGATGAAAGACTTGAGGGCTCCGCTTCCACCATAACCATCAAGGGCGACCACCCAAGAGACTGACGATGTGGTTGGGAAATTGATGTTCGAACTGTCGATGACTGTGCATTCAACGGCAGCGCGAGGCCGACCGTTAGAGTTTGAGAAGAACTTGCAGTCGTCGATTTCAACGAGGTAAACGCCAGCTTCAAAGTAGCGTGAGGAGTTTTGCACTTCCGCATCAGCGATGAGGTCGGCGAAGTATTCTTTGTTTAGAGGTGTACTCATGTGTTTTGTTTAACTTTCTGTAACTTAACTTAACTTAACTTTTAGGATGAAAACCTTAACTGAACAACATCCTTTATAGACAGTGTTTAACGACAAGTCAAAATATATTTATTGTTTTTTTATTCCGTAACAAATTCGCACCTTTACAGCCTGCTTGTGCGCGAGGAGATCCCCTGCCCGACCCAAATAAGTCGCCCAGAGAGAATCCTCCGTCTTTAACCTGCACATTTACACGCTGGTCTAAAGATGGTATCTAAGGGGTTCTAACCAAAGGAGAAGGTATGTTTGAGAATAAAGAGTTTGACATCAGAACACTCAACTCTATGGAAAAGGTGCAAATAGAGATGGGTGCCCTCAATAAAGTTACAACTACAGTCCTTAACTTTAAGAGAGCCTTCCCTACCGAGAGGTTACACGAGATACACGCCTACTCCAAAAGGATCACCCTCCTAAGAAACCTCATCGCTTCGAGGCAAGAAGACCCTAAAATTTGAGCTTTAATTGCTCTTTGTTCAAATACGAAGTCATAATGCGTGTCTTTTTCCTGTTTGAAGTTAAGCCTCGCATACTCTTAAAGTCCTCTTTCTGTGTAGCTGTCTTTTTGTAGGTCTTAGGGTCGCTTAGGTTTAAATCTTTGTCTAGAAACACCTGAGTCTGCGTATTCACCAAATCCTTACACACAACCATCAAGGTCAAATTAAACTCGTCATACACATTGAATAGGTTATTGAGTTGCTGACGCGCATAAGTGAACGCCTTAGTCTGCATGTCCACGAGCGAAGGCGTGACTCCGGAATTTAAAGCTGTCACCAACCAACGTATGAACGAACGCTGTGCGTTAGAGATCGCGTCATACATGGCAGGCGACAAATGCTCTCTTCCAGCAAAAGACTTAAGCCCTTTTAGTTCAAGGATCTTTTTTAGGTCAGAAGGGGAGCGCCCATACAAACCCCGACCGATCTCCTCAAACAAGACAGAATACATGTTGCTTATGTCCGCAGGGTCGAAATAACCTTTCATGCGGATAGTCTTGTGGAGAAGCCATGTCAAAGTCGCTGAATTGTCTCTCATGTCTTCACGACTAATCGTTAAGTCTTTAGGGTCCAACATACCGTCAGTGTATGTACCTAAAGTGTCAACTTCACCCTCTCGCGCTTCAGTCTTCTTCTCTCGATAATGTCTCTCTTTCTGTTCTAAAGGCAAAGACTCCACACGCAACGCCTCTTTGTAAATATCCTGCACCTCCAGTTGAAACTGCGGGGATAAATACATCGCATAGGCTAAAGCCAAGTGGTATGTCGCGTATGTGCCGTTTTTTTGCTGAGGATTGTCGAACCCACCAAACGACTTTATCCCATCCCGCGTTTTACTCGTGATGGACTGTCTCGCGATTAAACCGTCAAGAAGTTGCTTGCAGGCTTTAGTTCGAGCCCAAGCGCTAGGCTCACGAGATCTGGTATTGAGAGGCTTGTTTTTTGAACGCAACCACCTCTTGTGTATAGTGTTGAGGTTGAAAAACAGAGCCTCGTTACCTTCAAACTTCTGTGTGTATATTTTTAAATCTGACATTTTGTAAAGTCCTTACTGTTCGTCCAAAGGTTAGCTTATTTGATTTAGTCTTTGTTGTCTACCCAGTTCGCAGATAAAAGTCTTTGATTTAAACCCGTAGATTGCTGGATGTAGAGAGCGCCCTCTTGGGCACTACGCATGGCGTTTCCAAATTCGGCATACGTCGGGATAGTTACAGTTACAGTGTTTCTCTTTTGCCCATGTCTATGACTCCTACCAAGGAGTTGCTCCCATCTCGCCCCATCACTTAATGCGTGAGCTATAAAATGGTTACCCCACAGTTGAAGATTCTTACCTTGACTGTGCGAGCGGATCGAGATGAGCGCAGGGTGCGGTTGCGTTGTCTGTGTAAGCGCATAATCCGCTTGAGGCCCAGAGCCGTACACCTCCCAACCTGCAAGCTGGTGCAAAGCATGCGCTAAAGTTTGATGCTCATACCAAATTAAAGGGGGTTCTTTCTGCGCCTGAACCCAACGTATCACTTCGGCTAAAAAGTAGTCACTAAACCACTCCACACCCACAGGGGGCAGCGGTCGGTCTTTGACTTTATTCCACGCTAAATACGTTACGATTAATTCCTTCGGGAACTTATACTCAAACGTTTTTGTGAGATACCCTAAAATACCCTTCTCTAATAACGCAGGTGTGTCTAAGCCTTCCGGGGCTCTACTACAATAAAGTCTACAGGCTTTAGCCCAGTCTGATCTAGCCTCCATCCACTCTGTATCGACAATCCCGTCTTTCCAATCCCAATAGTAATAGAAACCACAGATCATCTGCCTTCTTAAACGCACCATCGCTAACGCAGAGTCTAACTCCTCTCCTTGAGGGGTCTGCCATGTCTCCTCTAAGTCAGCGATCATCTTAGCGACACTTTTTGGAATCGTTGCCGTAAACGCTGTGATCTCTAAGTTGCAAGGGGGTGGGGTTTTTGTAGATACAACAACACCCTTAGTGCTGTGGAGGTTTTCTTTAAAAGCGATTCTAGGGCTCTCTGTGTTAAACTTGTGCATGATCGGCAATAAAGCTGACTTCTCTTTTTTAGTCGCTTTCTTACCTTTATCTAACACCATGCACCAAGACTCTAAAAACGCCCATCGAGTGGGTAAGGGTGTACTTTCCTTCAACGCCCATAAAGATAAATGCCAAAAGTCTTTAATACTCGTAGATGTGATCGAACCACTTAAACCCACAAAATCGGGAAAAGGTTTAGCCGATTTCGCACAGAATTGGAAAAACTTCTTAACCCTTCGAGTTCTAGCCGACTTCGGGTTTTTTAACTTGTGGACCTCATCTGCAATTATCAGATCAGGGTCAATCGCTCGAAGAAGACCCGCCTGAGTCGAGATCTCTTCATAGCTACGCATCTCCATTTTTTCAGGGAGACTAAAGTGTTTTCCGTAGGATAACCAATCCGCTTGCGCCTGAGAACGCATCGACGCAGGAATGAGCAATAACGGCCTTTCCGATTTAAGGACACGCGGCAATAGGAAAGAAGCTAAAGTCTTACCCTCACCAACACCGACTAAACCTAACAAACCCTTAGCTTGGGTAGCCTGAAAGAGAATCTCATTCTGTATCGGCCTTAAGATCATAGTGCCTTCAGGCTTTTTTAAGTACGGTGTAAAATCGGGAAAACGGTCGTCTCTCCTCCCCAAATCTAATATGCGCTGTATATCATCAGGTACTTTTGACATGTTTAGATCCCATGTTTAATTTATCTATATAAAGATAAGCACCAAAAAAAAGGGAGTAGCCGAATAAACGACCACTCCCGATTTTTCTAATGCAAAGGTTCCGACCTTGCTCACAGGAACGAAGACCTATCTTTCTCCATTTATATCACGCTTCTACAACAATGTCAGCAATTTCTGACATAACTGAGATTATTTCTTGTCGGGCAAAACGTGTTAAACGAATCGCTTGTGCGTTACCCCAACCGCTCTCAGCGACTAAGGCCGATAAGTCAGCCCAACCTTTAGCGTATTCCACCAAAGAGATAGACTTCACGTTGTGGCGCGTCTTTACAGCCTCAATATGTTGAGCGTACACTGATTCGAAGTTCTGTACGTCGATGTCACCGCTCACTGAAGCGCCAATCACCAAGATTTTAGGCCGCGTAAGGGTTTCTGTAATCGAACGCTCCAGCTCTGACTCTACAGGCGCAGTCTCTTCAACGATAGGCGCGACAGGAGCGATAGGCGCAGTCTCTTCAACGATAGGCGCGATAGGCGCAGTCTCTTCAACGACTTGCGCTAATTCGCCCCATGAAGGGAGAGAGTGGAGGAAATGCTCAGAGGCTTCCGAAACAACTTCAGCTATGGGAGCTTCTTTGCTGTCAGGCGAGTTAAGGTTCTGAAAACGCTCGACGGATCGGGTGTAATGGAGGTATTCTTCACTCACCTCATACTTGCCCTTGCGGGGTCGCCTTTTAAGGATCTTACAAAAAGAGTTTAAGTCGAGGTCTGGGTTCTTTGCGAAGATGCTGAAAATCTCTTCGAGTGAGTTCTTACCGAAACCTTTGAGTGCCAAAAGATCAGCTTGGGCCAAACCATGCAGATCCGACAAACCAACAACACCCGCAGCGCGAAGAGCGTTTTTTGTCCGCGTAGAGAGATCATATAATTGGTCGATGTGTAAATCAAAAACACGATTTGTGTCTTCGTAATCCATCATCGCCCCATTACATGGGAATCCCGAATCCCGCTCAGGTTCTTCTGCGGTGGGGTTGGTGTCTTCTTCAGCAGCTTCCTCGACAACCTGTTCATGAGAGGGTCGGCGGGTGTTTTCGAAAAGATCCTCTGCTGTAACGGCTTCCGTGATAGGCGCAGCCTGTTCAAACTCAGGAGCGTTAATACCCTCTAAGACGATAGGCGAAGACTGCTCAAGTGCGGCTTTAGACTCCTGCACCTGCTGTTCAGTGGCGCTTTCCGCCTCCTGAGCTTTTCTTTGTAACATCTGGTCTAATTGGTCCATTTTAGGAACTCCCTTTATTTAAAACAATAATCTAAAAACTCGCATCCACCGTATGCGGAACATGAGAAGTAGTTGGTGGTTGTGGCTGAAAATTTGGACTGCTTATAGTTGTCCAACACGTCAAAAGATTTTGTTTTGACTACATCCCATATATCCTCAACCTGACCTCGCGTCAAGTTTAATTTACGTTTTTCATGCCACTTAGACATTGTTCCATAGTAATGGTACTCGAAAGTGATTTCAGGGAGGTCGAAAAACGTGGAGGCTGCATAGGTGTATACCGCTGTTTGGGGGTCTTCTAAGAGATCTTCGTCGCGTGGAATGTACCTCTTATTCGATATGAATTTATGGTCCACGATGGTGGTTCGTTGAGGAGAATGGATGAGGAGGTCAATGAACCCGATGTACACATCGCAAATGTTAACCTTCTGCTCAACATATAAGGTTTTCGTAGGGTCTGCTTTATACTCGTCCAAATCTGCGTTTAGAGCTAAAGAGTGTATGCCCTTTTTTAAGTCTTCATCTACAGGTAAAGAAGACAAGTATTCTAAGAGGGGGGTGTCACCCTGTAAATTAATAAAGTCCTCTGCCACTTTGTGGAGCTTACTTCCCCGCTCCGCTCCTAGACTTCTTTGTTGCAGGTTTAGCTTTTTTATTTTTTGCAGCCAATGCTTTCTTGGACACATCTGAAATGTCTTTAGCTGACTTGCTGACAACGTTATCATTGATCTCGCTTCTTAAGGAATCTAACTCAGATCTGATCCGAGCCAGCTCCCTCTCCATTTTTAGGTTTTGTTGTTTCTCTATCATGTCTAAACAGCGCAGCGCTACCTTCTCAAACACCTTCAAGCTCGTGTGGTGTCGGTTGTGTTCTAACTCTGTTCGGTTATTTAAAAAACTTAGCGTGGTAGCTAAAGGGCTCTCTTCGTCCCAATTTTCATTTGTCTCGTTTTCAGTATCAGTTTCCATGTTCCGCTTTCTATAGACTTCACTACAGCCGTATTTAAGGAGTAACTCCCTTGACTTTTCTGAAGATTGTGAGCCTTTGATAATTGTGATTGCCATTGTAAACTCTTGCTCTGGTTTTTTCCCAGCCTTGCTTCCTTAAGAAATCTTGTATCTTAATCGACATACTAGACTTAATGTCTATTAACTTTTTGTCAAGACCCTCTTCGATTAATGTCTTTAAACTGAAACCTAAGTCGGCATCGTATTCAGGTGAAGCCTTCATACCGAACATCTTAGGGTTCGTTAGAAGGAACTCCAGAATAGCCTCATTCAAAGGCTCTTGTCTACGGAATAATGAATTGTTTGTGTCGTTAAGTTGTGCCTCCGCGTCACTTAACCACCACTGCTCACCCTGTTTATAGTTATGCACCGCTTGCGCCCAAAGTTGATCTCTCTCCTTCTTCACTATACCGATGTCGATGATGTGCGTCTCAGGAATCTCTAAAACCCAAAACCTTCGGTCACCTGTGTTGTCGTTGAGGAACGCTTCAGAGTTAGTTGTGCCCACTAGGAGGCTCGGTCGCCTCATCCACGTCTCTGTTCGGGCATACGGCTTACGGAACTCCTCACGCTCTCTTGTGATAAATGCCTTCATGTTCTCAACACTCGAACGCGCCACATGACCCTCAAACTCAGCCTGCTCCACAAACCACTTACCTAGCATATGTAACGAAGCATCTTTGTTCGCCTTCTCTATAGAAGGGAGGCTGTCCGAGAACCAAGAGACATCCCTACATAAACTTTTAAAGAACGTAGATTTCTTTCGGCCTTGACCACCCTTCAAAATTAAAACGGTGTCCACCTTCCAATTCGTATTAGGATTAGGGTTGTCCCACTCTAAAGGACGCACAACCGCCGAGATCATAAACCTCTTCAATACCGCCAATGTGAAAGGGTCAGTGACCTTTTGACCTAATGCTTGAGCTAAAACGTGAGTGCGGTCTACACCGTCCCATGTTAAATCCCGAAGATAACTCGCGACAGGGTTCTTCTCGTTATCCTTGCAGATCCACTTTATGACATCCAACATGTTGTCTTTAGAGTAATTCAGCAGATACACCCGACCTATCGCTTCACGCATCTCCGTCACTAACTCGTCTTCGACCAACGAGTCTTTGAAGAAATCGCGCTGACCTAAATGATTACGCCAAAAACACTCTTTCCAACGGTTGTCCACAGTCAAAATGATCTTGAGGTTAGAGAGGTTGGTCAGCGGAACCTCGATTATCTCGTCACCTTTGACCTTCTGCTTCTTATAGAGTAAGGCATACACCTCCGCGTAATTGTCATCGCTCTTTACAGTGCCGTCACCGCGAAGAACAGCTTTCCTCACCTGTGCCGCCAAAGATGTCGACACGTCAACGTTCGGCAGAATAGCCTTCAGGTTTAAATTAAAGTGGAAGTAGGTTACAGGCCCATATTGGTCTTTTGACTGAAGAATGCTCCCCCACTGGTTCTGAACTGCGCTAGGGTCATAGCCCTTTTTATCCCAAGAACTAATCTCATCGAACAGTTTAAAAGCCTCTTGGGCACAGGGGATCAAAGACGCGATGTTGGTACCCAAGGATCTCCAATCGTTATAACTTAGACTTACCCGCTCCTCTCGGAGATGCGTAATAAGGGGGTGGTTCCACAACGCGCCCTTAGCCTTATCTTCATCTAACGGCTTAAACGTATTTTCTTTTTTAGCGGAAGGTTCAGGCTCTTGGTAAGATTGCGTCCCGGTCGAATCAACCGTAGGGTTAGAGTGGTTGATGAAGATACCCGCAGATTTTACGTCTTCGTAGTTAGGCACTCGGTTAAGACAGTACGGATCAGAGCGCTTATCGATAGTTGAGCCCTCAAACGCAGACTCAGCATCAGCCTTTATGGATTCAATAAAGTCATTGTAAAACTTTTTCCAACGCCATTTATCCTCCGTTGAGTTCATACTTAGAGGCTCGGACAAAGTGAAGACTATACGGACTCCATGCTTTGAAAAATAAAACGCAGAGCAAGACGCGAGGATAGAGTGACCCTGCACAAACTTGACGACATCTTTTACGTCAAAATCTTTAGCGGGGTCACCCCATTTAACTTTCTGATCTTCTTGCTTTGGGAAATCCCAATCTAATATCAGGCGGTGCATCTTCACATGCATCCACTCAAGAAGACCCTCGCTTCCTGTTTTCAACCGCAGGCTTTGTTCGGAAAGCGAACCGTCGTTGTTATATATAAGGTACTGAACCAATGCTGCGTCTGAGGTGTACTCTGCTTTCAAAGCGTCTGAGAGTGTTGAGCATTGGAAGGGGGTTAGATAATCTTCTACTGATCCTTCGCCACCGAACGCCTTAATATTATGGCGTGGGGCAACAAGTATTCGTGTCATACGAATCTCCTTTTTCCTGTGAGCGACATTAACCTACACCCTAGACTCACCTTTTGACAAGCCCTTTTTAGAAATAAATAAAAAGGCGTGTGGACAAAGTTTGACCGAGTGGTCAAAAGTCTCAAACCCTCTGTGACTTAGGTGGACACGCTAGCGTTCTTACTGGACACGAGAGAGGTGTCCACCTGATTATACCGTCATAGCCGTAATCGGGAACCATACACGAAACGGGGGTGGACACCCCCCCGTGTCCACCTGTAAATGCGTAGAAACAAAAGGGAAAATTGCTCTAGGGCAGTCTACTGGACACGCCACCTCAGAAGACTTTCCAAACGAGTGTATTCTTGTATTTTATTTTATTTAGAAAGTCTTTTCGATGAAATGGACACCAAAGCCTTGTTATGTAAAAATAACGCACTAATTTCATGGAGTTACAGGTGGACACTAGGTGGACACCCCCCCTGTCCACCCCGTTTCGTGTATGGTCGGCAACCGCGACTGTGGCGGTCTGATTAGGTGGACACGTCACTGGACACCATAACACGCAAGGCGTGTCCACCTAGAAAACAAGTGCTTGCTTTTCGAGAAAACAAAAGTCAATATGGTAAGTAGGAGGTTAAAGATGTCTAACAATTTATGCGAACTCCCTTCGTATGAGGCCGCGAGGGTTTTTATAGAAGAGAAAAATGTCTCACCCCTCCTTTGGACTTATCTGCAAAGGTCTGCCCTTATAGGTTGCGGTTTCTGGGTCACCCGACACAGCCTCCGAACATCGATAAAGAGTGGGCTTTTAGCGAGTTTGTTTGTAGAAGCCTATGTCGTTTACAAGACCGTAAAGATTACAAAAGCGTGTAAAACACACAAAACATAAACTGACCACGAGGTCGTCAAGGTGCATTATGCTTGAGAACCAAGATTTTAAAAAAGACAAATTTCACTGCCATGTCTCCCAAGAGTCCGGAGCCAAAAAGAGCTTCGTAAAAGCTAAAAAAGATTCCACCTTCCTGAAACACTTCACGCGATACTTTATTATTCACCCAGCGACCTATGAGTCTCTTACGGAGGTCTTCGACGCTCTTGATAAGTTAGAGGACTTATACTTTGGCCGGGTCTCTTCTGTGGGATGTTTTATCCTCGCAGAAGATCGCTATCTTTTTTTCACCACCGATGCCCGTTTAAAAGATCGAATCGCTTTCAATAAGCATAGGGGGGTCGACCTCTAGGTGGATTATGGAACCTTGTTTTTTTACGGTAGTTTTCCCTGTATACATCCTTTTCCCAACGCTGCCTTTGCTTTTGGATGATGTAACTTGGAACACCGTACTGCGAACGCTCACTTAGTTGGGAATCGTTGCATCCCCCGTCATACAGGTTTATTACGAAAAACCTAACCTTCATCTTGCCGGCTAAATCTCGGTAGGGGTCTACCTCGAACTTCCGAGTAAACGTGTTGTGGACAACTACGAGATTTATCTCTTTATCGTGTAAGAGTTCAGTTGTCTCTTCCAAACACCACTTGTGCGCCTGTTTAATACTGTTAGGCTCAAACTTATACACTCCCTCGTCGTCTACAAAGAAGTCGTCTACTGAAACAGCTTCCCTCTCTTCGTTCTCGCCTGTAATTATATCTTCAAGTGTGGCTTTTCCCGCGCCACTTAATCCTCTTATCAAAATTAGGGTTTTTCCCATGTCACTTCTTTCTGTTTTTAAGTAAAGGCCAATGGTCTTCATAGTTGTCAATAATAGAGAAGCTCACTTCTTTCTCAAGTAAATTATCAAGTAGTAGCTGGCTGTCTATAGGTACGCCGTAGTATTGAAGATGGGGCGGTATCACACCTAGAACTCTATCGCTAAGATCCTCAAGGCGGTCTTCAGAGTCCAGTCGTTGTAGAGTAACATCTACAAGTTTTCCATCTAGCTCTAACCATGCGTGGAGAATCGGGAACGTAAGTCCTTCGAGAAGCATATAGCCTTCATAATATTTAAGCCTCTTAGCCCCAAAGTCTCTAAGGAGCAACACGGACGCATTATAATAACACTGCTTGGCTTCCATATCTTCGCAACCCGCCAGTTCTAAAAGATAATCCATTTGTTCATCTGTTAAAGGGGTGCTGCTTTCCGCAGGCTTACCTTTCCTCAAAACATAACCGTATGTGTTTTCTGCTTTTCTAGGTGACTTCGGAAATGTCTCCGCGTAGGCTCTAAGGATTGTCTCCAATTCAGTCATCTTCCCCACCTTTCAGTATGTTAGCCATATTACACCACTTACCTGATCTCCGCTACGGTTTTGTGGTCGAGGTCGAGGCTTAAAACCCTACACACTTTCTCCAAAAACTCTTTTTATGCAGTAGGTGATGTAGTAGGCTTTGTATGTTTTTAGAGCATCATCGATTTTTAACGGGATGATTGGAGGGATGATACGATGCGTAGGTTGATTGGTACATGTATAAATTCTTTTGACGAAGACGGGTATTGTGTGATTACAGACCGCTTACCATATCGCACAGTAACTGATTTTGCAGCGGGTGATGAGAGAGCTGAGAGCGTGTCAGAAAAGAATTTTCGTAGGGAAGTCATAATTTCCCTAGACGTTGAAGATCTAATATCTGGACATGCGATACATTATTTATGGGATAGGGCTAAAGACTTGTATATGCTTTATGATTCTGATGACGATATACATTATTTTTTTGGAGTATAAAACGAATCTATTACATGAAAGACGGCATGTGCTTTACTCCTAAGATAGAGGCCGAGGCCGAGGCCGAGGCTTTAAAGCTTACATGGAT
>Ga0233414_10000907_pt1 | contig 11736 bp, 9 predicted proteins | sample Na_anoxic_10_MG_FD_189020 | JGI IMG/M metagenome (GOLD analysis project Ga0233414, IMG submission 189020) | Seawater microbial communities from Saanich Inlet, British Columbia, Canada - Na_anoxic_10_MG | ecosystem: Environmental > Aquatic > Marine > Inlet | place: Canada: British Columbia...
ATTTTATTAGGATTGCGGATCACCAAAGCATGAAGGTACGTGGTGGAAAATTGAGCCTGCTTAAAGAGATCGGAGGGGCTATAGATAAAATAAAACAGTGACTAAAGTGATCGAAAATGCCAAAATTGATCAAATACCTCTGATATTTAGCCCTGAAAAATAAGCTTTTTATTGAAATAAAGACCTGCCAGATACAAAAGGAAGGAACCTAATATGGATTTTGAGCTATCCAAAGAACAACAGGATATTCAGAAAGCAGCCCGGGAATTTGCAGAAGGAGAGTTTGTAGATATCGCAAGGGATTGCGACCTGAACGAAGAATTTCCCCGTTCCCTATTGGAAAAAGCCGCAGATCTTGGTTTTATCGGGGTATTTATTGATGAGAAATATGGTGGGGCAGGACTCGGCTTTTTGGAGCACGCCCTGATTCTGGAAGAATTCTGGAGGGTGGATCCAGGCTTGTCTCAGGTACTCTGCTCAATTACTTTCGGGAGTGAGGTATTTATCCTGTTTGGAACCGAAGATCAAAAATCAAAATATTTACCACCCCTTACTCAAGGTAAAGCAATTATGGGATTTGCCATTACAGAGCCGGATGCCGGAAGTGATACATTATCTGCTTCAACAACGGCTGTCCTGAGTAACGGTGAATACGTGATCAACGGCAACAAGGTCATGATCGGAAATGGAAGCGTCGCTGATTTTCTTCTGATATACTGCCTAACAGATCCGGAAGAGGCATCCAAATCCCATCGATACAGCATCCTGGTTGTGGAAACAGACAGGGAAGGGTACGAGGCGGATAAAATAGAAGGAAAAATGGGCTTGAGGGCTTCTGATACAGCCAATATCTTTTTGTCAGACGTTAAAGTCCCAAAGGAAAACCTGGTTGGAGAGAGAAGGCAGGGGTTTTCCCAGTTGATGCAATTTTTTGATAGATCCCGTGCATACGTGGCCGCCCATGGTGTTGGGCTTGCACAAGGAGCTCTCGATCTTGCAGTTAAACATGTCAAAACTCGGGAGCAATTTGGCCAAAAGATCGCCTCGTTCCAGGCCACCCAGTTCAAGATAGCTGAGATGTCTACCAGAGTAGAATTAGCACGTACACTGACATATAAGGCATGTTGGATGATAGATCATGGTAAAGTAGACACGAAAACCGTGGCAATGGCAAAGTGGTCTGCAGCCCGAACAGCAGTAGAGGTGGTGGATGAGGCCCTCCAATTACATGGTGGATACGGTTATATCAATGACCATGATATTGAGCGCTTTTATAGGTCTGCAAAGGTCCTGGAAATATATGAAGGGACAAAGGAAATAGAAAAGATGATCATTGCACGTCGCGTGCTTGGCAGGTATTAAAATTCTAATTGGGTGACTCCTTAAAAGTATTCAGAGCCACCCTAAAAAAAGGAGGGGAACCATGAAAAGAAGAATCTGTTTTTTATCCTTTGCATTGTTTTTTTTGGCTGTTTGGATAACCCCGATCTGTAGTGCAACTACCGCTGAACCGATTATTCTCGGCGTGCCTACCTCCCTCGGGTTCCTTGAGGGTAAGGAGGGCCTTGCCTGCATAAATATGGCCGTTGAAGAAATTAATAAAAGCGGCGGCGTTGATGTTGCAGGGGTCAAACGACCCTTCAAAGTAATTGCCATCGATTCGAGAGGAGCTGAACCGGGCGTCCCTGTGGCTGAGGTAATCAAGGCCCACAAAAAACTTATTTTACAGGATAAAGCAAATTTCATTGTGTTTGGCTCTTTCAGATCCGAATGCGCTATTGCCTGTATGGACGTGGTTAGTCAGTACAAGATCCCCATGATTCTCGGTACAGCTATGTCACCGGCCATGGAGAAAAAGGTAAAGACTGAATATGATAAATACAAATATACCTTCAGATCTTGCTTGAACGCAGTTTACCTGATCAAGTACTTAGGTGGAACAATGGGTTACCTGAACAAACAATTCGGATTCAATAAGGTGTTCATAATGAACCAGGATGTGGCCTGGGCCAGAATAACCGGCGATCTTATGATCAAACTTGTGTTTGATAAGATGGGCTGGGAAGTGACAGGCAGGCAGGCCTATCCTACAGGGGCTTCTGATTTTTCTGCTGGCCTGATGAAGGCAAAGACCACGGGTGCCCAGGTTATCCTGCCAATCTTTGACATGCCCCAGAGCGGTATCCTGGTCAAACAGTGGAAGTCTATGAAGGTTCCTGCCCTTGTGGCGGGGTTTATCTCACCTCTGGCAGGTCCTGCGGCCTGGAAAACCTTTGACAAGAAGATCGACGGTGCCATGAACTGCATTTTTGAAATCGGCAACATCCCGGCCCCAAAGGTCGCCAAGTCAGTCGAATTCTTTGAAAAGTACAAAAAGAAATACGGAAAGCCCATTGAAGCCGGTCATTCCCCGGCCCCCGCCTATGAGATGGTCTATATCCTGAAAGAGGCCATCGAAAGAGCAGGATCCATAGACGGTGATGAGGTCGTAGCAGAACTGGAAAAAACAGACCGCGTAGGCGCCATGGGACGCATCCGGTTCAACAAAGGGCATCAGGTGGTCTATGGTGGGGATCCAAAGGAAACGGCCCTGGGATGCATGTTCCAGTGGCAGCAAGGGAAGCGAGTCATTGTGTATCCCGCATCTATTGCCGAAGGACAGATCCAGCTCCCCGAAGGCCTAAAGTCTGCCAAATAAATTTTGGGGCAGTTACAGATTTCTATGATTTGTGCCCGATTGGGTGGCAGAGGCAAATCGGGCACAATCTATCTTATACATTTTTGAGGGCTTTTTCATGCTTCTCTGTACACTCATTTACGGTTTCATAAATAGCTGCATTCTGGCCCTTCTTGCTCTCGGTTTCAACCTGACATTTGGCATCAGCGGGGTGGCCAACTTTGCCTATGGGGCTATCTATATCTTTTCAGGATTTCTGACCTGGATAACCCTGAACTCAATTGGTCTTCCTTATCTTCTTTCAGTATTCATTTCCATTCTATGTGCTGCCTTGATAGGCCTTCTGGTTTATTACATAGTAATTCTTAGGGTCAAGGGACTGGCACTGTCCGAAGTCATAGCAACCTTTGGATTGGGTCTCGCCATTATGGAGCTGTTTCGGTATTTTGATTTTGTCGGTTTTAAGTACACCCTGCCGGTCTTTATTGATGGCAGTATAGGCTTCGGAGAAGTCTATGTGGATTACCAGAGGCTGTTTATTGCCCTCATAGCAGTGGGCCTGACTCTCTTTCTCTATCTTTTCACACGCCACAGCAAAATCGGTCTGGCGTTCCGTGCCATTGCCCAGGATGAAAGGACAGCCCTCACATTTGGCATAGATTCCGACCGTATCGGCGCGATTTCCATGGCCTTTGGGGCGGCTCTTGCGGCCATTGCCGCAATTGTCATCCTGCCATTAGGTACCATCGCAATTGAAGGGGGGTATGAGGTGCTTATCAATGCCTTGGCTGTCTGTATTGTTGGTGGATTAGGCAGCACAGTCGGGATTTTGGTTGCGAGCGTTTTGATAGGATATGCGCAGACCTTTACGGCCAATTATCTTGAGCCTCACTGGATGATGCTTGTTAGTCTGATAGCCATTGCTATTGTACTAACCATCAAACCGTCAGGACTCTTCAGCCGTCAAAAGGAGTTAGAAGAAAGAATTTAAAAGATAAATGAAAAAACGCAAAGAAAGAATAGATCGCGGGATTAAGGCCCGCTCCGAAGACATATTTGCATTGTCTTCTTACCGGGAAATGCTCTACCTGCTCGCTCCGAGGGCGATTCCAGTGGTTGGCCTGCTGGGGGTTGCCCCTTTCCTGAACCCTTACTGGCGGGAGGTATTTATTTCCACCGCAGTTTATGCACTCCTTGCCACTAGCTGGGACCTGCTCATTTCAGCAGGACTTATTTCATTAGGTCAATCCCTGTTTTACGGAATTGGTTCTTATATCGCAGGCATCCTTAATTATTACTATGGCTGGTCTCCGTTGTTTACCATACCAGTTGCCACAGTTATGGGCGGGCTCTTGTGCACCCTATTCCTTCTCCCCGTCCTAAGGCTCCGGGGGATCTATTTTGCCATGGTTACGCTGGTACTTCCCCTTATGTTTTCACGGCTTGTGGAGGCTACCCGTATACTGGGTGGCACAGAGGGCCTCCCGGGTCTTACCCCTTTTCCCAATCAATTGACGGCCCTGTATGTAATTGACTTCGCACTTCTTGCAGTATTGTTTGGATTCAGGCGGCTCATGGCCTCCGATTATGGCCTTGTGATCAGGGGAATAAACGACAATGATCGTTCTGTGATGAGTGCAGGACTTAATATTTACCTGTACAAGACGCAAATTTTATTTATAGGGGCCTCAGTCGGCTCTTTTGCAGGAGCATTCGGGACCCATATGGATATGTTTGCCGGCATGCCCGGCTTTGCCCTTGATTACGCCATTATGCCGGTTGCAGCGGCCGTTGTAGGGGGAATGGGGACCTTTGCCGGTCCCATGATAGGTGCCTTTATCTTAGTGCCGTTATCAGAAATACTCCGTGCCCTGGGCGCACTCAGGATCGTCTTTTACGGTCTTTTTTTAGTTATCTTTATTGTAGCGTTGCCGGAAGGTATTTTTCACTACCTCCAGAGAAAGTATCATCAACTTGAAAGATGGGTAGAATTGGTATGAATCAGCCACTCCCCCTGCTAAAAGTCTCAGACCTTACGAAGTCCTTTGGCGGCGTCATGGCGGTTTTAAATGTCAGTTTTGATCTAAAAGAGGGTGAACTCTTGGGTATTATCGGACCCAATGGCTCGGGAAAAACCACCCTGGTTAATCTAATAACTGGCTTTGTAAAACCGATTTCAGGGAGAGTTGAATACAGAGAAAAGAATATTACAGGATGGGCCCCTTACAAAATCGTGAGCCTTGGAATTGCACGGACATTCCAGATGGTCAGACCATTTTATCAACTCCCGGCCTTCAAGAATATGATCATTCCTCTTTATTCCCCCAGGGTAAAAAAATTAACCGGTGGCAAATACGGGGACCGTGACGCTGTGGCCCTTGACCTTTTGGAAGAAGTGGGTTTTGAGCGGGATGCCCATGTTGCTTACAAGGTGGCTGGCTCGCTTCCGCAGGGCTACCTGAAAAGACTTGAATTAGCCAAGGCCATGGCATTAAGGCCCGACCTGATAATATTAGATGAACTTTTTTCAGGCCTGAGCCTGGCAGAAGTTGCGAGTATTGTGCCCATCATTGAAAAACTCAGGTTCCAGGGAATAACCATCATAATGATAGAGCATCGCCTTAAGGAGCTATTCCGGATTGCTGACAGGGTTTTTGTCCTTAATTACGGTGAAAAAATTGCAGACGGGCCGGGCGAGGAGGTCATGGAAAACGAATCGGTTAAAAAGGCATACTTAGGGAGTGAGACTGAATAAGAATTTGAAGATGAATTTGGAAATGGGGATATATGCTTTCCGTAAATAATTTGATGGTCTTTTTCGAAAATGCCTTGGCCTTAAACGATTTCAACATGGAGGTAAAGAAGGGCCAGATTGTTGGGGTCATTGGCTCAAACAGTGCAGGGAAAACAACGCTGATGAACACACTTTCCGGCCTTATTATTGACATGCGGATTAAAGAAAAACGCAGGGGAGGGGAACGTATTACCGTCTATGGAGAAATTGTTTTTAACGGAGAAGACATATCCGAAACCCGGCCCAATGAAAGAGTAAAAAAGGGGATTGTGTTGTGCCGAGAGAGACACCCTATTTTTCCTGAAAGCAGTGTTAATGAAAACCTCAAAATCTCCGGTTATCTGAAAAACAGACCTCATGTACGGGAGATGACACGACAGGTTTTTGAACTCTTCCCGGCACTTGTTGCTTTGAAATCCAGGAAGGCCGGTTTTTTAAGTGGGGGCGAACAGCAGATGTTAGCCATCGGTATGGCACTCGTGGCCGGACCGAAACTTCTATTACTTGATGAACCGCTTTTGGGTCTAAGTCCCATGATGCAAAACCTGTTTGTGGATTGCATTAAAAGCCTTAGGAGTGAATCAGGTATTACGGTCCTTTTGAGCGAGCAATTTGCCCGGCCGGTCTTGCCGATAATAGATCATGGCTACGTCATTGAAAACGGGATGTTAACGCTGACCGGAACAGGCCAGGAGTTGATGGATAATCCCGAAATAAAGGCGGCATATTTCGGGGTGTAAGTAATCAGAAAGAAGAGAGATTTATAGGTTCTTTAGATGTGATTATGGCTCAAAAAATCCCTTTTGATAATATTTTCCATTCCTTTGCCGGGGCAGCCGAGAAATTTGGCGATAACACGGCCATTGTATATCTCGGCACCCACTTCAGTTATAACCGGATCGTTAGCCTTGCCGAGAACTTCGCATCTTCACTAATAGCCGAGGGCATTGAGGAAAGGGACCGGATTATCATGTATATCCCCAATAGCGTCCAGTGGGTTATCGCCTGGTTAGGGATTCAGAGGGCAGGGGCAGAGGCTGTTCCCATAACTCCTATCTATACAGCCTATGACCTCAAATACATTGCCAACGATAGCGGAGCAAAATTTGTCATCTGTGCCGATGCGAATTATGGATATGTAAAACAGGCATTTACGGAAACCGGTCTGAAGAAAGTTATCGTAACAAGACTTACCGACCTTTTACCGTGGTGGAAGAGATTTTTCGGTTGGGCATTTGACAAAGTGCCGAAGGGCAAGATTTCAAAAGAGGAGAGCACTCTTTCTTTCAGGAAAATGGCTAATACAGGAATTCACCGTTCCAAACTTCCTCAACTAAAAAAGAAAGAAAAAGATACGGCCGAGGTCCTCTATACAGGCGGCACGACAAAATTCCCAAAAGGGGTTCCAATTTCGCACGGCCTGTACCTGGAATCAGCCTTTGAGCAGATCACAGTAAGCGATCCCCTTTTCCCGCCACATGAGAATGTCGTGATTGGTTCCTCTCCTCTTTTCCACATCCTTGGGCAAACCACGGCCCTGAGTGTCCTTTTGGTGGGAGGTTCTATCATCTTAATGCCCAAGGTTAACCTGGATGCTATTTTTGATGCAGTGCAACGCTTCAAAGGCAAAACCCTGATCGGGGTCCCCACCCTGTATAGAATGATCCTTGAACATGACCGAATCGACTTTTATGATCTGAGCTCACTTGCTTATTGTTTTAATGGCGGGGACGTCCTGCCTGTGGAGATAAATCAGCGCTGGCGGAAAAAATTTGGCAAACCCATTTATCAGGGGTACGGGGCAACCGAGACATGCGGAGGCGTTTCCATGTGCCCTGCCGCTGTGGAGAATCCATTAAAAAGCATCGGTAAAATCGTTCCCAGCAAAAAAATCAAGATTGTTGATCCCGAGACACTTAAACCGGTCCCCATAAATGAACCCGGCGAACTTCTTGTCCATTCAAAAAGGATGGTAAGGGAATACTGCAACAAGCCTGAGGAAACGGCACAGGCATTTGTGGAAATGGATGGCCTCTTGTATTATAGAACAGCGGACATAGTTTCCATGGACGAGAAAGGTCACGTGTATTTTGTTGACCGGACCGTAGATACAATCAAGCACAAGGGATACCGTGTATCCTCATCCGAGATAGAGTCTGTTCTGCAGGAGCACCAGGCGGTTATTGGTTCCTGTGTTGTAGGTATTCCTGACCCTAAAGTAGGTGAGCGGATAAAAGCATATGTGGTCCTAAAAGAGGACGTCAAGGGAATAACAGGTTATGACCTGATTAGGTGGTGCAGGGAAAAATTGGTTTCCTATAAGATTCCCCAATATATCGAATTTAGGGATATGTTGCCCAAGTCAAAGGTAGGGAAACTCCTAAGGCGTGAAATCCGGAGCGAAGAAAAGAGAAGAACAGAAACCTGAACAGAAAGCCTCCTTTTTTAACTCGAGACCTTTGAAAAATGTTCAATTTCGTTTAAGTTCAAGGAAGGCAAAAATTTTAACCGCCCCAGTACCATCTGCCAGAGCTACGGGGCAGGCAGGAATACATTGAGTATTTCGAGGATTAAGATTTGAGTCTGACCCCAGTACCATCTTCCGGAGCTACGGGGCAAGCGCAGAGATTGGGCGAAAGGGGAGGTTTTGCAAAGGTCTCAACTCAACAATAAGTTGAATTATACTATACAACTATTTATTTTAATTATCTTTATTATATTTTAGTTTTTGTTTTTCAACATTGCCTAACTGGCAACTATTTCTTAGTCAAGTTGAAATTCCAAGTTTGGGCAGTATATACGCCTGTAAAAGAACCCAGCCTAAAATAATCACTATAAAAATCCAAATACGCATTATAAGCCTCCATAAAATAAGACCTGGTGTCGTTTTTCAAAGGTCTCATAGTAGCACACGGCCACTAAGAAGACGCTCAGGAAAAACCACCACTGGGAGCACAGGAAGATAAACCGGGGCTGGAAGATACAGACGAAAATGAGGATAAAAGTCTCTCGGTCTGTTTGCTCCCGCATGAAGGACAAGTGGCATTATCGTCATCATCACTGTGAAAGCTCAAGAATTCAAAGGTATCTTGACACTTTTGGCACTTAAATTCATAGATTGGCATTTTCTCTCTCCTCACATTATATTAAGTATCCTTATATAAATTTGCAAATAAAAAATTGACAGTCTCGTAAAAAGTCCCATTTCCCCCTCCCCTTTTTATTCACCCTCACCCCGACCCTCTCCCTTCAAGGGAGAGGGAGTTTTTGACTTTTTACAAGTTCATCAAAATTGACAGTCTCGTAAAAAGTCGTCACCCCGGCAGATCCCGGATCGAGTCCGGGAGGGGTCCAGATCAGTCGTAAGTCTTTGAAAACACTGGATTCCGGCTTCCGCCGGAATGACGGGAGATGGTATTTTTCGACTTTTTACGAGTGCATCAAAATTGGGTGTGATTACTCACGTAACCAGGCTGAAGCTGTTTAGGCTGAAGGGTGGGCTCTACCCTCCGGCCTGTAAGCCCCCTACGGGCTGGAAGCGGAGCCGGAGGCCACCAGGGGAAGGGAACTTAAAGGAAATGGTTGGATACAAATTTAGAAGGCTTCGAACAAAAGAGGTTGAATTTTTAATGGCATTACCATAATGTATTTCTCAAACAAGTGCAGATTATGAGAAAATATCTACTGGTTATGTAATGGAAATATTTGGAAGTTACCGTCATATGAGGTTAAGGAAGAAATGAAAGAAGAGAGCACAGGGTTATTAGAGTCAATTGAACTCACCAAATCTTATAGCAACCGGGTTGTGGTAGACCATGTTAGCCTGAATATCCATTCCGGAGAGGTTGTTGGAATTTTAGGCCCTAATGGGGCAGGTAAAACCACAACATTTTATATGATTATAGGTCTAATTAAACCTGATTATGGAAAAGTACTGCTAAATGGAGAAGATATTGGAGAGTTGCCCATGTACCAACGGGCCAGGAAGGGAATCAGCTATCTTCCACAAGAATCCTCGATTTTTAGAAAATTGACAGTAGAAGAAAACATTATGGCTATATTGGAGACCTTAGATTTAACCTATGAGGAAAGGAAACAGCGCCTCCAGGTCTTGTTGAATGAGCTAAACGTTGCTCCGTTGGCCAAAAATAAGGCATATTCTCTCTCAGGAGGGGAGAGGAGAAGGGTAGAGTTTACAAGGATTTTAGTTCGCTCTCCCTCCTTTATTCTCCTTGATGAACCTTTTGCCGGCATAGACCCGCTCGCAATCATTGATATCCAAAATATTATCGCGCAGTTAAAGGAGAGGGGTTTAGGGCTGATTATTACTGATCACAATGTCAGAGAAACATTGGGGGTATGTGATCGCGCATATATATTAAATGAGGGGAAGGTATTAGAGGCCGGTACTCCAGAGAAAATCACGACAAGCAAAACGGCACGCGCTATATACTTAGGGGACGATTTTGGATTGGGAAAAGGTGGTGATGGAACAGATGTTTTAAAAATGCGAGAGGCAAGGAAACAAAAAAGGATTGCTACTGGTAAATGTGAAGGACGTAAGAGTTATGATGAAGCGATGCCTGAGGTAGTCAGAGAAATTAGGAGACTGAGACAAAAAAGAGACGGGAAGCCAGGGCTCACTTATAAAAAAGTAGCTGAGGAACTAAACAGACAAGGATTTACAACAATGACTAATAAGCCCTGGACCGGACAGATTGTTCAGAATGTTATGAGACGCCAATAAAAAACCCTCCTTGATCTTGAACAAAAACTGAACACTTTGGAAAGATATCCTATCATAAAACCCCTTTCTTATATGATAACTACTGCCATTTAGTTTTGGGTATGTACTACAAATTGGAAGGTATTTTTAATGTTTTTATGCTTTATTCTACAGAATAATACATATAAACGGCATTTGACTTGTTATAATTATTAATCACATCTGCTTCTTAATAACCTATACTTTTTAAAATAAGTAGAGTATTAGGTTAAATAGAAGTGTGCACATTGCTACATATTAATGTTAGGCACTTCTCCAATTTAGCTATTATTCTATATAGTTCTAAACAGAGTTTGTATAATTTTTACATGGCTTCAAAATGCGCAGTGTTCTCGTTTTTCCCTAATAGTCTTCAGCCTATTTACCTGAGTAGTTACTAATTAACTATAACTAATCGGGAGATGATCCTAATGCTATAATAAACTGGGTAAAAACAGGCTTAAGGCAGGCCAATAGGTAATAAGTATTAGGACTAAGATTAGGAGAAGCAAAAAGGGCAGGGTTGCTTTATAAATACGAACTATCGGTCGGTCAAATCTTGAACTCGCAATAAAGAGATTCAGGCCTACCGGTGGAGTGTTATATCCGATCCCTAAATTGGCAAGAAAAACTATACCTAAATGGATAGGGTCAATACCAAATTGCAAGGCAAGTGGTACAATCAGGGGAACAACTACCAAAATCGCACTGAATATGTCCATCATACAACCCACTAAGATCAAGAAAAAATTCAGGACGAGCAGAAATCCGATCTTTGTTTCAATCATTCCTTGCATAAAATCCAATATTTTCATAGGGATAAAGGCGTCAACAAGATAATTTGTAAAGCTCAGCGCAGCCCCAAGAATTATCATGATAGCACCAACCATTTTCATGCTTTCCTTCATTACTTGCGGTAGATCTTTAGTCAGGCTAAGCTCGTGAAATATGAAAATCTTTACGAGGAGCACGTATACAACTGTAAGTGCAGCTGCTTCCGTGGCTGTGCTTAGACCTGAATAGATCCCTATAAGGATGAAAAAAGGGATAGGAAGCTCCCAGGCAGCCCCCTTAAGGGCTGAAAAGAATTCATGGGCTGAAAACCTTGGCTTTTCAAGTTTCCATTTTTTGCCCATGTATACTGAATAGAGACAGAGAATTCCTACAATCAACATACCCGGCAAAAGACCAGCCATAAAAAGTTTTTCAATACTTACTCCTGAAACAAACCCATATAAAATAATCGGAATGCTTGGTGGAAAATGAAGGCCTATACTGCCTGAAGTAGTCATAAGACCAAGTGAAAAATCTTCCTTATAATTCTCGGAGAGAAGGGCAGGGAAAAGTAGCCCACCAAGGGCAATAATGGTAACGCCTGTCGCCCCAGTAATGGCAGTGAAAAAGGCACATGAGACCAGAGCAACTACTCCAAGACCGCCAGGAAGCCATCCAAATAGGCTTTTTGAAAATCTGACCAAGCGTACTGAAGTGCCGCCTTGA
>Ga0233414_10000908_pt1 | contig 11732 bp, 11 predicted proteins | sample Na_anoxic_10_MG_FD_189020 | JGI IMG/M metagenome (GOLD analysis project Ga0233414, IMG submission 189020) | Seawater microbial communities from Saanich Inlet, British Columbia, Canada - Na_anoxic_10_MG | ecosystem: Environmental > Aquatic > Marine > Inlet | place: Canada: British Columbia...
TCACTCATTTCCAGACCGAAGAATTAAAAGCTCAATAAAGGGAAATTATGAGTCCCAAAGCCTGGGCCATAAAAAACCTCTTAAAGGTCACAACTGATTACCTAAAAGAAAAGCAGATCGAAAACCCCCGACTGACCGCTGAAGTTCTTCTGGCCCACCAGCTCAACATCGATAGGGTATCACTTTATATCAATTTCGACCAACCCTTGAACGAATCGGAAATTTCAGGCTATCGCTCGCTTATCAAACGACGACTTCAGCGTGAACCTTTGCAATATATAACGGGAGTCCAGGAGTTTTGGTCTCTGGACTTCATTGTTAATCCCCAGGTTCTCATCCCCAGACCTGAAAGTGAGTTACTGGTTGAGATGGCCATCAACCAGTTAAAGCCCCCTAACGCATTTGAAAACCATCCGCCCAAAATTCTGGATCTTGGAACCGGCTGCGGAGCCCTTGCTATATCTTTAGCCAAAGAGATCCAAGAAGCCAAAATTTGGGCCACAGATATATCCTCGGGGGCTCTCAAGCTTGCCAATCTCAATGCAAAAAAACACGGATTTGCTGACAGGATCAAATTCAAGCACGGCAACCTCTGGAATCCATTAATAAATCAGGGCATAACGTTTGACATTATTATATCCAATCCTCCCTACATTGCATGTGAAGAATATAATGATCTTCCCCCAGAAGTCCGGGACTATGAACCAAGGACGGCATTGGATGGTAAAAAAGGTGGAATGTATTACATTGAAAAGATTCTCAAGGAAGGCACACGCTTTCTGAACCCTGGAGGTATTATATTTCTTGAAATGGCACCTGATCAGACTAATAAAGCCCTGAGCCTAATAGAACAAATCAAGGGTTATGGAAAATTATCACGGATTAAGGATTACAGTCACCGATACAGGGTGGTGATGGCACATCGGACTGCCTCTTAAGATCTTCTCACTCGCCAAGATATGCCTTCTTTACTTCCTCATTCTCGAGCAGGTTTGCTGAGGTATCGGCCAGGACGATTTCGCCGGTCTCAAGCACGTATCCGCGGGAGGAAAACTGAAGTGCAAGCTGGGCGTTCTGCTCCACCAACAAAATAGTCGTCCCCTGATCGTTGATCTGACGGATTGTTTCAAATATGGAATCGACCAGGATCGGTGCCAGTCCCAGAGAGGGCTCGTCGAGCAAGAGGAGCTTAGGCTGACCCATAAGAGCTCTGGCTATGGCTAACATCTGTTGTTCGCCCCCGGAAAGTGTACCCCCATGCTGCTTGTACCGCTCACGCAGGACCGGAAAGAGTTTAAAAACCCTTTTTATATCTTCTTTGATCCCGTCTTTATCCTTTCTCAGGTAAGCTCCCAGGTCGAGGTTCTCCATAACCGTGAGTATCGGAAAGATCATCCGCCCCTCCGGCACCTGGCAGATACCCATCTGGACGATATTGTCCGCACGCACCCCGGTGATCGATTGATCCCGATAGATGACATCACCCTCAACCGGTGTAAGAACGCCACTGATGGTCATCAGGGTGGTGGATTTGCCCGCGCCATTGCCCCCTATAAGGCAGACTATCTCCCCCTCATCTACCTCCATAGAGATTCCCTTCAGGGCACGAATATTCCCATAGTATGTCTTGATATTTTCCAGCTTAAGCAGCATCGGCGGCTCCAGTGCCCAAATAGGCCTCAATTACTTTAGGGTCATTTTGAACATCCTGGGGCTTTCCTTCCGCCAGCCACTGGCCATGATTAATGACCACGACACGTTCACACACGCCCATGACAACCTTCATATCGTGCTCAATCAACAGAACAGTGACGCCCTTATCCCTAATGCGGCGGATCAAGTTCATCAGATCGGATGATTCCTGGGGATTCATGCCGGCGGCAGGCTCGTCGAGCATAAGCAGGTGTGGTTCGGTGGCAAGGGCCCTGGCTATCTCCAGACGGCGTTGATATCCGTAAGGCATGGAACTGGCTATCTCCTCACCTCGCCCTTCGAGGCCGACAAACTCAAGAAACTCGTTGGCTTTTTTAGTGACATCCTTTTCCTCGGCTTTCTGCCTCCGGGTCCGGACCACTGCGCCGAAAAAAAGAGCCCTGGTCCGACAGTGACGGCCGATCTTGACGTTATCAAGAACCGTCAGGTTGTCAAAAAGCCTGATATTCTGAAAAGTCCGTGCAATCCCCAGGGCAGTGACCGTCTCTGGTTTCTTTCCTCCGATAGATACGGTGCGGCCCCCATTCGTGAAAACAATCTGCCCCTTAGTCGGCTTCTCAATACCGGCAACGCAATTAAAGAGCGTTGTCTTCCCTGCCCCGTTCGGTCCGATAAGACCAACAATTTCATTCCGGCTAATGTCAAAAATGATATTCTTTAGTGCCTCTAATCCGCCGAAGTTTTTGAAAAGTTTTTCTATTTTTAGGATCGGTGTCATTCTTTATATTCCCACAGCAACCTTGCGCTTCTTTCGTTTTACCCGGCCGGCCCGCATCTGTGCTGCCACCGCCGGTATGGGCATCAGGCCTGCCGGACGATAGCGCATCATAAGAACCATAATAAGACCAAAAGCCAGGAAACGGCAATTCCCGGGCAGGCCCAGGAGGGGCAGCAGTTCGCGAAGAACCTCACTCAGTGAAACCAGGACCACCGCACCTATCATAACACCCCAGATATTGCCCATACCTCCAAGCACGATCATGCATAGAATCAAAAAAGATTCCCAAAACTTGAACATGTCCGGCGACAGAAAGGTCACCCACCTGGCGAAGAAACTCCCACCAACCGCCCCAAATGCGGCGCTTATGGCAAAGGCGATGACCTTGTAGGTCAGCAGATTGATGCCGCAGGAGACAGCGGCTACCTCGTCGTCGCGAATAGCAAACCAGGCCCTGCCTAAGCGGGAGCCCTGGATGCGGTACATTACAAAGACTGTCACCAGGACCATGACGATGGCAAGATAATAATAGGGCAACTCGCCCACGAACTCCCACTTCGGACCGCCGAACAAAGATAAATCAATGGACACCGGTTCAATACCTGGCAGGCCGAGCGGCCCACGGGTAAGCCATATTTCATTTGTCAGGAAAAGGACTACTAACTCTGAAAAACCGAAGGTTACAATAGCAAAGTAATCGCCCGTGAGTCTGAGCGTAGGGGCACCCAATAGGAAACCCCAGATGGCCCCATTGATGAAGGCCAGCGGGATTATCAGCCAGAATGAGAGCCCAAAATGAACCGTAAGCAGGCCTGAAGTGTAAGCCCCGATGCCGTAAAACCCGACGTAACCCAGGTCCAGCAGGCCGTTGAAACCTGGCACAACATTCAACCCCAGGGACAGAATCATATAAAGGTAAATAAGTATGGCGATATGCAGCAAGTAGTCAGAGACAAAAGGAAAAAACGGAAAGATCAGGGCCAGAATCAAAAGCCCAATCCTTATTTTGCCGCCGCGACTCATGTTTTTAAAACTCAAATTACCCATACTTACATGCTCTTTTTACTTTCCTTAAGAACCGTGCCGAATAAACCTGCAGGAATTAATATGATGACGATGATCATGACGGCATAAGAGATGCCGTCGCGGTAAAGTGAACTTAAATATCCTGCCCCCATGGCCTCAGCCACACCGAGCACTACACCGCCCAACATTGCCCCAGGCACCGAGCCGATACCGCCCAGCACGGCAGCAGCAAAGGCCTTTACACCGGCAACGTAACCCATGGTTGGGTAAATCGAATTGTAGTAAGCCCCCACCATGATGCCGGCCGCCCCTCCCAAAGCCCCGGCCAGGGCAAAGGTATATGAGATGACCCTGTTAACGTTAACCCCGGCCAGGGCGGCCATAGTCTTATTCTGGGCCACCGCCCTCATGGCCTTTCCCCACTTGGTTTTCTTGATAATAAGGTTAAGCCCGACCATCATGATGATGGTGATACCGAAGATAAAGAGATGAAACCACGAGAGGCTAACTCCGCCAAAAGTGACGGCTGTCTTTTCGAAGTAGGCCGGCAGGGCCCCGTGGGGAAATGGTTTTGCCCGGGAACCCCAGATGATCATGGCCAGATTTTGCAGAAAAATCGACATGCCAATAGCCGTAATCAATGCGGCCAGACGTGGGGATTGTCTCAGGGGACGGTAGGCGAATATGTCCAGGAGCACTCCGCAGATAGCGCAGCAGGCCATAGAAAGGGGAAAGGCGACATAAAATGGCAGACCCAGGAAAGCAATAAAAGTAATTGCGAAAAAGGCACCTAACATATAGATTTCGCCATGGGCGAAGTTGATGAGCTGGATAACACCATAGATCATGGTGTAGCCCACGGCTATCATGGCGTAGATACCGCCGATGGTCAATCCATTAACAAGCTGTTGAAGAAACAAAAGACCCCTAATAACGCATGGAAAAGCGCCGAAATCCCAAGATTTCGGCGCCCGTATTGGTTTTACATTGGTTCATTCAGTTATCAATCTGCTACTTGGCCGCGACAAACTTGCCATCCTTTACCATCTTAACAAAGGCAGGTTTGGAACAATCACCTTTTTTATCAAAGGATGTCATCCCTGTGATACCCTTGTAACCAGTGGCTTTAGAGTTCATGGCTGCCAGGCCGTCACGGATCTTTTTCCGGTCCGGTCCGGTCTTGGCAATGACATCTGCCAGGATACCGAGGCAATCATAGGCATTTGCGCTCATCCAGTCCACATCACGACCGTAGGCCTTCTTGAACCGTTCGGCAAAGGCCTTGCCCGCAGGACCTGCAGACGAGGCCAGGAAGGGAACAGTGCAGTAAGTATTGTCAGTCGCCTTACCGCCGATTTTGATATAGTCGATGTTGTCAATGCCGTCAGCCCCGAACAGTGGGCCCTTGAAGCCCAATTTACGAGCCTGACCTGCTATAAGGGCCCCTTCCGGGTGGTAACCACACAGGAATATCGTATCAGGCTTATCGCGCAAGAGTTTAGTCAATTGCGGGGTAAAATCCGTCGTTTTGGCAACATAAGCCTCAGCGCCGGTTACTGTCACACCGCTTGCCTTGGCGCCGGCAATAAAGGAGTCTTTGAGGCCGATGGCGTAGTCGTTGTTCTCATAGAAGATGGCTACTTTCTTTTTACCTAACAACTCTGGCACAACGTACGAGGCAAGGTACTTGCCCTGGAAATCATCGGTATAACAATTGCGGAAGAACCAACCCTTACCTACATCGCCGATGGTCGGGTTGGTGGATGTAGGGGAAATGGCTGGCAGCCCTGCCCGAACATAGATAGGCATGGCAGCGAGGGTGGCAGAAGAGCAGAGGTGGCCAATAACCGCCACTATGCTTTTGTCTGCCGCAAATTTGGCGCCAACAGTACCGGCTTCCTTGGGCGCACACAGGTCGTCACCCCAGACAAGCTCGACCTTCTGGCCGTTGATCCCACCAGCATCATTGATCTCTTTAAGCTTGAGGTTGACTCCGGCCTTGATGTTGTCACCGTATGCAGCCAAATCACCCGTGAAAGGCGAAGCCACACCGATTCTGATGTTACCAGCCATAGCTCCGCTGGTTATCCCAAACACCAGAACCAGGCCTAAAGCCAGGACTGTAAACAGAAAAGACTGCTTGCTCTTCATAATTAATCCTCCTTTGATTAAATGTTAATGTTCCAAATCTTCTAAAAAAGTTTTGTTTTATTAATAGATCATTTACCTTAACCATTGAACCATAAAAAAACCAAAATCGTGTGTCAAGGATAATTTTCAGAATAATTTTCAGAAACTTTGCGGGCGAAAGATAAAAAAACCAGAATCGTATGTCAAGAATAATTTTCAACCATGTTATTCCGGTTTATTGCCGTTTTCGGTTTCATATAGAGAGACCTTTGAAAAATGCTCAATTTTGGTCAAGGTCAAGCCTCCGGCCCATAGGGCCTACGACCCGGAGGGGAAGACGATCAGGCACTTAGATGCCTGAGTGCCTGATGAGCCTAACCCCGGTACCATCTTTTGGAGCTACCCCAGTTAAATACGCTACGCTGTCCTTCGGAATTTAACGGGGCACGGCGGGGCAAGCGCAGAGATTGGGCCTCCGGCTCGTAGAGCCTACGCCTCGGAGAGCAAAAGGGGGCGTTTTGCAAAGGTCTCATAGAGTGTAGGCACTATAAAACCGGATGGTTGAAGTTATGTCATTGCAAAACCAGCGGCCATTATATATAATATTTTTTCTTTCTCTAATAGACAAATGCTAAGAAAGGAAGAAAAAGTTTATCAACAATAAAAAAACGGAGGTGAAATACTTATGCAATTAAAAAAAATTCTTGTACCTGTGGACGGATCAGATTATTCCATACGAGCGGCTGAGTATGCCCTGGATCTTGCCAAACTCATAGATGCTGAAATCTTTTTGGTTCACTGCCACAAAACATTACCCACGATTTTAGGCAAACCTTACTACCAGAAAGTTGTTGATGATGTTATGGGGAAATCGAATAAACTCATGGAACCTTATATAAATCTCTTTCAGGAAGCGGGCATTAAATTCACGGATAGAATTCTGGAAGGCCCACCCACTGATATTATTTCAGAAGTTGCCGAAATTGAGGGATGCGACATAATTGTTATGGGCTCACGGGGTCATAACAAGCTGGAGGGATTGTTTTTGGGAAGCGTCACCCACAGAATTTTGCACACGGCTCCCTGCCCAGTATTGGTGGTCGGGTAGGAAAAAGGAAATTCTTAAACAATATTTGAGGAGAAAGTTAAATTCATGGAATATTCAATCTGCCCTGATGGAGAAAAATTCAAGATCCCTGACGAAAGAGATTATACAAGAGAGTACGAGAGGCTGGAAAACCTGATAAAGGTCAAACGAGAAGAGGGTTTCGAAATAGTCTTGGTTATGGGCTTAGGTTTTGTAGGCGCTGTTATGGCCGGTGTTGTTGCCGATTCTGTTGATAAGAAGACAGGCAGGTCAACCAAATTTGTCATTGGCATGCAGAGACCAAGCACGCGAAGCTTCTGGAAAATTCCGCTATTCAACCGTGGAGTATCACCTATAAAGGCAGAGGATCCAGAAGTAGCCCCCATGATCGAACGCTGTGTAAACAACAAACAGACTCTGACTGCTACCTTTACCTATGATGCCCTCAAGCTTGCGGATGTCTTGGTGGTAGATGTTCAATGCGATTTTATCAAGCAGGAGCTTGGCAACCTCAAGAGTGGATATGCGGACATAAGTGCCTTGGAGGATAGTTTTAAGATAATCGGGGAGAAGATTTCACCACATTGCCTAATATTGATTGAAACGACCGTTCCTCCCGGGACTACAGAGTTTGTAGCCTTCCCACTCATCAAAAAAGCATTTAAGGCCAGAGATATAGATAGCGAACCATTGTTGGCCCATAGCTTTGAGAGAGTCATGCCAGGGAAAAACTACGTTCGATCTGTAAGGGATTTCTGGCGCGTATGCAGCGGAATCAACCAAACGAGCAAGGAAAAAGTCACAAAATTTTTATCTGAGGTCCTTAATGTAGATGAATATCCATTAACTGTCCTTGACAGGCCTATTGAAAGCGAGACGTGCAAGATTGTGGAAAACAGCTATAGGGCTACTATTTTGGCCTTCATGAATGAATGGAGCCTGTTTGCAGAGACAAATAGTGTTGATATTACTAAGGTGATAGACGCCATAAAGGTTCGGCCTACACATAATAATATTATCTTCCCAGGTCCTGGGATAGGCGGCTATTGCCTTCCAAAAGACGGCGGATTGGGTCTTTGGGCTTACAAACATTTGATGGGTTTCCCGGATGATATATTCAACATAACTTCCCAAGCTATTAATATTAATGACACAAGGGCATTGCATGCAGCACAACTGGTACGTGATGCCTTAAGAAATATGGGCCGAATTGTTGCGGCTTCACAGATCACTTTACTTGGAACTTCCTACCGCGAGGACGTGGGAGATACCCGCTACAGTGGTTCTGAGATCATTGTCCGGAAATTGACTGAAATGGGGGCCGAAATAAAGGCCCACGATCCCTATGTGCAACACTGGTGGGAGCTTGAAAAACAGGACACCTATCCGGCAGTAGGTGCAAGCTGGTCACGGTTTTTTCGAAATCAGGAACATCTCAAGGAATTTAGTATGACAACTGAGTTGGAAGAAGCCCTCAAAGATTCCGACGCCGTTATCTTCGCGGTTCGACATCAGCCCTACCTGAACCTCATCCCAGATGAGGTAGTTAAGATGGCTGGCACTCCCTTAGCGGTTGTGGACTGTTTTGGGATTTTGGATGATGCCAAGATAGAAAGATACTTTGAGCTGGGCTGTGAAGTCAAGGGCCTGGGACGTGGTCATATAAACAGGATAAAAGATATGGTCCGAAAAAGGAAAGTTACCCTATAAGCCCAGACATGGGTTAAACAGTAATTTTTGACAGGAACGTTGATTCATGGCCAATATCCTTAAATTTTCAAGAAACAGATGTACATGTGTCGAACAAATTGACGATACCATGATGAAGTCCACCTGTCGCCTTCAAGACACCTTGATGGATGCCTTCGTTGAGATCACGGTTCGACTGCCTGATCTCGAAATCATCAGCGTTAATGCTGAAGTCCACCGTTCTTATAAGAAAGAATGCCGAAATCCTGCTGAAACGCTTCAAAAGGTGGTTGGGGTAAGAATAGGCCCGGGTATGCTGAAAATCTTTAAAGGCCTCATAGGAGAAAACACATATTGCAAGCAGTTAGGCTTTATGGTGGAAGAGTGCTGTCATGGTATTATCCTATCCTTTACCAAAGATGTACTGATAAATTCTCCACAAGATGAAAAAAACCAAAAAGAATACTATACAAAAATGGTTAAAGAAAACATCAGGCTGTATAATCGTTGCGCTGCCTTTGCCCCGGGAAGTCCCCTGGTGGAAGGTATCAAACCACCATCATAGCTTGTTATAAAGAGCAAGACAGAACAAATTTTGACGGCAATGTAAAAAGTCCAATTTCTGCGTTGCGCTACATCGTTCGTCATTGCAACGTACTTATATGTACGCCTCATTCCTCACGATTTGCGCGCCTTGAACTTGGAGCTTTTTACATTGCCATCACAAATTCGACTTTTTACGGACTTATCAATTTTCAGGTTATATACAAGTGAGACCTTTGAGAAATGCTAAAATTTACTCGGAACAAACTGATCAGCGTTGAAATGAAAGATCAAGATACCTTAGTCGCTCACGGCATCCTTGATGACGATATATACAGCCTTGAAATAGATGTCACTATAGACATATCCAATATGAAAATTTTGGTCATAAACGGGAAGTGGAATCGTTGGACCACACCGGAATGCCCAAGGGCTATACCGTTTCTGCAGGAGATCGTTGGTTTCTGCATTGAAGAAGAAGGGTTTTCTCAAAAAACCCAAAAGATCGTTAGTCGAAAGGCATGTCGACATTATGCAAATCTTTTACTCGAATGCTGTCATGCTGCAAAAGAGACAGCCATGGCAGCCATTTGGGAAGATGAGAAGGTCGAAGAAACTTCACAGGAAACAGATCAAATAGTCGATACTACTGTCAAACGAAAAGTTTCAGGGGGAATGATAATCGATTTGCACATACACACTTACCCCGCCTCTCCTTGTAGTTCTGCCTCGGTTGATCAGCTTATTAAGGAAGCAAAAAGGATCGGCCTGGATGGCATTTGCTTAACGGACCACAACTACCTCTGGGATCCAGCTCATGTGGAAGACTTGAGGGAAAAACATGGGTTTCTCATTTTAAGGGGTAATGAGATTACCACCGATCAGGGCGATATGATAGTCTTTGGTCTGGAAATGGATATACATGGCATCGTCAAACTTGAAGAACTCAGGCAGGAGGTCTTAAACGCTGGCGGGTTTATCATTGTGGCGCACCCTTTCAGGGGATTTTTGACATTTGGTATAGACCAACTTGGGCTGACCCCTGAAAAGGCGATGGAAAGGCCCCTTTTTAAATTGGTCGATGCTGTTGAAGTCCTGAACGCGAAGGTCACGGAAAAGGAAAACAGCTTTGCCTCAAAGGTTGCTACAGGCCTGAATTTGCCAGCCACAGGTGGCAGTGACGCCCATGAAATTTCTGAAGTAGGACTATATGCGACACAATTTCCTGTTGTTATTAAGGATGAAAAAGAACTAATTGAAGCATTAAAAAAAGGAATTTATACACCAATCACCTTCAGAAAAGACATACCATAACAGGAGAAATAGATATGGGGAAAAAACATGACTGGGAAAAAATCATCAGAAGGATGGAGATTCTGATGAGACTCAAATCCTTTCCAGTGGCTTTCAAAATGCTGAAAAAAAAGAAGGAACTTAATAAAATCCCCTTTATGCGAAGAACCGAGAACAAAGTCACTCTCTGTCAATTAATAACGCTTGTAAGAAATTTTGATTGGACTGTTGGAGTCGAACTTGATGATTTCATGTCTCCTTTGTGCCCTTCCATCTTGGGCCTGACCGATACACCCGAAACATACAAGGATGGTACATTCCGCAGCATTGTCTGGGTTAAGACCAGAGAAGACGGCAAGAAATATGAAGCATCAATCCCCCGTATTCCGTTAGGAAAATATGAGGCCCTGGTAATGGCTCCTCTGGTTTATAACCCCTTTGAGCCTGATATTGTTCTTATTTATGCGAATCCAGCCCAGATGATGCTCTTGATTAACTCACTCCAGTTTGAAGACTATGAGGTCATGCAATTTTTTTGTATAGGAGAATCCTCCTGCTCGGATGCTATCGCCAGATGTTATTTGACCGGCAAACCTTCACTGACCATTCCCTGCTATGGCGAACGTCGTTATGGTCACGCCCAAGACGAGGATCTTGTCATGGCCATACCTGCAGGGACGATGGAGAAGGCCCTAAGAGGGATGGAGGCACTCTACCGCAGAGGCATACGCTTCCCAATTAGTTATGCGGGCGCTGAGAGAGATCTTACCACTTCCTTTCCCATGTCTTATGGCGGTTTGGTGCAATTAGAGTCCATCCGGGGAAAAGATAACCGTCTGCTCCTTGGAGTAACTGGAGGCATTGCCAGCGGAAAGACTACTGTGGCAGATATGTTAAGAGAGCTGGGAGCACCTATCATTGATTTTGATCTGATTGCAAGGCAGGTCGTTGAACCAGGTAAACCAGCATGGAAAGAAATCGTTGAATATTTTGGGAAACAGGTACTCAAAAAAAATAATAGTCTTGACAGAAAAAAGATTTCAAAAATTGTTTTCAGTGATATGGAGAAAAGAAAAAAACTGGAAGGTTTTACCCACCCACGCATTCATGAGGAATTCGTCAAACAGGTAAATGAAATAGCCGAGAAAGACCCTAATGCGATCATACAGGTAGCAATTCCTCTCTTGATTGAGTTAAACCTCCAATACATGTTTCATAAAACCCTTGTTGTTTACATTCCTCAGGAAAAACAGATAGAACGTCTTATTGAGCGGGATGGGATCAGTGAAGACGAAGCAAGAAATATTCTCAAGGCCCAACTACCTATCGACGAAAAGGTGGGCTATGCTGATTTTGTGATCTATAATGAAAAATCTCTTGAAGAAACCAAAACACAGGTAGAAGATCTCTGGCGAACACTAAAAAGACTTCAAAAAAAGGGAGGGAAGGATAGACATAAATGAAATGTACATTTACCGATCAACATTTGACATCAAGTAGATGCCAAACAAAAAGAAGATTCCATTAGCAAGC
>Ga0233414_10000909_pt1 | contig 11730 bp, 6 predicted proteins | sample Na_anoxic_10_MG_FD_189020 | JGI IMG/M metagenome (GOLD analysis project Ga0233414, IMG submission 189020) | Seawater microbial communities from Saanich Inlet, British Columbia, Canada - Na_anoxic_10_MG | ecosystem: Environmental > Aquatic > Marine > Inlet | place: Canada: British Columbia...
GCAATTGAATGGACACTAAGTGCAACAGTAGGCGACGAGTATCAGTTCAATGGTATTACAGATACACTAGGATACAAACAACCTGAAATTGGCTACGTTGATAACATTGCATACATTTACGATGGTACTGCAAATGCAATTGATGCAAACAACAGACAGATTTCAACTAAGGATCTTCTAGTATTGCGTGACAGCGAAAACGCAGACTGCCCAGGTGTTGCAAGTGAATACACAACAGACTTTAGCACAAAAACAGATGCAGACATTTACGGATTGCGTATTAATGTTGTTGAATATGAACACATTATTGCTTTCCAAAACAGAACACAATTTAACGATGTAATTTATGATCCAATCGTTGGTATTCAACAGCCACGTATTAAACTAGTTGGTGAACGCACACGTAACTGGAATGGTAAAGTAGAAGCACCGGGTTACTTGGTTCGCTCAACTGGTATTGTTACAAACATTGAATCAAGCATACGTGAAATTGAAAACGACAACATCAACACTGAAAGCAAAACACTATCACGTGATACACGAGATACTGCAAGATTCAATGTTGGATATGCAGAGCCAACTTACTTAACAAACACATTTGTTGAAGACAATGCGGCTTACACATATGGCAAAGGCTTGCGCAAGTACAAAGGTACACAGCAAGCTATTACTGCTATGATGAGAAACAACAACTTGTTTGGCACTACAGCTGATCACACACTAAGCGAGGACTGGATGATCCGTTTAGGTGAGTATGGTGATACAAGCAAAAGCAAGCCAATTGAATTCCAACTAGACTTTAACTTGATTAAGTCAAGCCCACAGTTGGTACGTTTTGGCGAAGCAACAGATGACGTTAGTGATATGATTGTAGACATTACTCCAACTAGTTCTAGCTTGGTAAGTGGCGACATTAGCACAGCACCATTTGATTTGCTACCACAACGTGAAACAAACAACACACTAATTACAACAGCAAATACATTTGCTAACCACGCACAAACAAGTGAACTTCCGCTGTCAACAGAAGCTGATTATGAAATTAGAAGCGTTGATGACATTGCTGGTGTTTATGATCGCAATGATGATTATGCATTGATACTTCCTTGGAGCTCAACAGTTGCTTACTTTGAAGGTGACAATGTGCGCAAAGATGGTAAAGTATTCCGTTTGAACGATGGCGTTAACACTGGACTAACAAACACTGGTGCGTCAATTGAAGTTATTGGCACAGTGATTAATCCAGTTGCAACACACGGAAGCACATTTGTTGTTGATGGTACAACAGTAACGTTTGCAGAAACATCAATCAACTTCACTTATGCCGAAGCAACAGCAACAGGCGCAACATTTAACCCAACACCAGCACACGGTAGCACACTAACAATTGACGGAACTGATGTAACGTTCAACAAAACAGCAACAGTAATCACATATGCAGATATCGAAGTTACTGGACTTGTTACTAACCCAAGCTTTACACCAGCTACATCAAGCAGTGATGTACTAACACTTGACGGCGTAAACATTACATTCAATGACGTTGAAACAATTACAACAAACATCAATATGCTAACAGCAATGACAGATGGTACTAGCATTTCAAACACGCACGCAACAGCACGCATTAATGCACTTGAAGCATTGCGTACTGCTTACATTTCACTAACAGATACTGCAAGTTGGACTTCTTGGATATTTGCTTACTTTAACAACAGTAGCATTGACAAAGGCCTAAACACTGGCTACCTAAGCACAGAATATCTTGATGCAGTAAATGCAAGCATCCAAACAGAAATCCTTGCATTGATTACAGCAGACGTTGATATTATTAATGCAATTGAAAGTACAAGTTATGTACCAGCTAGCGTTGCAGATGGCACTGTTCCAGTAGCTGGCGCAGACGAAACATCGGCTAAGAGTACAGTAAGTTTAGGTACACACATTGATTCAGTAACTGGCGAAATTGTAGATGCAGCCAATGCTAGTAACACTATTGCACTAACAACAGTTGTAACAACAACTGCATCAACACAGCCAAAAGTATATACTATCACTGAAGTAATTGCAGAAATCAACGGCGCAGGTGTAACTGATATCTCGGCAAGCAATGACAGCAATGCACTTAAAATAACTAAAACACTAGCTGACAACAGCGCAGAGGACACATTAACAATTGATGGTTCAGCATCGTTGCTAGCAGAACTAGGACTAAGCACAAGCACAATTACTGCAACAGGTACAGGTTCAGTTGTTGGACAAAACCTAACACTAGCAGAAGCAATTACACAAATTACAACTGCAAACATCGCAGGTATTGTTGCAACAGATAACAGCTCACAACTGTTGTTAACTAAAACAACCAGCAGTGGAAACTTAACATTAACAGTAACAGGAACAAATGCATTTGGTAACTTTGTTATTACTCCGGGTACAGAAACACCTAACACAGTTAACGAACCAAGCACAGTAAGCCAAGTTATTGCAAGCATTAATAACGCAGGCATTGCGGGCGTAACAGCACGTAACAGTAACGATAGAATTGTACTAGACAGTACAAACGCAACTTTGATTATCGGAACAGGCACTGCAAACATTTCATTGGGTTATCAAGCAGGAACTACATTTGCACTAGACGAAGCAGTTGAAAATGTTTTCAATCCTAGCGATTGGACAGCTATAGCAGATCCAGCAGTATTCCGTACTTGGCTACTAGATAACATTGGTAGTGAAATCACAGACAGCGCACGTTCAATTGGTTACAATGTTTATCAAGTCCTTGACTTTGAACAAATTGTTGTAAGCGTTGAAACAGGTGTTACTGAAAACGGAGACACTACACAAATTCGTACTAAGCAATCACACAACGTACAAGAAAATGATTATGTTATGCTAATTGGAACATCAAGTATTCCGGGCGTAGATGGTATTCATCTTGTAACAGGATTAGTAGACAGTAACCAATTCTACATTGATGAATTCATTGATAGCAGTGGATACGGAGCAGTAAACGCAACAGCAACAGGTACAGTAACTAGCCCGACAACAACATCAGGACTAACACTTGTTATCAACGGCGTTACTACTAGCTTCTATGGTGGAGACATTACTAGTGCAATACTAGACTTGGAAGCGGCATTTGATACAGCAGGTGTTAGTGATGTAACATTTGAAAACACATCAAACAAACTAAAAATTATCAGCAACGTTGTTGACTTAACAATTGATGCTAGCAGTACAGCACTAAGTGCATTTGGACTAACAGCAGGTACAACAGTTTCAGAACAAGGAGCAGGTACACCGGCTGCTAAAATGCTTGTACTTCGTCCAATGCGTTTCTCAACAATAAGTGCGCTAAACAGTGTAACAGCAACAACGTCATATGTTGATGGCACACTAGGATTGCAAGCTGGAATGATTGCTTATGTTGATGACTTTGACGGAACAGGAACTCCTGCAGCTTACACTTACACAGCAGATGGACTAGGTGGCTTTACTTGGGAATTACTAAGAAGTCAACCACAAACAGCAGACAATACTGCACTAGAAAGTGTTAGAATCTACGACGCAGTTAACGCTAAAGTTGTACGCACTTATGAAGTGTTTGATCCAGCTAAAGGTATTATTCCTGGAATAGTTGATCGTGAGATTGATGTACGCAGAGACAGTGACGTAGCAGTTTACAACAGCTCAACAGACATTAACAAAGAAACAACACAAACTCGTGCTTGGGGCGGACAGCAAGTTGGTAAGACTTGGTGGAACAAAGAAAATGCTATCTACCTAAACTACGAACAAAGTAGCCTAGAGTATCGTCAAGCTAACTGGGGCAAACTATATGACACAGGAAGCATTGACATTTACGAATGGACACGTTCAAATGTATTGCCAGAAGAATATGATGATGCAGTACAAAATGGTTCAGTTGTAGATGGAGTTCTACTAACAGGTACGCCATTTAAAGTAGTTAATTCACTAACAGAAGAAACATATTACTATTGGACAGAAGCAGTTGAGTATAACAGCGAAACCGAAAGTGACGAAACATACTATTACTTCTGGGTACAAAACAAAACTACTATCCCAGGTAATCAAGATAGAACATATACAACATTGCAACTTACAGAGATTCTTAAAGATCCAACAGCAGCAAACGTATATTGGTTTGCGGCGTGTGCTGATTCAAGCATACTAATCAACAACCTAAATGACTTGATTGGCAATGATGATCTTGTTGTACAAATTAATTTTGCTAACAGCGCAACAGACTTGCACAGAGAGTATTTGCTACTAAGTGAAAATGATCCTAAAACAGTTATACCAGAATGGTTACACTTTGGACTACGTGATAGCTTGGTAGGTTACGACACTACTAAAGCAACTTATACATATACTACTTGGTTAGTTGGCACAACTTATACAGCTGGTAATGTTGTACTTAAAGATTCAACTTATTATCTTGCAAATGCAGATAGTGTAGGAATTGATCCTGCAACAGTTACAAACACAAGCGTTTGGCAACAACTTTATAATGTTAATGCTGATCCAGATGGTGAATTTGTTGATGGCGCAATTGAAGTACCAGCACCACAGCTAGTACCTGATGTAACATTGCACAAGTTTAACAAACTAGGAATAAGCGTTCGTCCACGCCAAACTTGGATTGACAATACCAAAGAAGCACGTAGAGTATTAGTTGACAAAATTAACCGACAGCTAAAAACAATCAACGTTGTTCGTCAATACAGAGATTGGGACACAGTTCTTAATGGCGCAGTATCAAATGCTGATGCAACTGATGCAACACACAAAGTATCACGTTATTGGAGCTATGTTGATTGGTCAGCAAGTGATTACACAATTGGTACAGACTTTGATAGAATTGTAGAACAACGCAGTGTACTTGATAATGTAACAGATGCAGTAACAGGCGAACTAGCACTAGCAAGAACAAGCATACACAAAGATAGAATTTCACGTCGCGAAGTTTACAGATACAACGGCACAAGCTGGGATATTGTTTTCAACGAACGTGCAACTATTGAATTCAACAGCAAGCTTTGGAACTTTGAAGATACTAGCACACCTTGGAACAACGAAGCAAGTGTTGTACTAGCTAACGTTCTTGATGTAATGCGTGACACAATTTTTGTTGCACAGTATACAAGCTACTATGCTGATATGTGGTTTACAATGCTAAACTATATGCACAGTGAGCAAAAAGGTATTAACTGGGCATTCCGTAGTACATACATTAAAGTAGCAGTTGAACTACTACTTGATCAAGAATCACGCCGCTACATCGAAAGCAAAGACAGTGAACTAGAAGCTTACATTAATGCAGTTAAGCCATTCCACACTAAGTTGCGTGACTTTGTTGTTGCTCGTACACTAAACGAAACAATGACAGTAGACGTTAGCGAAGGCGAAGCAAAACGTAACATCTGGATGAACGCAGGTGATTTAGTTGGAACTGGTTGGAACGCAGACACACTTGATGGTCAAGACTTTACAACTGATGACGACACAGGTGACGTAGATGCAGGTTCATTTACAACCGTTGACAACAGCTTCGAATTCGTGTATAATGGAGATAGCTTTGTAATACTAGACAACTATGACTTTGGCGACGAAGTATACCCAGCTATATTCAGAGAAACACTTGAAATGAAAGTACAAACGAATACAAGCGGTGCAACTGCTGATGCAAACACACGCTCGTTTAGATTGTTCTTAACAGGATACGATAACAACCTAGAAGCTACAGTTATTTCAAATGCAAACAGTACAACACTAGCAAGCGACATTGGTTCAGCAGATATTGCTATAACAGTTGTTGACGCAAGTGTATTGTATGATCCAGCAACAACTACAGCACAAAGTGTACGTGGCGTAGTGTTTATTGACAATGAAAGAATTGAATATACTGGCATTGTAGGAAACACATTGATTGGTTGTGTACGTGGAGCAAAAACAACTGGCGCAAAAGCACATACTGCTACAACAAGTGTAGTAGATGCAAGTCAGCGCCGTTGGGTTCGTTACCCACGTAACATTCAACAGTATAGCACAAACGGAGCTCCGTTGTTTAACGAGCTTGGTAAAAGTTTACTTGATGACGATGCTGTTCGCATTGAAACAGTGATAATTCAAGATGCAGGAGAAGGGACCATTGATTAAGTACAGTGGTTATTTGAGGCATAAATAAGTATAACAGGAAGACACACAATGCATCATTTAAATGAAACACAAACAGCAAAAGTAATAGGACACATTTGTATCCAAGATCCAGAGACTGGAGAAGTCTTTGTGGACAAGCGTAACGCTATTAACTTTGAAAATATGAGTATTGCACTAGCTTACAGCCTTGCAGGTTTAACAGACGGCAACGGAACAAGCGGCAATGCATATAACCTATTGCAAATGGGATTTGGTAATGGTGGCGTAAACGTTACTGGTACAGGCGCACTAACATATCGTGCAACTAATACTAGTACTACAAGCGGCGCACTTTACAATCAAACATACACAAAGAGTATTGCAAATACTGCTAGTGCTGATCCAGACAACAACATTTCAGTTGTACACACTGGCGGCAACAACTACAGTGATATTGTTATTACAGCAACACTTGATTACAGTGAACCAACTGACCAAGACGAGCTAGACAATGCTGCAAGTGCTGATGGTAGCTATGTGTTTGATGAACTTGGATTGAAACTAGCAACAGGCAATTACATTAGTCACGTTATCTTCCACCCAGTACAAAAAAGTGCAAACAGAAAAATTCAAGTAGTTTACACAATTAGAATTACGGCAGGATCATAATATGGCATACACAGTTGGATACTCAGACAGCACCAAAACTGCAATCAACATCAATGACGGCGAACTAGACAACACAACAGACATTACACTGTTGGGTAAGAACTATGCACGTTACGGACAAATTGTAGCAGAAGATTTACTTCATATGTTGGAAAACTTTGCAAGCGGCACAGCTCCAACTAGCCCCACTGAAGGCCAACTATGGTATGACACAGCAACAAACTCGTTGAACTATCGCGATGCGGACATTGACGGACAATGGCGTAGCTTAGGACAAATGACTGTAATTGATACAGCCCCTTCGATACTTGTTCAAGAAGGACACCTTTGGTTAAACAGTGCAACTGGACAGCTAAGCATTTATTATGCTGGTTCGTGGGTATCACTGGGAACAACTGGTAACACAAACGTTAGAGCAACCTCACGTTTAGATACACTAGGTAACTTACACTCAACACTAGAAACTTTGGTTAATGGTGTTATTGTAAGCATTGCGTGTTCAGACACAACACCGTGGCAGCCAAACGCTAGCATCGGTACAGAAGAGTTTTTAGAAGATGGAACTACACTACTTAACACAGTATTTCCAACTATACAACCGGGCATTAACCTAAACAACACAGCAGACTTTGTGTTTAACGGTACTGCAACAAGCGCACAATACGCTGACCTTGCAGAACGTTATTGGGCAGATGCATTATACACACCAGGTCACGTTGTTGAGCTTGGCGGTGAAAAAGAGATTACACAAAGTACAACAGAAGGAAGCACCACAGTGTTTGGAGTTGTTTCGACTCGTCCAGGACTTATGCTTAACGCAGGAGCAGGCACAGATGAAACACATCCATTTGTTGCACTAGCAGGACGTGTACCTTGTAAAGTTATAGGAACAGCACAAAAAGGCGACAGACTTGTCACGTCAAGCACACCGGGTTATGCGAGAGCAGTAGCAGACGGTGAATTAGTAGATTGGACTCAAGTAATAGGTCGTGCGATAGAAACGAAAATTACTGACAAACCGGGTTCGATTGAGGTAGTAGTGGGAACGAAGTAACGTGACTATTGCATCAAATCAACTTATTACAGCAGAAGATTATAACGAGATGGCCTATCTTGTTAATAAGCTGTGGTTTGATGCTAACCTATTAGGTGACACATTTGGTAATCCTAACCCAGGTCCAAGAGAATATTTTGCTGACGGTACTGGCTCTAATGCAAGTGCTTGTAACAGCATATACAGCAGAGCAGTTGCTTGGGCAACTGACACAACAATCACTGCACTACAACCATATGCATACACTGATATTATTCCAGGTGGTACTGCACTTCCATTAGATCCAGCACCAGTAGCAGGAGACTTTATTGTAGTACAAGTAGGCAACGTTGTAATGCTAAACGGATACAACATCAACTACAGCAACGGCACTATTACATTTACTAGCAGTATTTCACCTAACGTAAATGTTGTTGTTTACAATAGACAGACACACATATTTGGTTGGGGACAAGGTGCCGCAGTTTATCCAGTTGCTACAGCAGACGAAATTACTGCTGGTAATGTTAACACACTTATTGATAGAACAAACACTATGTTACGTCACGTTGCAGATCCGGGTATGCTTTCAAGAGTTGCAGTGTCTGCTAAAATATTTGCATCAGACCAAGATACAATTGAAAGCACAATTGATGATGATCTAGTTGCAGGACGTTTGCACCTAACTATGGATTCAAGTGTTGCTAGTATCAGCGATGCATCAGACTTTACCAATCCACTTATTATACGTGAAACAGGAACGTGGACAAACGTTAATGTAACAGAAGCAACATACACATTTACAAACTATGCAGATGCACGTTACTTCTTTAACAGTGGCGCAAGCTTGCGTCTAAGCCTAGCAGTTGATGCAGGCGACAACGGAAACGACTATTGGGAAGACTTGGCTGATGCTATGGGTAACGTAAGCCTAAAGTGGAACAACACAACAAACGATGGTGATTATGGTTTCCCGCAGAACTTGGGCTTCTATCACTTAACTGACCAGTATCAATTGTTGTTTCGTTCAGGTGGAGCCAGAGCAAGCTTTGGACACTATGCAGGTTATGGAGGCTATGGTGATTATAGCTTGACAAACCTTGAAGTATGGGGCAAGATTAGAATTGTTGGTAACACAGTTGCAATCGACCTTAAAATTGAATTAGATGACACAGTGGCTGACGGCACTGGTGTTTTGTCAGATGGTACAGTAGGACCTAACGCAACAGTTAGTTTGTTCTTTGTAAAAGCTGATAATTATGTCGACAACACAGCGACACTAAATATCAATGGACCATCGGATATGTCAGTGCTAAGCATTGGCGACTTTGATGAGTCTGTTGACAACTATAACCCGTCATAAACCTCTTGACATTGTTGGAAACTCCTGTTATACTTTAATAGTATATACACCTATCACACTTAGACTCTGAGGAAAATAATATGGATGAACGTTTAGAAAAAGCACTTGAGTTTGCGAACTATCGCATAACTGTAGACGTGCAAAAGAAAAATTTAGCAGCTCGTGTTGAAACACTACAAACAGTACACATCACAGGCGGCAGTTTCAAAGCAGACCCAGCTACAATTGCATTTGTAAAAACAATGATGGACTTGGGCAATGAAACACTTATTTTAACAGACCTTAAAGGTAACCCTGTTGAAATCAGCGACACACAAGAATTTCTTGATAGCTTGACAAGTGCTTATAACAATGCTATGAGCGAACACCTTGTTGAAAGCCAAAAGATTAAGAAAGCTCGTAATATTAAAACCATAATGGACTGGTAATGTTTAACACAACAACAGCAACAGATGAAACAACAGGCGTTTGTTTCTTTGCTTATAACAATGAACATATTGACTATGTTCAGTTAGCAGTATTAGCAGCGGCGTATGTGAAAAAACATATGAAGCACAATACAACTTGTCTTATCACAGACGAAGGCACTTGGGCCTGGGCTGAAGAAAGTCAAGGAGCAGAGTTGATTAACGAACTGTTTGATGACGTAGTGTTTACAAATGTAGAACACAAAGAAAATACCAGAGTACATCACGATAGTCCGTGGACAAAGTTTGAAGCAAAGTTTCACAACAGTAACAAACATTTGATATGGGAATACAGTCCATATGATCGAACACTGCTATTGGACATTGACTTTATTGTACAAAACAATAGCATGGACTATATTTTTGACACAGACAATCACGTAACTATGTTCCGAGATGCACTTAGTGTTAACAGAAACCTCCCACACATTTACGAACAGTATTTAGAACCACAGGGCGTTGATATGTGGTGGAGTACAGTTGTTTACTTTGACAGAAGTGAACTAAGCAAGATGTTCTTTGACACTTGGGCTCACGTTGCAGACAACTATGAATACTATAAGTTTATCTACAACTGGCCTGGTAAAATGTATCGCACAGACTATTGCGTTAGTGTAGCAACACACATACTAAATGGTTTCCAAGAAGGCGATGCTATTACTAAGTTTAACTTAGGTCCAATGATTTATATGGATCAAAAGGACGACTTGGTTGATTGTAAAACTGATACAGACTGGGTATACTTGGCAAACAACCGTGATGAAAACTGGAAGAACATTTTAGTGCGTGTTAAGGATACAAACGTACACGCTATGAACAAACGTGCATTGGGCAGACAGTTTGAAAAATTAATGGAAGGACTAGGGCATTGAGTGAAGATAAACTAATACCTGAAGGCTATGTTCTATTTGGATTTCAAAGTCCAAACAACGAAGAAATTACAGCCGCTTATGCTTTGGCGTGTAGTATTAAGAGCAATGACAAGAATCGTCCTGTGGCACTTATTGTTGATGTGTTTGACAGTGTTCCAAGCAAATACGAAGGTGTATTTGATTATGTAATTGAAAGTCCGTATGGATCAAACGATTACGAAACAGGAAGCAAACTAGCAGACATTTGGCAAATGTATCACTGTACACCATTTGAAAAGAACTTGTATATTAAAAACACAAGTTTGCTTATGTGTAATATTGATGGACTATGGGAAAGCCTAAGCGAACAACCTCTTGCATTTCCACAGCACACAGTAAACTTCCAGGGTATGCCTAGCCGCTACAATTCAAAAACAGAAACACTAGTAAGAAACAAGTTTCCAATATATCACGCAGATGTATTTTACTTTGAACAATGTGCAGAAGCCGCAGAGTTTTTCAAGCTATGTGATCCGCTATTTAAAAACTGGAGAACAGTGTTTACAAGATTTGTACAGCAAGGTAAACCCGAATGGTTCAACCTAAGCGAGATGGTAAGTATTGTTGCAAAGGTAACAGACATTAACTTGGCTCCATTGAACACATTCAAATACACAGACATCGGAGTTGACAACATTATTGTTGCCACCGAAGACATTCCTGAAGAATGGGTTGAGTTCTTTAACATCTGGCTATACAAAGGTAAGATGCTAAAAGTAAACAACCATATGATTAATGGTATCGCAGTATATCATCAACACAACTTTTTAACAAGCGAAAACATAAATGACATCACCAGCCGTTACAAAGAAACGCAGAGACTCAGTTCCAACTAAGTATGTAGTTCACTACAACAGTTGGGACGGCGAAGTACAAAGCGTTGGTAGTTCAAAAAATGAATACAGTAGACATCCTTATGTTTATACTGAAAGTGCTGATGCGGGCAAAATTATTGATGGCACACTAAACCCTAATCAGTTTATTGTAAGCTTTCCCAGCAGCGACACAACTGAACTAGTGTTTATGCCCAAAGACAATGTTCTTCGTTTGCGTAGCAGTGAACTATCACTTTTTCAGTTACCAAAGAAACAACAGCGTAACTGGGACTTGCGTGTTCATATCTACAAA
>Ga0233414_10000910_pt1 | contig 11729 bp, 17 predicted proteins | sample Na_anoxic_10_MG_FD_189020 | JGI IMG/M metagenome (GOLD analysis project Ga0233414, IMG submission 189020) | Seawater microbial communities from Saanich Inlet, British Columbia, Canada - Na_anoxic_10_MG | ecosystem: Environmental > Aquatic > Marine > Inlet | place: Canada: British Columbia...
GGGACGGGCAGTAAGAGAAGTGGCGGACATTGTGTTCATAGCCTTTCTTGTCCATGTAAAGACTGTACACCTCATTGACAAAATTAAATATTTTTCTATATTAGATACATGACTAGAATAAATGTAGGCGTTAAGCCAAGTGAATTAACTAATAAGCATCTAATTGCGGAGCATCGTGAAATTAAACGAATCCCAAACTGCATTAAATCTGGTAGGTATTCCTTAAAAGGACAGCCTTCTATGTTTACTTTGGGTACAGGGCATGTTAAATTTTTCTACGATAAAATTAATTATCTTAAACTTAGATATATCTCATTATATGATGAGTGTATTAAACGAGGATTTAATGTCACTGACTTTAGTGGTGCATTTGATGATATTCCAAGTGAGTTTTTGGGAGATTATACACCAACTAAACGTGACCGAGATATAATTCTTGAGCGAATTTCTGAAAGGTTAAATGCAAATGAAAAACTATAAATTAGAAAATTTGGAATCTGGTTATACAATTACTACCAGTGAACGGGGAAATTCTATGGTTCCCCTTATCAAATCCGGTCAGAAGCATGTTCTTACTCCGGCGACTTGGGAAGATGTTAAAGTCAAAGATATTGTTTACTGTAAAGTCAACGGAAAATTCTATACTCACTTGGTGAAGTCCAAAGGTGAAAAGGGTTGTTTGATTGGTAATAACAAAGGCAATATCAATGGTTGGACTAAATGTATTTATGGGAAAGTTATAGAAGTTTTATAAAGTCGGTTGACTAAATAAATCGTTTTTCTATATTACTATTATAACTGGAGGTTATCAATGAGTTTGTACAATATGATGTGTGGGATGAATGCACAATTATCAATAATTATGTCACCATTCCTACCAAGGATTCCTGAAGACTTTCCTCGCTTCAGAAATATATTTACCGGCGCAGAAGATGACCCAACTGGTGGAGATGCAAAAATTTTCATCTACACTCGAATGGGTGGTGGTAATAGAGAATGTACTCAAGAAGTATTTGGTGAAGGCCATGCCGATGATGAAAATGGTAACTGTATGTGCGGTGCATGTGATGCAGAAACTATTGAACTTGATGAAAACTGTATCGAGAGATATGACGATGACTTTGACTGTACTTACTGTACTTTCTGTTATACCATTCCTAGTGAATGGGAAGAAGATTTTAAGCACATCGAATCCGGCAACTTAATTAACTTAAGTGAAAAGTACTGGGATGAGTTATCTTCTATGTATAAAGGTCGCGAAAAAATAATTGAGCATATTGCTGAATTACGTAACGCCATTAATAACCCAAACTCTAAGGAAGACAATGAGAAAATTTAAACAGTATTCAAAAAATTCAGAAGACATCACTCGTAGAAATCGTGATATCCGTGCTCTTGAAGTTCGTCTTATTGACGAAAACGGAGAGCAAGCAGGTATTATTGATACTCGAATCGCCTATTCACAGGCAGTCGATGCTGGATTAGACCTTGTTGAGGTATCACCTACAGCAAAGCCTCCAGTGTGTCGAATCATGGACTATTCTAAATACAAGTTTGAAAAACAAAAAAAAGAGAAGGCGAACAAAACAGTTCAGCTAAAATTGAAAGAGATTAAGTTCCATAGTAACATCTCTGACAATGATTACTCGTATCGTATTGAACAGGCTAAAAAGTTTCTTGAAAAAGGACATAAAGTCAAATTCAGTATGAGATTCCGTGGTCGTGAAAATACCCACAAAGACCTTGGCTTTAAACTATTCGATAAAGTTAAACTCGAATTAGTTGAAGAAGCAATCGTTGACTCTGACTATCAGATGGAGCGCAATAATCTTCATATGATATTGGCAGCAACCAAAAAATAACCAAGCACTATTGGTAATAATCAGTATAGGAATCCTTTAAATTGGATTCCTTGCTTTGTCTAGGATGATAAAATGGATAGAAAAGAATTTGAATTAACATGTATGGGTGTTAAGTGGAACATTGTTCTGCGAGATAGTGAGCACATGTTTGAAAAAGGTGAGCTATTTACCATCTATGGTAATACTTTGTCATTCAATACCAGAGCAATAATGGGTAATGACCACATGATAGCTACCATGTTCGATGGATTGTTTGATTCAGTCATTAATCGATTCTGTAGTGAAGATAATTGGAATACCAAGATGCTGGCTAATCTAGTTGGGCAGGTATTTACTGACCATAAATCTCGTGGTGTTATTAATGAAATTATAAAACATTACAGTCGCTACACTATTCATGGTGATGAGCATTACAAATATAATTGTGACGATGAACTACAGTCCTATATGTTTGATGCAATTGAAATCAAATTCCCTCACTATTGGGAAATGGAAATCTGGATTGAACCGGATACTGACAACGAAACGGAAAATGGATATAAGTTATCTCGTTCTGGATTCAGTGAGAGCTATACATTAGTACTTGACCCTAAGAAAATTGGCAGTGTTGAGAAAGTACTTGATTGTCTCGATGAATGCATTGAGAGAGCTGCTACAGGCACATTTGAAGGAATGGAAGATGTTAAGTCGTCTTATACCCTTAAACAGCTTAAGCGTAAGCTAAGTGAAACTGATTATGATGAAATTCGTATTAGATTGACTGAAGAGTTTGATACTTTGTTGGATTCCGAATAATGTTGGGTGGATGGGCAATGCATATAATTATGTGGATTGGTAGTACGGTTATAGGTGTATCTACTTCTATTATGGGATATGGGTGGTTAGTTGATGGTGAGTTTAATATAGAGAATATGTTAATAAATATCGGTGCTGTTACTGTATGGATATCAATTGTTCTGATATGTACTATTACCATTGATGGTATCAAATTATATAGAAGAAGGCTTAAGAATATTAAAGAAAATAAAGAAATGGCCAGTTAATAAAAAACTTACAGCCACTAACTTCCTTTTATTTCTATTTTTAGTATTGTAGATTCTAATGCATACAACAACAAAAAGACAAAACATGGAAAATAAATTAACGCCCTTTATTAAATGGCCCGGTGGAAAAACCCGAGAGCTAAAAAGTATTATACCTAACTTACCTAAGGTCATAGATAATTTCTATGAGCCATTTGTTGGTGGAGGTGCTGTATATTTTTCAATGGAGGCTAATAAATATTATATCAACGATAAATCAACTGACTTGATAAATCTTTACAATGCAATCCGTGGTGATAGAAAAGAAGAGTTATTTGATGCACTGGAAGAGATAGACAAATCTTGGAGTGATATAACAACCTTTTTCTATACAAATCAAGTCAGTATAACTAAACTATACGAAAGTTGTGTACCAGATGATGTTGAAGTAGATTCCGAAGATATTGCCGCTGTAAGAAAAGCTAATAAGAATTTCAAAATTAAAATCAAGACATTAGTTACTGATTGGATGCATACACAATTGGTTTCACTGGGTAGTATTATCGGGCCTACCTTTTATACCCACCCAGCTGAATTTATAAAAGTAATGGTAACTCACATCACTTCCAAAATTAAGCAAGTTAATGGAATGGATGAAGCTAAAGATATAAAGTTAACTGATAAAGGTATAGAGGACAATCTCTTAACTGGATTCAAACACGCTGTCTATGCTTATTATAGATACTTACTAAATAACCCTACCACTGATGATATTCTTAACAGTGCTGTGTACTATTTCATCCGAACTTATACCTATAGTAGTATGTTCAGATATAACACCAAGGGCGAGTTTAATGTGCCTTATGGCGGTATGAGCTACAATGGTAATAGCTTTACTAATAAAGTAAAATATATGAGGTCAGTAGCTCTACAGGACCGACTTGCTGATACTGTAATTGAGAATAAAGATTTTGTTGATTTCATTAAAGACAAAGCACTTAACCCTGATGATTTTATCTTCATTGACCCACCATATGATACTGAGTTTAGTACTTATGACCAGAATTTATTTGGTCAAGCTGACCAAGAGAGATTAGCTAAATGGTTGATTGAAGAAGTTAATTGTAAATGGCTAATGGTAATAAAGAATACTGAATTTATCTTCGAGCTTTATAATAAGGATGGTGTATTTGTACATCAGTTTGATAAAACTTATAGTGTATCATTCATGGACAGAAATGACCAAGAGACCGAACATCTACTTATAACCAATTACAATATAGATGAGCGTGAAGTTATGGGAATGCACATTGCAGTTAATGTTGATGAAGTTAAAGAACCTATTGTAATCGAAGACGAAGAAGACGAAGAAGTAGAAGCATTATATGTACCTCCACTTATGTTGGAATCTGAGACTGAAACAATCGAAGATGATGTTGATATATCATTTGATGGAACAGATGAAGATTACGAAGATGACATTCCTAACCCTTATGCTTGGGAACTTGATAAAGACAAGCTAAGTATTATCTATGTGCCTATGTCAATTGATACAGCTGATATGAGTGCAATGTTAAAAGATGAGGGCCAAGTTCATATTTTCATTAGAGTAAAAGCTGCCTTTCCTAGTGTTCATCAAATCCATAAAAATAAGATGAGTATTATTGCAGTACCAGTAGGTGCAATAGCTACAAGGAAACGAGATGAATATATTAATGGGATTAATAAACATATTCATGAGCGTGGGTTCAAAGCTATTGTAATACCTGTGTTGAAATAATATTGTAGATTAATGGTAATACTAAAAAGGATTATTACCATGCAACTCAAATTCGATTTCAATGAAGGCAGTACTCCTGCTGTCTATCAACTAGACCCTGAAGTGATGAATGTTATTTATGTACCTGTAAGCAGAATTCTACCTGTTAAGAAAAGGGAAGCACATATGAAAACAATCTCTGATGGATTGAAAGAATCGGGATATAAACATTTACTCATACCAGTAATGGATGATTAATTATTAGAAAGCCGTTGACGAAAGTCGCGGCTTTTATATATTATGTCTAATAAACAAATGAGACTAATATAATATAATATAATATAATATAATATATTTGCTGAATATAACTATCTATTGTATTTTTTATATAAACTTATAACATGACTACATCTCATAAAATTCATGTATTGATTTCAGATATATATACTATAAAACTCCAAGAAAATGTTAAATTAATTTCTATTAATGATATATTTGATATTCAATCACTTGCAGTCGATGGTATTTGGATATATGGATATGCATCTAATTTAGTTATATCTATTATTAAAACTATTCGCTCTATTAATCATTTGTGGAATGTTCCAATATTTGTGGGTAGTTGTCCAAATATTGATATAGATTACTGTGATGGTAAATGTGAATCATTTGATGTATATATTTCTATGCATTCAAGATACCCACATACTGTAATTAATAATATATCAATAATTACTAAAGAAATGCGTCCTCTTATTTATGCAAATACACGAGGAATCAATGTAATTAAATATACTCCTACTGAAAATGAAGATAATATTATCTACCCATTATTAGATATGTTTTCTATATATAATACATATGAATGGATATTAAATTCAATTAAGAATGATTTTATATCAGCATCTAAAAAAATATTGGGTAGTTGTCGATTATGCCCTTCTTGCTTTGGTTCTAGATTTAATTTCAATGAACATTGCGTTTCGTGTAATAGCAAATCAATTACTAAAATAAACTTAATTCATTGCTTTATATGTAACCATGTAACTCCTGATTATGAGATGGGAACGGGTGATGATATTCAATGTCCAGCATGTAAAGGTAAACTAACTCACCGAGGCGTAGATTATCAACACATATTAGATACATATAATTGCCATGAGTGCAATAATAAGTCTCAGGATACATTGATATCAATAAAATGTCTAGGGTGTAAAGTTGACCATAAACCAAGTGAATTAATTAGGTATGACCATCACTATTATATGATAAACATACCAAAGGTTATGGATTACTTAGATTAGTATAATTTATGAAATAATCCAGCAAGTAAATTTATATATGTCAAGCTATGCCATATTTGGTTGGGCATTTTTAATGTTTTTGGTAATTGAATTACCTATTTACTTAGCTGTCTTCATTGGTGTAATTACATATGCCATTAATATAAAAAAAATCAAATATGATAAAGACTTCCACCCCGACATTAGTGTAACTGTCCCATGTTACTCAGAAAAGGAGGGTGCTTTAATTTGTGTTAAGACACTAGTTAATCAAGATTATGATGGTTATATTCAAATAAATGCGATAGTAGATGGGAGTGTTCAGAATAAAGAAACCTATGATATTTTAATAGCGTATAAGAAGATGTTAAAGCATCCTCTAAGGGCTTTAAATGTTATAGGTAAGCCTGATAGACAGGGACGAGTATCATCACTGAATTTGGGATTTGTATTAGCTAAATATGATTATGTATTAGCACTTGATGCGGACAATACTATTCACCCTTTAATGGTACAGACTGCAATGCAAAATTTTAAAGACCCAAATGTTGTTGCTGGCACTGGTGCAATATATCCATCAAATGAAAATCATTCACTTATAACTAAATTACAAGGAATTGAATATACACTAGGAATTACATTAGGACGAACAGGACTAGCTTCATTAGGAGTGATAAATAATATATCAGGCGCATTTGGTGTATTTCGTAAAAAAGTCTTACGAGAAGTTGGTGCATGGGATAATGGAAGCGCTGAAGACTTAGATTTAACGCTAAGGTTAAAACAAAGACTACGTATATTCCCTAATGAAAAATTGTTTTTTGACCCTAATGCAATAGTCTATACTGAAGTTCCTCCTAATGTCACTGTATTTATGCAACAACGGCTTAGATGGAATGGTGACCTTGGTTATATGTATATAAGAAAAAGATGGCGTGCTTTTTGGTATAACTCAATGGGCTGGACCAATAGTATATATACTGCATGGTATGGAATACTACATCAAATCATAACACCTTTTATAATTTTCTTTTATACCATATTTTTTGGATTGTATGACCCCATGCGATTTATTATTGTAGGTTCCTCTGTATATTTGTTATATTTAGCACTCCATATCATATATTATGCCTTTTACTTAATATTTTTAAGTAATAATAGAATATATGATATGCGATTCATTCTATTTATACCGATATACCCAATTTTTCAGTATTGTGCTCGGTTATGGGATGTAGTAGCTCACTTAAATGAATTATTTAGAAAAGGGCACTTAGATTCAGCAATGGCACCAAAACACATATTACGGAGGGCCAAATGGTAAATAAGATTATAATACTAATGTTAATAGCAACGGCGAGTATATTAGCAGGACTCCCTGAGAGAGAATATATTGAGCTAGAACTTAAAAAAAATAGTCATGTACAGAACTTACATACAAAAGATTACTTAACTCTATACGGAGATGCAACATTTGGTAATTCGCGTGATATTAAATATAATGGTTACTGGAGTGGTATGCTTGCAGTCGACTGGAATATAACAAATTGGATATATGAGGATAACCTAGAAGGATTATCGCCAGATTTAAAGCGCATACGATTAGAATATACATTGGATAGCTTAAAGGAAGACGAAGTATTTAGGAAATCATCTATTATAATTAGCTTAACATTTGTTAACGACAATCCTATTAAAATGCCTTATTTCTGTAGTACTAGTGTACTTATGTCTGATAATATTAGTTATTATGATGCCGCTATAATTTGTCATAGAATGGAATTAATGCAATTAGGTTATAATAAGAAGATAAAAATGATGCAAGATACACTAAAAATGCTTTTCGATGTATCTAATGTGACCCCATTTAAGCATAAACCATTGATAGATAGATTGGATACATACATTGATACATCAACTATAATGAATGGACCACCTATATTTAATATAGGTATCCGTGCCGGTAAAATATTTGGTTTAAATGGTCCAATAAATGAAGACTTATTTACGTCTATCTATATATCACTTCCATTATCACGTTTATGGAAAACTAGCCATTATCGACAACATAATAATATAATGAAGTATGAGGTCAGGCAATCTAAGTTAATGATAGATAGTAATGATAGTAAGAGAATGACACAGAAAGAACTTGATATCCATATAAAGTCATTAGATTATATTAATAAACAGATAGCAACACAATCTAAATTAATTAAATCAATTAAATTTAGATTAGATAACGGATTAGAAAAAGAACCATCTAAACTATTCAGGGCCCATCTTGACTATATGATTATAGTAACAAAGCAACACGCAATAAAATTCAGACTAAATTACTTAAATACATTAATAAAAGGGAAATATGGACCTAAACTTTAATAAGCCTAATGAACCGAATGCACCTATATCGGCAATACCTAATAAACCAACTAAGCAGGTATCTCTTAGTTGGATAATAACACTATTGATTGTTATTATACCTCTATCTATCACATTTATTACTATTGGTTATTTTTTATGGTTTCAAACTACAGATGCTTATATACATACACATAAGCATACGGTAAAGGCTACCGAAGGTGTGACTATATTAAGTATACTGAATGAAGGGGATTCTGTTAATATAGGAGATACCCTTGTAATTTTACAAAGTAACTCATTAGAGCAATGGCATCAGCGAAGCTTACAGTCGATTAATAATTCCGGTAAAAAAATGACACCAGCAATGATTAAACAATTTAAGCAAATAATGAAATCATCAAATAATGCACGTATACAATCTAAGAGAAAATATGTATATCTAAATAGTAATAAACATAAGCTATTTGTTACAGCACAAGAAGCACACGAAATGTATCAGACGTGGAAGGGTAATGAGATTGTATATAATAAAGCAAAACTAGATTACTTAACCGCCTTATCATCATTGGATACAAATTCGAACACCAACTTGCACTCAGGTAATAGCAATGCATTCAATACTATGATTATATCTCCCATAAAAGGAAAAATAGCTAAGGTATGGATTAAGGTAAATGAATATGTACCGAATGGTGAGCCTATTATGATTATTTATATGAATACACTACCGGAAATAATGTTACATGTTAAAAATAAATCATTACGAGATTTTACCGTAACTAATATCTGTGATATTTATTTACCGGATGATACGGAAATACAAGGAGCTATAGAAAAATACTCTCAAGCTGATACCGTAGGATATGTAAAAGTACATATAACCCCAATCAACCCAATTCCACCTCAATGGATAATACATGGGCTACCTGTGCAGATTCTATGTGACTAACTAATTATTATAAAATAGCCGTTGACGAGAGTCTCGGATTTTCTATATTATGTCTTATAATCAATTAAACAAATGAGACTAATATGGGAAGCTGGTGTGCAACGTGTGGTATTTCAAGAATGCCAATCAGAGAAGGTCAAGAAGTTAAAGGTCTATTAATAGTAAAGAAAAATGACCAAACAGGTTCGACTTGTTACATCGATGATTGGTGGAAACCAATCGGACTTCCTATCGATATCAAATACGCTGACTATGGTAACTTTGAACTGGTAAATCCAGACGACTCAAATGCTGCTCGACTATTAGAGTACTTGAAAGATAATGCAATTCCTATGGAACAGGGTGATAATAAATACCATGACCTCCCTGTAGTCCCTTCTGAATTCACTTGGGAAAAAGTGAAGGATATAATTCATGAAGAGCGTTTAATGTTAAAAAACTATAGCAAAATTAAACAATATGTTGCATGGTTTCCTATTCATCCTATAGTGTATGAAGCCCTTGTTAGGCCATTTTATGCTTGGGGTATCCAAGATGCTGAACATCTAAGAACTACTGAGTCAACTATGGAGAATATCCGAGGTGCCTTTAATTATACAGAAACTGAATCCGAGAGTAACATAAAGGATTCAGTTGAAGATAAAGCTAAGCATGCTGTTGTGAGCGATATGCTTAAAGATATGAATCTCAGAAATGAACTTGATAAGGTATTTGGAAGCTTCAGTGGAATGGAGCACTTCATAGTAGAAGATGATGACCATAGTATCAAAGTAGGCGCAGAGCTAGTTCATATGAAAGGTTCTATGAACCGATTACGTATCCCTTTCAACCCAGTAACTGGATTGGGTGGTCAGTCGGATGTAGAAGATTATGATACTCATAAAGCACTATGTGAGGCCATCACTAAACAAGGTCAATTTTATATTGACTATTACAAAGAATTGTGGGGCGACGATGAGTAAGCAACGAGAACTTGGCCTAAGAGCATTTAGTCGTCCTAAGGGATATTGTAACCTATCAGCAAATACTCAGTGGGAGTCTGATAAGATGCTTGGGATTCTAGATTGGGATGGAACTGGTCTTACTGAAGAAGAACTTAAGCAACTGAAAGAACACTGTACATGATGAGTTTAAAGAGATTTTTGGTTGCAATGGTTGGTCCAATTATATTTGGGTTGATTGACAATGGTGGGCTATTCTTAGGGATGTCCATGATTGAAGATTACATTCAATCATTAGGTTATAATTCAATGATTGCCGCTGGTTTTGGTAATACCTTTAGTGATGCACTTGGTGCGTTGCTGGGTGGAGCAGTTGCAGTCGTTCTATACAAAAAATTAAAATTAGAACATGTCCATAATCATTGGGCCGAAGTAGTCGGTATCATTGTTGGATGTTTAATCCCAGTATTAATAGCAATGGCGGTAATGTGATGGAATGGTATGAAATAGTATTATATTCAGCAGGTGGTTCAATCTTATGTTTAGTACTGGCTGTATGGTACGCTGTATATAGAGCTAAGAAGTGGCTATTGGATGATGTAGAAACATTAGAGAAGCGATTCAATCAATATAAGTGGGATAATCCCGATGCAACTGATAGAGAGCTTATCAAGATGGTTATCAACCGTGAATGTCTCACTGCAGGTATAGTTGGGTTTTTTACCGGTGTAGGTGGTGTGACAACAATGCCAATTACCCTTCCTCTTGATATTATAGCCAGTATTCGAATCCAAACAAGATTAACAAAATTTGTACAATGGAAATTAGGTGATAACTCTGATACCAAAACAGTGGCCATCGCAGCGGCTACTAATCAAGTAACTTCATTCACCTTTACTTACATCATGAAAATGGTGGTACAATTTGCCCCAAAACTTATAACTAAATCTATCCCACTATTGGGTGGTATCATTGGTGCTATAGTTGATTCATCAAGTACTAAAGCTCTGGGAGAAGTATTACTAAAAGTTGGAAATAAAAAATGACTATAACACAAATAGGAATAGCATTTACATTATGCTCTGCTCTTGGTATAGGAGTATTGATGATTAATAATAGTAACTCCAATGATGCCCAAGAAGAGATTGTTCATAACATTCATCAACTTATACGTAGCAATATGGAAAGTGCCTACATGGATGGTCAGATAGATGCACTCCAAGGTAAGGTTCGTATAACTGAAACTGATTCTAATTGGTTTTACAATATGAGTCCATGGGATGATGAAAATGATATCACTAAAGTTCAATTTATGTCAAAGCCCAAATAATCATGAAATTTACTAAAATTCATGTAAATAAAATCACATCTATCCCAAGAAGTGGTTCTGGTGTTATTATTAAACGAGACCATTATTGGTATCTAACTGATGATAAATGTGTACTGTGTTATGGTAAATCGTCATTCCAATGTAATCCTAATAAAGAGCTTGTTGAGTCAATGGCGAAGTCAGTTAACTATCCTTATGAAGGTGCGGTTGTATTGATTC
>Ga0233414_10000911_pt1 | contig 11728 bp, 8 predicted proteins | sample Na_anoxic_10_MG_FD_189020 | JGI IMG/M metagenome (GOLD analysis project Ga0233414, IMG submission 189020) | Seawater microbial communities from Saanich Inlet, British Columbia, Canada - Na_anoxic_10_MG | ecosystem: Environmental > Aquatic > Marine > Inlet | place: Canada: British Columbia...
TGTTACTCCGGTGTATTTTATGGGTTTAGCTTGGACTATGAAATTATTAAAAAAATAAATTGTTCATAAAAGTAATTTATTTATTCGGTTTTAGATTCTTGTAGAGATACTTTCACATTATCAGTTTCCTCTTGTGAAGCATATTCTGCTTTCCAAAAAGAACCCCACGCATTTTTTGCATTTGTTACTACTTTCGCTACTTCCTTCTTTGCTTCTTCCTGGAAATTGGTTGTTTCTGCTGAATTGTTAACACCATCCAATTCATTATAAAGCGCTGTTTCGTCTACATCTTCACTTGTACCATTAATATTTTTATACCCGTAATAAGCTAAAACGCCTAAAGCGCTAACACCGATAGTGGCCGCGACAGCTGTTGAATTACTCATTTTATAATAGTTAAATACTAAAATTTCTTTAATTCACTTTATTTCCTTCTTGTTTTTCTACCCCTTTTTCTTCGCTTTTTAATGGATTTTCTTTTTCGCCTTTTCTTTTTTCTTCTGGTTTTTTTTTTCTTCCTTTTTCTGTTTCGTCTTGTTCCACCGTAATGCGGGTTAATTTTTTCGTTTGCACTTTTGATTGCAGCCTGCAATTTTTGAATCATGTTAAGCATTTTCTTTTTCAGATTTACATTATCTTGATGGTCCATTACATCAAAAGTTAAATAGTCATTTATCTGTTCTATTTGTGTTCGAGCGGTATCAATTAACATATCAGTTGAATCTATATATTGACGAATACGGACTTCGTCACTATCTGGATTTCGTCGAGCTTTTTTACTACTATTATTATTCGTTCTAAATTCTCTTATCTGCCTCAAAACAGGAGCATACGGAGAGTTTTCTTGTATCATAAGATTATTTAGTGTTTTTTGTGAATTTTTCAAAATAGTGACAAGTGTCCTTGCGGGGAAAGGGTGTTTGATGTGGAATGCCTTCTGTTCAGCTTTAAATTCAAATGGAGGAACAATCGGTACTGGCTGTGTCGCCGCGGATGGCTGCATTTGTCGTGGTGCAGCCATTCGCGGCGGCGGAGCGCCGAAAACTGGAGAAGAATTAGGAAAAGCAGGGAAAACATGGACATTTTTCCTACGATTCCTAGCAGAGTTAAATGCAGCCTCCATAACTCTCGGGGACAAACCTTGTCTCGGGGACAAACCTCGTCTCGGGGACAAACCTTTATCTCGTTCCACGGACAAACCGCGTCGTCTCAGGGACACACTTTTAGCTCGTTTCATGGACAAACCACGTCGTTTCCCGAACGATATAGGACTACGCATATCCAAGAGCGTACCAGCGGCAACTTTGTCGCTTTTTGATAAAGTTGAACCAACACTCATGCCCGTAGATGTTGAAACCGATTCTGAATCACTACTCGTCCCTCCCCTACCACTCGACCCATGAGATTTCGACATTTTTTGTTGTTGTTGGGCTGTCACTTGACCAGGTAATCCTTTACAAAAGTCCTCTATCGTTCCTTCACCTCGCTCTATAAATTGTAAAATTAATTCTCTTTCTACTTCAGCGTAATTTAAACGTCCTTCTAATTCGCACTTAGAATATCGTGGATTTACTTTCAACATTAATTGTTGCCCTTCTGTAATTTGCTCTACATATTTTTTCAATAGGGCAACTTTACTCGCTTTTCCTGGATCTTCAACCAATCTTCTATAATGTTTTAATAATACCGATGGATCTTCCATAGCGTCCAAATCTTTTTCATTAATCGTATTCAATAAAGCTATCAATATAACCTTTAATCTATCATTACATCTACTAGAAGAAAATTCACTTAACCAATTTACATCAAGCATTCTCTCTGTTAAACTTTGCGCAATGATTGTTGATGATTCTCTGTTAGGAGTTGCTGTTGTGTCATATTGACCTTCCAACCGCTGTGCTCCGTTACCAGGTAATTTTGTATAATTCATACTGCAGCCTCCAAAAGATTGGTTAGCACCTTTTGTATTAATAAATATTGTGGGAACATTAAAAATACCAGAAATGATGGTGGCAATTCTATCAAATGATGTAAAACCTACAATCTCTAAATCAGGCATTAAATGCCTTTCATAATCCAGGCCAAACAACATGTTCATTACTTTACTTAATATAATTTGTAAAAAATCCCCTCCTGTTTTTATTCCTTCACAAGTCATAGAGTTTAAGCAATATTCTAATGCCTCTTTAAAAATATCATCGTCTACTTTGATACCAATACTTAAAAGGAACTTTTCCAACAACTCCTCTGGATCCAACCCTTGTGCTACTTGTAAACAACTATGAGCCAAATTTTTATAAATCATTTCTAATGAGCGAGGACCATTGTCTGCTTTGTCCGGATTCCAGCTAGTTCCATTAGCATCTCTGCTAAGTCCTGGACCAGTAGGCATTATGAATTTTGGATTTTTGACTTTCGCTACTGCTCCACCATCCCCATCATCATTACCATCATCAGCGTCAGGATTAATAGTTAATTTGAGCGCACGGTGTCGATCCATCAATGCTTTTTCAGATTGTTCAAAATTAGATGGTGATACCTTGTCTGGGTTTTTACTTCTAATCAATCTTACCCATTCATCATAGAAAAACGCGTCTAATTGCTTTCCTTTCTTTCCTCTTCTTTTCTTTTTTACTTTATCGCAAAATTTATCGAAATATTGAAATTCTAGAGTTCTTATTCGTTTTACACTGGCCTTACCTTTGACTGAAACGGGTACTACACGCTTTATTGGACGAGACCTAGGTAATTCAGTCGTGGTAATACAAGATAACTTTATTTTTCTTTGATTATCATCATCAACAACAAGACCAACTAATCTAGTCAAAATAGGAAATGTAGCATCCACTGTCTCTGCTCGGTCAAAAAACGTAGAGTTTAATCTAGTTGGTCTAACTCCTTCTGGTAGAACTCGTGTAGCAAGATGTCCTGCCTGATTCTTACTGTACGAAAGGAGTGTACTTTTTCCGCTATTTTCCTTGAGATCTTTGCAAACGTTTCTCATGATTTCTATGCTGTTATGACGGTTCACAAAATGTTTCATGCTGTTTGATAAGAAAAGAATAATATCTTCTCCAGCGGCTGGACCGAACCTTTGGACACTTCTTTTAATTCCTGAAAGATTGAGTATTTGACGAAAATATAGTGGAAGAGATTTACTCTCTAATTCTAATATAACTATAATATCTTTCTTGGACAAGCCCTCACAATTGGTATTTCTAAATTTACTGGTTAAAAATTCCAATATTAAGCCATGGAACTCGGATGAACTTAACTCTTCTCTAACTACACCTATTAATTCCTGAGCGCCGGGCTCGTCTTTTCTTCCTATTCGCCAGTTTAATAATTCATCTGTGTAAGAGTGTTCAAATGCTGTCAAAAAATCTTTGGAGGATGTGACTTCGCTTGGGAGCGATTTAACATTCGACGATTTTGATTCATGTGTTGAACTACCGAAAGATTGAGAGGGTCTTTGTTCAGATCGTAAACTCAAGGCCCCCATTAAAATTCTTTTAACTGCCGTCATACGCACATCATCTCTTTTCATACTCTTTACAAATTGTGTAAAAGATGTGTCTTTATTAATAGAAAGGGTTCCCCAGACTCCTCCCTCGCCAAGTAATTCATGAAAAATGGTTGTTGTAAGATTGACACCAGATCTCTCAACACCTGTATAGACCCCTTCAGTGCCCATATTAGGTCCACTTTTGGTAACTGAAATATGAGCGTGTCTTTTAAGATGTTCTAATACTGAAAAAAAACTTTCTTTCATACCTTCAAATATGTCAAATATTTCCATTAAACCATCTTTAGTGGTTAATAAGTTACTTAAATTATTAAGAAAGAATCTCCCATTTAGATTTCCTTGTAACCTACGAATAATATCATCTACAAGAATATCTCTTATAGCTTCATCTAGTGTTAAAACAGTTGCCAATGGAAGAAATTGTTTGTCTGATGAAGTATCGTTCACTAATAAAAGTTCTTTAAATCTAGAAGGAAAACGCCCACAAAGATAATATTTTTGACCCATAAAATCCACAAAGTATCCTTTTTCATCTTCTTTTACTTCAACTAAAAAATAATTATCGTCATCTGTAATATCATGAAATGGACCTGCGGTTCCATTCACTCCTCCTGCTGGCTCCCAAGTATATTGGTTTCCATCACTCTCACCCACCCCTCTTAGTAAAATAGATGTTTTCGGAACACGTCGAATAGATACTCCCTGGCTTAATAATTGTTCAACAACTGTTCCAAACTCTCTTCGACTTCCAGCTTCATCACCACTTGGTTCTGGTTTTATTTGAGCTCTGTCTCTAGCATTTTGGGCAGCACGTACAGCACCTTTTCCAATGTCTGTCCAAGTTTTCAAAACATTCTTTGTTTTTGCTTTTGATCCTTGCCCGGAAGGCCCAAGTTTTTTTAACCACGAATCAGCATCAACTGCCTCCTTTAAATTGTCAACTAGTCTATCCCGCCGAGCTCGTATCACAGGATCACCCAAAACATTCTTTATTTGTTTAAATAATAGTTTCCCTTTGTGTTTCCTCAGAAGATTATCACTTTCTAATAATGCTGTATCTATGGCGGTTTTCAATGTACTTTCGTCATAATGGCCAGATGACCCCTCCCAAGTTACATTTAATCCATGTTCTCTACTATTATCATCGCCACTAGTAAGTATAGCTCGACAACTCCAAGGACTCCCCCTTGTACCGTGCATAAGCCTTGATCTTCTTGTTAACCCCGCTCTTACCTCGCTTCCAGCCTTCATTTTCTTCGATGTTGCTGCATCTCCAACACTACCCATCGTGTCAGGAAGAAATTCCATTTTAGCAGAAGTAGAAGAAGATGCTGGTGGTGCTAATATGGTATTTTTAAATGAATCTACGATTATACTTAGACTAATATTACCATTATATGTTGTATTATCTGATATAGCAACACTAGTTCCTTGTGTAAATAATTGCACGGTTGCATCTGTATCTAAAATTGGTGTATATACACCTGCTAGCGCATCTTTTTCATCTTGGGTGGCCTCTTCTAATATTGGTCTCAGTGTACATACGACACCGCCGCTCCCAACTTTCTCATTTAAACTAACAAAACTTCTACCATTTCTTGTCATAAATAGTGTAAGACAATCCGTCAATTGATCTTTAAGCGTATGCATAGCTGGACATGTTCCAGGTATATAATATTCTTTTTGTTCAATACCCAAAGGGCCTCCTGTTAGGATATACTGTTCAAATGTTAAAGAACTCTTACCACCTTCTATTTTTCCCCATATATCCTGGAATCCTGGCAATTGACGCATAATATCACTAATATTCGTTAAATATTGCCTACGTTGGACTGGGGTTACTCTACAAAATTCTTTTGTCCATCTTTGATAAATAACAAATCTAGCAATCCGGGCCCCTTTTTGTTCATCTACATCATGGGTAATATCTATGCCCAAACTCAACCATTCCATAAAACTCTGTGCTTTCGAAAAAGCGAAATGACATTCACCGTTCCCTTCCTGATCACCCTTAAATTCTGCTTGCCCAGAACCACCTTTAAATAAACCTTCATTGTCACCAGGTTCATACATCCCAGTATCTGGATTCCTCATCTCTCTCTCTCTATATGGTTCTTCAGCCATTCGACTGTCTCCAGTCACTCGTAGCCCTCCTTCTGGTATATTATATCCAAGATATGTCGTCCCAACGCTTCCACTAGAAGAGGCTGAGAGTCCTGCGAACATTTGCATATCTTCACGGCCACTACTATTCGCAGCAGCAGTAGCACTGCGCCTCCCTCTTTCGGCACATATAGATCCAATTAAACTTATTCGAGGATTGGTACTGGTGACATCACTATCAGTGTCCAATACCATACTAGTATTATCTTTTTGTATTTCGTCTTCGTCTGTTGAATCCATATATATATATATATAATTCATATTTTAAAATATTCCTTCCTAAATACGAATTATACTACTTGCACAACTTTTAATTTTTTAATTAAGAAAAAGCGTTTGTACTTCTTTTTCCCATCATCGTCATAACCATCACTTCGGCGAACCGGATCCATTTTATAATTACAGACTCTTAATATTTGACGAACTAAGTTTAATAAAGGCCATTTTTGTCCTTTTTCAGCGCAACTTTGGAGAGAAGTGAGCGCAGAACTACTGAATTTTTTCTTTAATTCCACAATGTCTGTTTTTACTTGTTCATACGTTGTTACCGATAATAACATATCTCTCGGAATCAACTGTCCCTCTAACTGAGTTTCATCTTCTAATTGAAGTTTGCACTTTTTCAAAAAATCTATTATTTCTTTATCCATAACTAGTTACAATCAAACGATAAGTATTTAAATGAAAATAAATTGAATATACTTTAATACATATTAAATCATAAATAAACCATGCTAACCGACATCGTTCTTTCTAAATTGCCTTTTCCGCACGGAAAAAATGAAACAATTATAATGCGCGTTGAAGATCCGACCAAAGTGACTTGGGAGGGAATATTTGCGTATATTGAAAAAAGGACTGAAATACCTCGACGTTTTTTGGCTGGATCCAATTCCAAAGGAAAATATATTTATGGGAAATATCAAAAATATCCTCCTTGGATCTATGATAATTATAGGTTATGCGCAATGGATGGAGAATATACTGTATCCGCGTTAGTAAATATACACTTTACCCCATTTGGTGGTTGTCAACTTAAAAAAAAGCACTGAAAAAAAGGAACTCATGTTTTTGGGGTTAAAAGTCGGTGGCCATTTTGAGTTTTGGACATTTTAAAATGTCCAGAATGGGATTCTGGCTATTTATTTTAAACTTTTTTTTTGCACATTTCAAAATCTTTAGATGATGTAAAAGAAAAAATATAAGGTTCTCTTTTTTCGGTATCCCATAAAAAAAACGGACAAAACTGGCAGTGGAAAAATGCGACTTTTCAGTTACCATTGAAAAATCGCACGAAATCGCAAAAGTCGCAAAAAAGAACTTACGCAAATAAAAGTATGGTAAGACTTCAAGGGACGACCATAATTTTTAAAAACATTTAATCCCTACAAAAAACTCAATGGTAACGATGGTAACTCAATGGTAACTATCACTCGATGATTGTAAGATAAATAAATACACAATCCACTTTTTCCGCACTACACAAAAATCAAAATCCAGCTTATGACAAATGTGCAAAAAAATCACTTGCAAATAAATTTAATAAAAAAGAAAAAACGATTTAGGCGATTTTTATGTTATCATTATATAGAGATGCAAAATCGCAAAAAATCGCAAAAAAAATATCACTGCAAAAAGTGTGACTATACTTCTAAGAACAAATATGATTTTACTAAACATTTATCCACTGCAAAACATAAAATGGTAACTAATGGTAATTTAAATGGTAATAAAATGGTAACCTGTATTAGTTGTGAAACTTGTGGGAGGGTATATAAGTTTAAGAGCGGATTATCTAGACACAAAAAAATATGTGTAGGAAATAATGAGTCCATTGTGTTGAAAACAACAACTGTGAAAATTTCAAAAGCATCAATCGATGGAAATGACGCGGCTGCTATTAATTTATTGGCCCAGGCCTTAAGCAAACAAGGGGATTTGATAGAGAAATTAATTGATCAACAAAATGAGATGATTCCAAAAATAGGAAATAATAATAACAATAAGATTTCTATAAATGTATTTCTGAATGAACATTGTAAAAATGCCATGAATTTAACGGATTTTGTAGATAATATCAAGGTTTCTATTCAAGATTTAGAATATACAAATCAACATGGCTATGAAAAAGGAATCAGTAATATATTTACAAAACATCTTACCGATATGGCTGCAACAGAACGTCCTATTCATTGTTCGGATAAAAAACGATTGCAATTTTATATAAAAGATTCTGATAAATGGGAAAAAGATAAAACACACGAAAAATTAGATAAAACAATAGACGATATCACAAGAAAACAGTTTTCCCATATAAAGGAATGGGAAAAGGAAAATCCCGACTATTTGTCAAATGATGAAAAATGCAAAATTTGGCAAACCATGGTTAAAAATATGGGATGTGGTGAAAATGAAAACAAAACACATACTAACATCAAAAAGAGCATTTCTGAAAATGTTACGGTTAAAGAATTAATTAAGAACGATCAAGACAATCTTTAATTCTTCGTTGCCCTTGAACAGTTAATCGAAGACATAAATTTCGAAATGCATTATTGTCATTTATATTAGGCCTTTCATAACGTGGTTCGCCGCCTTTATTTTCTGCTATTAGATGTTTCATTTTTGTAGCATTGTGCGGCAAATATACACAATTTATCCAATCATCACACCACCAATTTTTAATCTGTGGAGGAAAATAAAATCCAAAAATTTCCCAATGTTTTCTTGATACTAATGTTTGGGTTAATATTCTATAATTAGGAGGATTTATAGGTCCGCAAGTACCAATATCCTTTTGCTTTTTTAATTGTTTAATACATTCTGATAACCAATCTATATTTTGAAACATAATATCATCACCACATTGATAAAAATAATCATTTCCATCCTTATATGCTAATCTAAATAAATAATTCCACATTTGTGTTAAATACCCCTTTGAAATGTGACCATCAGAAATGAATTTAATTGTTGCCTTCTCTCCAATTAATGCAATGAACTTATTCTTTTCTAGTGTTTTCGTATATATGGGGTCATTTGCATCTATATTTATATAAATCGTATATTCAATATCATCACTCACTGTGCGAATAAAACTTTGACCAAATATTTTATATAAATAGGTGTCCTCCATTTTTCTCCAAGGTCTTTTTCTAGTTGTAGACGGAATCAAAAAGGCAACTTTCATTTATTCTATTAATATATTAATTTTTTTAACTATTAATAGAATTTCATTAATCTTTTCCTTTTGGATTTTCTTCTCTTTCTTTTTCTAGTTTTTCTGCGTTTTCTTACTTTTCTCTGGGTTTTGCGTTTTACGCTATACTTTTTTGCTCTTTTTATAGAATTTATCTTACCACCGCGGTATGTTGGTAACATATCTTCCCCTCCTCCAGCTGCAAGATAGAACACTACCGCCGCAACCACCACCGTCCCTGTCAATCCTGTTATACTTGTGAGCAGCCGTTCCGGCATCCCGTGCGAAAAAACAACATGCACCATATGTGCATATGAACCCACCATTCCCGCGAGGAGCATAGCAGCTTGCGTGTTGCGAGGCCATTGCCATTGACGAGCGTGCTGACAATTTTCTTGCACCCAGTTGTCATCAAAATGGTCCTCGGGTCGTATAGGGTTTGACCCTTGGTGTTCGGTTATCCATTCACACAATGCAACTTTATTATAACACCTCCCGTCCGCCTCTGGAGATTTTAATATGTTTTCAGAATCTAAGCATTCTAATGTTATAGGACATTGATAACAGTTTTGCTCATCATCGTAGAAGTTTTGACAATCAAAACGGGAATTCCTCCCTACCTTCTCTCCCCCTTTCATTTTTCTAATTGATTTTTTACTTGTTTTTTTATTCAATTCTAATATTTTTTTCACTAAACTAGTATATTCTTTATCAGGCATTTTATGTACTTCTTGTTTAAATTCTTTCGGTGTCAAATTAATAGCATATTTAAAAACTTCTTGTGTCATTAATTTTTTTTTATGAAGCGTTTTTAACAAAAATTTAAATTTACTGTAATTTTTTGTAATATAAGATATCAAATTATTTTTAGTTGGATTACTATTCATTATAATATATATATATATAATTAAATATTAGTTACAAGGTCTTTCCAAAACTCCTAGGAAATAGGTGTCCTCCATTTTCTCCAACGTATGTTTTCTAGTTCTAGACGGAACCAAAAGGCCACTTTCATTTAAACTGTGATATTTCTCGCTACACACGATCCCCAACCTAAAACCGTGGGTGAATATACACCTTGAGACACTAGTAATGCAGTAGTGGACCCAACAATTACACAGGTAATAATCCAACCCACGGCTGTTTTGATTAGCACTTTACAATTTATTCCAGAACAGGTTTTAGTATTTTCCAATAATCCCACCCCAACAGTTGCTCCAACCTGACAATGTGTGGTTGATAATGGTATTCTTAATCTACTTCCTGTGATTATAACAAGAGCAGAACTAAGTTCAATGGCGACACCGCGAGATGGCGTGATTTTACATAATTTCTCTCCAATTGCATAGGTAATTTTCTTACCATATACAAATAATCCGACCGCTATTCCAATACCTCCCATTCCAAGAATCCAATAGGCATTGTCACCCATGCTTGTTTGTTTGGCAAGATCTCCTCCAGATATATATATAGCATATATTGCTGCGAATGGGCCAATTGCATTGGCAACATCGTTTGCCCCATGACTGAAAGCGTCGCATACAGCAGTAAAGACTTGCAGATATTTAAAAACTTCTTCTGTTTTGACATCGAACTTTTCGGCATTTGTGTGCAAAGTTACTATCCTATTCAATTCTTCATCATTTTGAATATTTAAAGTGATTTTATTTTCTATAATTTCATTTTCCAAAGTCTTCAACTCAATCGTTCTAGGTTGAGTTTTATCATCAAATTTGTTTGTTACATATTTTTTTATTTTTGGTACAAGTGGGATTGTAATTAAAGCACATATACCACCTGCACCAAAAGCCACGCCAAAAGCAATGCCTATTGGCGTTTTATCTAATCCCAAACCTTTTGCTCCTTTATAAATAATGAAAAAAGTATTAATCGTTATAGTAGAACCGATTAGAATGGGATAAATCCAGTTTATTCTTTTGGAAGTAAATTTATGCCTTAGAACCAATGTTCGGGTTGAGAAGAATACGAACATTGCAATTAATCCTGAAAAAATAGGTGATATAAACCAAGATAATACAATACCACCAACTCCTCCTACATAAGGAAATGTTTCGAGTGGTTTATACCAAATTACACAATCTGTGCCACCCAAAACAAGAGTCATTCCAATCATTCCACCTACACACGAATGGGTAGTGGAAACAGGCATTTCTAGATGGCTTGCTAGAAACAACCAGAGGCCTACAGCCAAGATAACCCACATACACCCATACATTAGAACAGTAGGATTATCTTCAAAACATCTATAATCCGCAATGCCTTTTCTTATAGTATCTGTTACATGATTTCCCATCAAAATTGCGCCGGCAGTCTCAAAAATTGCAGCTAAAACAACAGCTTGTTTGATAGTCAACGCCTTTGATCCCACAGATGTAGCAAATGCATTTGCTGCGTCATTTGCACCAATACCCATGGCTGTAAAAAAAGCGAAACAACCACCAACAACAATTATCCAAGTATACATAATACCAAAAATTGAAATAATATCTTTAGATTAATTACAATAAACATATAGGGACTTATATATATCATGTACTTGAGACAGTTTTCTTCTAAGCGAGCGTTCCCCATAACTATATCTACCAATGCTTGGGATAAAATGACACATATTTTGGAAAAAAGCAATGAATATGCTTTTGTATTTTTCGCAACTGGAGGCGGATGCAATGGGTTTAATTATAAACTCGAATCCATTGATGAGAAAAAATTTGATAATTTAACAGCGGAACAACCATCGCCTACTATAGTTACAAATTCTAATACACAGGTAGTAATTGAACCAATGTCTGAAATGTTATTATTGGGAACAACAGTTGATT
>Ga0233414_10000913_pt1 | contig 11719 bp, 8 predicted proteins | sample Na_anoxic_10_MG_FD_189020 | JGI IMG/M metagenome (GOLD analysis project Ga0233414, IMG submission 189020) | Seawater microbial communities from Saanich Inlet, British Columbia, Canada - Na_anoxic_10_MG | ecosystem: Environmental > Aquatic > Marine > Inlet | place: Canada: British Columbia...
TATTTGTTTCGGATTTCGTGCTTCGTGCTTCGAATTCATGGAAAACCGTATAAGCAAATAATTCTCGTTAAATCAGCAGCTTATTAGCTTAAATGACGTGGCCCTGACTATCATCCTGCTTACTAAAGTTCAAACCATATAATGCTAAAGTCACTTGCACCAGAAGTCAATGAGGATTTGGTTAAAACGAAGTTGCCTCTCATCTTTCCCAACCTGTTTCCTGGTCTTGACAATGCTTGCAGTGATGGAGTAAAAGAGGTCATCTTATGTGCCTGTTCTCGGTCTCATGTTACGGTATTAAGGGACGTTTCCCAAAGGCCTTATTATGGAAAGAGAAATGAATATAAAAGGTGTCCTATTTGATTTTGATGGGACGTTGACACATCCTGGTGCCCTTGATTTTCCTGCAATCAAGAGAGAATTAGATTGCCCTGTGGGTGAAACGATACTTGAATATATCGAGACCCAGCCTCCTGGCCGTCAGCTTGAGCTTATGAAAATCCTGGAAAAGAAAGAAGAGATAGCAGCCGATGATTCAGTTCCAAATAAAGGGTCGGAGAGATGTCTATCTGTGCTTAAGAAGAAGGGCATTGCTCTTGGTATCATAACCAGGAACCGTCTTGTTTCAGTAAAAAAGGTTATTCAGAAATTTGAAGGTATCAAGATAGAGGATTTTGCTGCTGTTATTACGCGTGATTTTTCCATGCCCAAGCCCCACCCTGATGGCGTTTTTGAAGCGGCAAGGCAAATGGGATTAATGCCTGCTGAGTTGTTAGTGGTAGGGGATTTTCGCTTTGATATAATTGCAGGGAAGAGGGCAGGGGCCGCTACGGTTCTGCTGAATAATGATGGGAGAACGGTTATGGCGCCTGGCGACCCTGAACCTGAATATACGATCAGCAATCTCGAAGAAGTGGTTGATATAATAGAGAAATTTTAAGGAAGTGGATGGGGTTTAATTGGCCTTAACCAGCAATGTCTGGCCGGGAAAAATAGTGCTTCGAGGAGTAAGGTTATTTATCCTGAGAAGTTCGGAGAGATGCATCCGGTATTTTTTGGCAATTATGTGCGGTGAATCGCCTTTTAAGACCTTATAATGCTTTGTTTTCAGCCCTTTTTTGGTGGTCGATGCTTTAGAGAGTAGAAGGACCTGTCCTATTCGGAGCCGGCTATTATTGAGTTGATTCAATGACTTTATGGCCATTGTCGTAGTGTCAAACCGTTTGGCAATCTTCCAGAGAGAGTCCCCTTTTTCGACCACATACTCTGTGGGTTTTCCTTTTGCCTTTGAATAAAGGACAGGAGGTGAAGTGCTTTTTGCATATGCATATCTCTTTTTGGTAGGGATCTTGAGTTTCCAGCCGGCTTTAATATAGCGGCTGTTTTTCAGCCGGTTAAGTGTCATAATATCCCTGACATTTGTTCTATACCTGCGGGCAATTACGGATAAAGACTCTCCATTTCTTACTTTGTGTGTGACATAGACAGGAACTGAAGGACGCCAGACAGGTATTTTGCCTAATTTCGAGAGGAGCAATTCGCCGTTACCTTTGGGCACCTTAAAGGCGTAGGTTCTGTTGGGTGTAGAATTGTGTCTCAATTCAGGGTTCAGGTTTTTCAAAACCTCATAGGATACTCCCAGATATTTGGCCATGGTTTTCAGGTGAATCCGCTTGTTAATTGCAACAGTGTCTGTTGCGACCTCATCTTCTACAGGGGGGAGTGTAAATCCATGCTTTTCAGGGTTATTTATAATCTGTAAGACAGCAAAAAACCTTGGGACATAAGAGGCTGTCTCTGAGGGAAGTTTCTGGTAAAGGTCCCAGAAGTTATCAAGGTAATTGATCTTTTGAGTGCGGATCTTTCTCAACACTCTCCCCTCACCGCAATTGTAGGCAGCGAGGGCGGTTGTCCAGTCCCCAAAGATTTGATGCAGTTCTTTCAGATAAGCGATAGCTGCCCTTGTAGATTTTTCCGGATCCATTCTTTCATCTATCCAGTGATCTCTTTTTAGGCCGAATTTGTATCCTGTTGAAGCTATAAACTGCCACATCCCAAGAGCTCTTGCCCTGGAAAAGGCCCTGACTTTGAAGCCGCTTTCAATGAGTGGAAGCCATGACAGTTCTTGAGGCAGCCCTGCTTCTTTGAGTGATTTCAAAATAGCAGGGCGGTATTTTCCTGACCGGATATATGCTTTAAGAAAAAATTTTCTCTCCCTTCCCTTAAATTGATTAAGCGCCCTTTGAACATGTCTGTTCATTACCATGGGGATGGCCTTGTGATTCCCATTTGCCACTATAAATCTGGAGGAATAAACTTCTGTTATCCTCTTTGAAATGGTGAAACGCAGATCTTCTTTTTGCTGAAGGATCTCAGGGTTTGCCGTATTTGCATTGATTTTCAGTATGAGGGAATAGGCCTGATCAAGAGCATCGACGGCATTTTCCAGGTCTCCATGTTCCCAGTAGTCGTTAGAGGCCTGACAGAACTCCAGGGCGGAATCAAGCATTTTCTGATCTGATTTTTCTGTTATAACCGGAGCCGGAGGCAAAGGTTTATCTTGAGGTGGTTCAGGAAGGGGGGTGGTAATTGAGAGATGCTTTGAATCGGTTTCTTTTACAGGAGGTTTTTCTGCAGGTAAATATTTCTCCGTTTTGATGTTAGATGTGTCGGTCACACAGCCGGCAAAGACTACCATGAAAAACACGATAATAAATGCTTTGATATAAGAGAGTTTAGGGCCAGATTTCATTTTTTCCGAGGGTGTTAGCATTAGAATCCAGACCTTCCAGCTTGTGGCATGCGTGGAAGGCAGGTGGGCTTCAATTTTTTAGTTAGGGAAGTATAGATGATACATTTTGAATGGTCAAGAGGATAAAACGATTTTAGATTTATCCCCCAAAATTGCCGTAAGTTTCATTTCGTTGTTCAGTTCAGGATGATCAGTGATTTTTTCCATTAAATAGCTCAGAATTCTTCCAACTTCTGGACCTGGCGAGAGCCCAAGGATTTCCATTACCTTATTACCGTCTATGGCAAGATCTTGTGTTCTGGTTGGCATTGCAGCATTAATCTGATCTTTTATCCTTTGTTCAAGTTCGTAAAGGAGATTCAATTCGCCCGAGTCGTCTGAGTCAGAACAATATGCCGGCCGCTTAGAGGCGCGGGAAGGGCGAAGGCTGTGTGCAAGGATATCTGCTCGGCGGAAGACAATAAGATCCATAATATCCTCATGTCCTACACGGCGGATTAAGCGCCTCACTGCGCCGTCACTCCATCTGGAATCGTATCCGATCATGTGGTGTCTGATGAGGTTTGTCACTTTACAGATTACATCCTTGCTGAATTTGAGACGGTGCATAATTTCTTCGGCCAAACTGGAACTTGCCTCTTCATGGCCGTGAAAGACCCATTTTTCGCCGATTTTCTTTCTTACACGTGGTTTGGCAATATCGTGAAGGAGGGCTGTAAGCCTTAGGGCCTGTGTTGGCTCCACCATGTCAACAGTTCCCATGATATGTTTAAAAATCGTGAATTTGTGATAGATGTTCTGCCTTTTTCGGTAACCTTCAAGGAGTTCCGGGAGGAATTGCCTGAGCAAGCCGGTTCTGACCATTAGGTTGAATCCTGTGGAGGGTTTTGGGCTCATTAATATTTTTATTAATTCTTCTCTTATCCGTTCCGGTGAAACGGAGTGGAGTAATGGAGCCAAGTTAATGAATGCCTTAAAGGTTTCTACCTGAATTTTAAACCCGAGTTCAGTTGCAAATCTCACGGCACGCAAGAGGCGAAGTGGGTCTTCCTGAAAACGAGCCTTGGGAGATCCCACTGTCCTAACAAGTTTTTGCTTAATATCTTGCGCCCCTTCATAAGGGTCAATGATCTTACTTGTTTTCAGATCAAAAGACATGGCGTTAAATGTAAAATCACGGTGGGCAAGATCCTTAAAAAGGCTGTCTTTTCCTCCCCTGAAACTGGTTACCTGGAAGTGATGCCCTGAATCAACAAGTGTCACTGTGTCGTGTTTGAGGGCAAAATGACTTATATCGTGAAAAATTGCCTCAATATCTTTTGGGGAAGCAGAGGTGGCAACATCCCAGTCCAGTATGGGTCTTTCAAGACAGGAGTCTCTGATTGCACCGCCAACAACATAGGCCTGGTGGGCGGCATCCTCCAGCTTATTTATGATAAAGATAACAAATTTTGGGACACTGAGTTTGATCATAGTTGGAAGATAATTATGATGTTGCATAACTATGCAGACCAGCGAGGTAGTTGACGCCGAAATATGTAAACAGGACACAAGAGAATCCTATGAAACAGAGAATAGCGATCTTTTTTCCCCTCCATCCCTTTACCATGCGTGAATGGATCACAGTGGCATACACAAACCAGGTTATGAGAGACCATGTTTCTTTTGGGTCCCAGCTCCAGTAGCTTCCCCAGGCAGACTGGGCCCAAACAGAGCCTGTGATAATTCCAAGGGTCAACATAATGAAGCCTGTGACCACCATTTGATAGTTTAGATCTTCGAGGACAACCGTTCTTGGAATCAGCTTCAGAAAGATGTTATTTCTGTTTTGAGTATCCAGTCGCTTAATAAGATACATAATACTCAGGCCAAAAGAGAGACTGAATGCAGCGTAGCCAAAAAAGCAGGTAATGACATGGCTGATAAGCCAATTGCTTTGAAGGGCAGGAATCAGAGGCTGGATTTGACTATTGATGTTAGGGGAGAAGGATGCGTAAGCCATGGCCAGGAATGCTATTGGCGTAATAAAGGCACCAATGGTTCTGTTTTTTGTTCGCAATTCGACTATTAAATATAAAAGAACAATAGTCCAGGCAAAAAATATCAGAGATTCATAGAGGTTTGAAAGAGGGGCATGCCCCACACCCAACCTGTAAGATTCGACCCACCTCAAAATAATGGCAGTAGTATGAGCAACCAGTCCCCCTGCTGCAGCAAATGTAGCCAAACGGCCCAGAAATTCTCTGCCACTAACCATCATCAAAAGGTAGAGCATAAACGCTCCGAAATAGATGAAGGTTATGTAACTTAGGATAATGGAATTAAGCATGCCTTTTATCCTTTTTCGTTGATGAATTCCTTTAGATTATTTGTTAGGTGTTTCAGCTCCCTTTGAAGCCCTACCCGATTTTTGTTGGCAGTTCCTGACACGCTGATTTTGATCCCTTGTTTTTCCTTTGATAACCGTATCCAGACCCTTCTGTGGGATGTAAAAAAGGTGACAAAAAAACCAGCTACCATCATGAAACAGCCTAACCACACAATTGGCACCCCAGGATCCTTGTTGACCTGCAATCCAGTAGAGTATTTGCTCTCTAACCCCTCCAGAAAGAATGTGTATGGTTTAAAGGCGGAGGAATTCAATATGGGTGCCTGAAACATCTCCGAAGGGAATCGTTTTCGCAGCATTTCCTCGTTTTGAAACACCCAGAAGAGCGCTTCTTTTCCCTCATGCGGCTGTATCCGGATCAGGGCTGCCGGTCCCATCATCCCTCTGAGGTTCCCGCTTACCTTTTCAACCTGAAATTGCCCTTCATTTCCAGGTAATTGCAACATGTCTCCTGTTTCAGCATCCAGGGTATTGATTTTGTGCTCATTCCCATGTCGTATAATCTTGAGACGAACATTTTTCCCAGGTACGGTATTATAGCTTGCCTGAAAAAATGTTATGCCCTCAAACTGAACCGGATGATTGACCAATAGACTTCTTTTTTCTACCTGTTTGCCATCGATGAAGAAGCTGAGTTCTGACCTGTATTCCTTGGGAGTTCCGTTTTTGTGGAAATCTACAATAAATTTATCGCAGCGTACCTCAAATTCCAGTTTTTGCTGGACCCTTCCTTTTCTCAGGGTCACAGTGTTTGCCTTTTCCCCTTCAACAATGTTCATATATGAATCAAAGCCTAAGAAAGACCCCACTAAGGCACCTATCAGGATAATGAGCACACTTAAATGGACGAGATAGACACCAAAGTGTGAATAACGTCCTTTTTCCCCGTAGAAATAATGTCTATTTGCATCTTCTTTTTTATATATTTTTTTGTAGATGCTTTCTAAGAACTTGCCGATGTTGTCGGCTGTTTCTTTCACATCCCCTTGTGTTAAGAATGACTGTTGAGTTGGCAGACGGTCAAAGGGTTTGTTCCGATCTGGTTTTGGTGTTGTATGAAACCGTTTCCATGTACTGGGAAACCGATTTATTGAACAGATAACAAGGTTAAAGACAAGGCATGCGATGAGGAGTCTGAACCAGACGGCATGGTACATGTCAAACAGGTTTAAGGAGCTGAATAGGCGGAATAATTCAGGGCTTAGGCCCCTGGCAAATTCTATAGCACCTTCTCTCTGGGGAATAAGCGTTCCTAAAATGGATGCAATAGCAAGGATAATCAAAATTACTATGGTGAGCTTGATCGAGCTAAAAAAGGCCCAGATTATATTTGATTTCTTTTCAGTTTTGAATATTTTCATGGATATTTGGGTAATTAAAGCAATCGTTCAGCATTTCCGTGTATGCAAGAGTGACCGCTTACTTAACATGGATCAAAGTAAACTGCAATTTAAAATTGTTCCTCAAAAAGTGTCCTCAAAAAGTTTGACCATCCTTTGTATATAAGGTAATAAAAATAGCGTATTTATACTGCACAAATTTGAAGGAGAATTCTATGCTTGATATCAAGTTTGTTAGATCAAATTTGGATATTATCAGAGAAACACTTAAAAACAGGGTGTACGATCTGGATACCTCTCGATTTGAAGTCCTGGATCAAGAGAGGCGTAAGAAATTGACAGTCCTTGAGGAACTTCGCCACCAGCGTAACAGTGTTAGCGAAGAGATTGCATCCATGAAGAAGAAGGGTGAGGATGCATCTTCCGTAATTGCTGAAATGAAAGAGTTATCTAAAGACATAAAAGAAAAAGAGAAAAGTCTTCCTCAAATAATTGATGAATTAAACAATTTACTCATGGTTATTCCAAATATACCACATGAATCAGTTGTTGTTGGAAAGGATGAAAGTGATAATCCTGTGGTCCGGACATGGGGAGAGGTCCGTGAAATGGATTTTGCTCCTCTTCCTCACTGGGAGATTGGAGAAAAGCTTGGCATCCTCGATTTTGCCTCTGCTGCTAAGTTAGCTGGTGCGCGATTTGCCCTTTACAGGGGTGCAGGCGCTAAACTCGAAAGGGCCCTCATCAACTTTATGATTGATATCCATACGGAAGAGCATGGATATACTGAAGTACTGCCACCTTTCATGGTAAACTCTGCCAGCATGACAGGAACGGGCCAGTTGCCAAAATTTAAAGAAGACCTTTTTAAAATTGAGGGCTGGGACTTTTATTTGATTCCCACGGCAGAGGTGCCTGTCACAAATATTCACCGTGAGGAGATCCTTGATGAGAAAGATCTCCCCATATACTATGTAGCATACACACCATGTTTCCGTTCTGAGGCAGGATCTTACGGCAAGGATACCCGTGGCCTCATCCGGCAGCACCAATTTAATAAAGTGGAGCTTGTCAAGTTCACAAGGCCGGAAGAATCCTATGATGAACTGGAGAAACTTACACGGAACGCAGAGGAGATCTTGAGGCGTTTAGAACTTCCTTACCGGGTAGTTTCCTTGTGTACAGGAGATCTTGGGTTTTCTGCATCAAAAACATATGACCTAGAGGCGTGGCTTCCCAGCCAAAACCTTTATCGAGAAATATCATCTTGCAGTAACTTTACCGACTTCCAGGCCAGGCGAGCCGGGATTCGATTTAGGAGAAAAGGAGGAAATGGGACAGAGCTTGTGCATACATTGAACGGTTCTGGTCTGGCTGTAGGCAGAACTCTTGTGGCCATTTTGGAAAACTATCAACAGGCAGATGGTAGTGTGACCATACCCGAGGCACTTAAACCTTATGTAGGGGGACTTGATTCCATCACTTCCCCCTTCCCTTCATCCCCATAAGCGCTAACTTGTTTTTGCCCAGGACGGACTGAAAAAAATGAACATCGAACACCCCAGTGAAATCCTCCTTTGGAGGGCTGCAGAGCAGCATTTCACGGGGTCCTCCTCCCGTCATTAATTTCCCCTCCCCTGGTGGGAGGGGATAAAGGGGAGGGGGACGTAAGTACATGAAATGGCGCTGTATTCACCCTCGCCCCGACCCTCTCCCTTCCCCGCTTAAAAACGGGATCTTCGACAAGGGAGAGGGAGTTTTTGACTTTTTACGAAACCATCAATTTTGAATCGGAAAAAGGGAGACCAAGAGATGGTTAAAACTTATTCAGCGTATACCACTAATTAAAAAACCTGAACTATTAGATGATATTTTACAGGAAACAGAGGAATTAATTAAGGTTTTCGTTACAAGTATCAAAACGGCTGAAAAGAAACAGAAATAGTCGTTGGATGTTCGGTATTGGGTGTTTGTTTTTACATTCGATGTTGGACGTTCGATGTTCGATGTTGGATGTTCATCTTTAAAAAACAACCCCGTATGGCATAAATGCAATCTGTGAATGTTTACAAAATAACTTAGCGCTTATGCCCCTTAAGGGGGAGGGCAGGGTGGGGGTGACAGTCAGTTTCACTTGTTATTGAGATGTTACGATTTTAGGTTAACGCTTATGAAAGGAAGAAATAACTGGGTCTTATGGGGTACAAAAATTGTGGGCAGGATGTTGATGTCCATACCCTTTTCCTTAGAGAGTAATGGTATTGAAAATCTGCCCAAAAAGAGTTCCTTTATTCTGTTACCAAAACACCAGCGGTGGGTAGACATTCCTCTCTTGGGCTTAGCCACCCCCAGGCCTCTTTATTACATCGCCAAACATGAACTATTCAGAAATCCTCTAAGTAACTGGTTTATAAGATCATTAGGAGGCATCCCGTTGAATAGACAACGTCCTCTTGAAAGCCGTGGTTCCCTTAAAGCAATGGTTGAGTTTTTAAAAAAAGGAGAGGGCATTGTAATTTTTCCTGAGGGCACTTATTTCAAGAATGTAATGGGTCCTGGACATACTGGGATTATCAGGCACATTATTTCCCGTCTTACCCTCCCATTTATTCCAGTGGGGATTAATTATTCGAGCAAGGGGTTGAGAACTTTGGTTCGGATCAATTTTGGTAAACCGATTTATGCCAACCCAGAGATATCTGCAAACATATTTCTTCGTGACATAATGAAGGAGATCGCACAACTTTCGGGATTAAATTAAAGAAATATCTTTGACAGGATAACAGGATGATTTAAAGGAGGAAATGTTGAATGGCAGAATTGGAAAAGGTTTTTGAGCGAATAGACAGTTACAGAGCCGAAGTCATTGAGCTTCAAGCAGCGCTAACATCCAAGGTGGCCCTTGGGCCGGATAATGAAGGTTCAGGTGAGCACGAAAAGACCAGATTTGTAAAAGGATTGCTGGAAACAATGAATCCTGATGTCCTGGAAGAGATAAATGCCCCTGATGATAGAGCAGAGGATGGACACCGTCCGAACCTGATTGCAAGATGGGATAATGGGAAAACAGACCAGACCGTTTGGGTATTGAGCCACTCGGACATCGTCCCGCCAGGAGACCTTTCCCTATGGGAAAGTGATCCATATCAAATCAAGGTGGATGGTGATCGAATTATTGGTAGAGGCGTTGAAGATAATCAACATGGTTTTATAAGTTCCTATTTAGGGATCAAGGCCATCCTTGAAATGGGGCAGAAGTTTGGGAGACATGTAGGTTTGGCCATTGTGGCGGATGAGGAAACAGGGAGTCAATATGGACTCAGCTATCTTCTGGAAAGTCATAAGGAGCTATTCAAGAAACACGACCTGATAATAGTTCCGGACGGGGGGAATGAAGAAGGCACCATGATTGAGGTGGCCGAGAAATCCATGCTGTGGGTAAAATTTATTGTAACCGGAAAGCAATGCCATGGCAGCACACCGAATAAAGGGAAAAACAGCCTTTTTGGTGCGGCCAAGTTGATTGTGGCCCTGGATAGACTTAAGGGACAATTTGGTTTGACTGATGAACTGTTTACTCCTCCGGTATCCACATTCGAGCCAACAAAAATTGAGGCCAATGTACCGAATGTAAATACCATACCGGGCAAGAATGTGTTTTATATGGACTGCCGGATTCTTCCCCGGTACAAAGTAGATGAGATCCTCATGGCCTCAAAAGATATTATTGATGAGGTTGGTGCTGAACTTGGGCTTCAAATTGAGTTGGATCCGGTTTATCGGCAGGAAGCTACAGAGCCGACATCATCTGAGGCACCTGTGGTAAATGCGCTGGCCAGGGCGATCAAGACAGTTACTGGGAAGGATGCCAAACCCATGGGCATCGGTGGAGGAACCGTGGCCGCATTTTTTCGGAGAGTCGGATTGCCGGCCGCGGTCTGGTCAACAACTTCCGATACAGCTCATCAGCCCAATGAATACTGTCTAATCCAAAATATATTAACGGACGCCAAAATCTTCGCCTGCCTTTATTTATAAGGTGCTTTGATCTGCTTGTTCGAAAACCATCTTTCTTTAAGCAAGGAGGAAAGTATATCATGACTGATAAAGAGGCCCATAGAGTGACCTCCATTCTTGAAGCCATAGAGGACGGCGTCTATATAGTAAAAGATGATTTCACAATAGAATTTATGAACCAGGCCATGGTTAGAGATTTTGGAGAAGGGACCGGCAAGAAATGTTACCAAATAGTACATCATTATGACGAAATATGTCCTTGGTGTAATGCAAAAGAGGTAATAAAAGGCGAGACACTCCGCAGAGAGTTGTACATTCCGATTGCCGATAAAACATATGATCTCCTTGAGTTTCCCTTAAGAAATAAAGATGGAACCGTATCGAAGCTGAGTATATATCGTGACATTACACAGAGAAAAAGTCGTGAAGAAAAGCTCAAGGCTTCCGAAGAACATTATAAAAGATTGTTTGAACATGTGGGTTGTGGAGTCTATATCAGCAGTAGGGAAGGGAAGTTTCTGAACGCCAATCAGGCCCTTCTTGATATGTTGGGTTATGAAAGTAGAGAGGAATTTCTTAAAATTGACATTGCCAAGGATCTCTATCTGAGGCCTGAGGATCGTCGAAAGTTTCAGAAAATGATTGAGAGAGATGGCCAGGTAATTGATCTGGAAGTCGATTTTAAACGCAAAGATGGTACACCTGTCTCAGTTTTGCATACAAGTCATGCGCGTTATGATCCGCAGGGGAAGATCGTAGGGTATGAAGGGCTAAATGTGGATCAAACCCACCGAAAACAGATGGAAGAAAAATTGAGAGAGGCTCATAATTTTTTAAACAAGATCATTCAGAGTTCACCCAATGCCGTCATGGCAGCAGACATGAAGGGGAGTATTATAATCTGGAACAGGGCAGCTGAAGAGACATTTGGTTATAAGTCTGATGAGGTTATCGGCAGGATGCATATCACAAATATTTACCCTGAAGGAGTGGCCAAAGAGATTATGGAAATGATGAGAAGCCCTGAATATGGTGGTGTGGGTAAATTAAACTCCCATCCTATGGTTTATGTGAAGCGAAACGGAGAAGTTATTGAGGGTAACCTCTCTGCAGCGATAATTTATGATGCTCAGGAAAAAGAGATTTCCTCAGTGGGAATATTTGTAGACCTTAAAGAGAGATTGGATATGGAACGCAAACTAAGAGATACCCAAGAACAGT
>Ga0233414_10000914_pt1 | contig 11713 bp, 8 predicted proteins | sample Na_anoxic_10_MG_FD_189020 | JGI IMG/M metagenome (GOLD analysis project Ga0233414, IMG submission 189020) | Seawater microbial communities from Saanich Inlet, British Columbia, Canada - Na_anoxic_10_MG | ecosystem: Environmental > Aquatic > Marine > Inlet | place: Canada: British Columbia...
GGCCGAAGCCAGAGAGAAAAGCCGTGCTAAGTCTATCGTACAGGCCCAGCAGAAGCTGGAATCTGAGGCCAAACAACGGGGTGTGGCTAAGACTAAAGAGATTAAGACCCGTGAGGATGCCAAAGCCCGTCTCTTAGAGCTTGGATTCCGTGTGAATGAGGTAACGGGGCTTCCTGTGGAGGTTGCTTTCCTTGTTGGTAAAATAGCTTTCAGTCATATCAAAGACGGCGCCAGGGGGATTGAGGAAGTTATCAAGCGAACTATAGCCGATGTTCCAGACCTTACCCCCCGTGATGTAAGACAGGCTATTCTGACTAAAGACCCCAAAGTCCAAAAGAAAGCTCGGTCAGAGACCGCTAAAGCCAAATCCCATATCCTTCAACAGGCCCGCTTGCTTGAGAAAATCGAAAAAGCAGAGCAGGGGATATTTGACCCGCCAAAAGGGAAAGCTCCTGTGCCAAAGGACATTAAAGCTCTGAGACGGTTATACAAGGAACTCCGGGATCAAGCGTATGAGACTATCCCCAATCCGGCGGCCTTAGAGAGGGCTATTTATTCCATAGAACTCCTGCGTGACCAACTCGATAATCAATACCGCCTGTTGAAGAAAAAAGTACGTCCTACCTCGCCAGAGATTGAAGTCCATCGGCAAGAGGCTAAACTTCTTCGCAAGGAGATGAAGCTCAAGGACACCCTTGCGGATTTGAATGAACAGCTTCGCACGGGCGAGTTTAAGATACCAGAGAAACAAACCGCCCCGGTTGTCCCGGTTCACCTTCATCGCTTACAGTCAGAGGTAGCTATGGCGAGGCGCCATGTCAAGATGGCTATTGATGCGCTTGCACCTTGGACTGCTGGACGAGTAATAACTGAAATTGGCGGACTGCAGAGGGCGTTAAAGGCTACCGCCGATATGTCTGGGACATTCAGGCAGGGGTTTGGTCTTATCGCTATGCGCCCCATTACTACAGCAAAATCTTTTGGGAAGGCTTTCAAAGCGACGTTTAATGAACGTACCGCCGAGATGTACGATGTTGGTATAAAAGCGGCTCCTCACCACTACCTACGGGAACAAGCAGGGTTATTCCTTGCCGAGTGTGGGGGGAAACTTACGGCGGGTGAGGAACACTTTTCCAGTTCGTTAGCAGAAAAGATACCAATATGGGGTCATGTGGTTAAGGCTTCTGAGCGTCACATGAACACCTATTTGAACCTGATGAGAGTGGCCGCCTTTGATCAGTTTTTGATTAAAAAACCCAATGCTACTATGGCTGAATTGAGGGGTTGGGCTGATTATATCAATAAGGCATCGGGTCGTGGAGATTTTGGGAGAGCGGCGCTTCTGGACAAATGGCTGGGACTTGGGTTCTTTGCTCCAAAGTTCGCTCTTAGTCGAATACAAACCCCTCTCGCTATCGTCGGGAAAAAGCAGAGAGGACTAAAGAGGGTCCAGAAAGAGGTAGCCAAAGAACTTGTGACTACAACCATGATGGGAGCGACAGCTCTGACCCTCGCTCACCTTGCTGGGTTTAAGGTTGGACTTGACCCAGACGAGGCAGACTGGGGTAAGATTATAATTCCCGGTGGTATCAGGCTTGATATTTGGGGGGGATTCCAACAGCCCGCCCGTGCTGTTTACCGGACAGGAAGGTCTATTACTGACGCAATGGGGATTTTTGATAATGTCCTACGACGGGATGAAGACCCTATTGATATTTGGGAACAGTTTGCGGAGTATAAACTTTCTCCACTCTTTTCTACGAGTAGGAGCCTGATTACCGGGAAGAGTGCTGTTGGGGAAAAACGAACTCCACTTCAACTCCTATATAGAATCCCAGTCCCAATTACTGTTGAGAATATCATAGAAGCCTTTGAAGAAGAGGGCATCAGTGGACTAAAGAAACCAAAGACATATATCACCCCCTCGTTTGACTTCTTCGGAATAGGTGGCAATCAGTACAAAGACAGGGTGTCCCGTACTCGTCGAGATATTAACAATGCTATTGTTGACGGGGACTCTTTTAAGGCTTATTCAATAATGCGATCGTGGAATATTGAAAACCCCGGTAAGGGGAATAAGATTACATCTGACTGGGTAAAGAAGCAAATTACTAAATATAGGGAGAGTCAATAAATGGCAGATTTTTGGAATGGCACCTTTGGCAAAAGCATACTACAAATAATAGTGATCGGGTTAGTTGCGTTCATTGGCTTTTGGAGTGGTAGTCGGGTTCAGATAGCGACGATAGAAGTACGAATGTGCAGTATGGAAAAAAAGGTAGAAGCCCAGACAGAGGCATTTAATGGGTTAGTGGACTTGATCGCTGAAGGTACTAATCTTAATACTGCACAGGACGGAAAATTCAATACGTTGGATGTGCGAATAACTGCAATTAAAGAAGATTTATCAGAACATAAAAATAGAAAAGAAGGTGCCCACAAATGAATAAGTTAATCACTGTAATTGTTCTCCTGTTACTCGCTACGTTTATTCTGGCCGGGACTGGTCCGTCGATCAAGAAAGCGGAAGATGCTCTCTTGGAACGGATATTATCTCAGAAATATCCCACTGAAACAGTAAAGAACTTATTGGCGCTCCCAAGAGTGCGGGCTGAAAACTGTACCCTTGATAGCTTTGTAACAGGCCGAAACCTTGTCTTTTTGGATGATTATTCAAAAATTGCCATAATGAACAAAACCTTAATCCTTGAGAATGGGAAAGGCAAATGAAACGCAATCATTTTTGGATAGTACCTTGGTCGCTTGGATTATTGGTCAGTAGCTTTCTTTACCACGTGATGAAGATTGGCTGGCTGGTACTGGCGGTTATGTTGGTGTCGTCTGTTCAGGTCCAGTCACAGGTCGCCGACTACGGGCCTCATAGTAGTTACATGAAGAACAAGATGACTATCTACAACGTCATGGATAAGGGAGCGACAGACGATTCGACTATCAGTTCTGAACCTGCTTTTGTAGCCGCTCATGCCGCCCTGCCTGATTCCGGTGGTATTATCTATGCTCCTGCTGGATGGTTTCTGCTTGATTCGATTCTCAATATTACCAAGAATAACGTGACTATCCGGGGTGCTGGTAAGAATGTAACCTATCTCTATATCCCTGATGATTCGGTGTATATCCTATCTTCTGTCAATAGGAATTTCCAGATTGAGGACTTGACTATCGTTAGCAGGGGGACTGGTCAGCAACTCTCTGGTATGGTTTACTTTCAGACAAATACTGGTGGGCACGTAAAGAATGTCAGATTTACTGGTGGTGGTAATCAATTCCGATCACATACAAGCAGAGAGTTTCGTATTGTCGATTGTGACTTTGATTCATTGACAGCCAACTATACTGCTATTTCAATTTGGCAAGGTGGTGGGTTTACTTTGGAAAATGTTCGTGTCCATGATTATTCTCTCTCTAATGGCGTAGGCGGGCACCTTGCGGCTGTTTTTATCCAGAGGGCCGACCACTTTTCAATCAGCGATTCACGAATATATGATATTGACTTTACTGCGGCGGATTCGGCTGGCGGTTTAACCTTGGATAGTTGTTCGTATGGTACGATAACGGGCGGTACGGTGGCTGGATTAGAGGGTGCTGATGGTATCTTGCTTGAAAATAAAACCCACAATATTTCTATTGTTGGAGTCAACTCGTCTGGCAACGGTGTTAATCCGGGAGCGGAAACAGTTGATAGTAACTCAGGAACAGGCGATGGTATTGATATATATAATTCCTATAATATCCGTGTCTCTGATTGTATTTTCGATAATAACGGTACTGATAATGCCGGTGATTTAGATTGGCATCCGGGTATTGAGATATGGGGCAGTTCAAATGTCGGGGTACATAATACATCAGCCTCTAACAATGGGAGCAATGGTGTACAGATTATAAACTCTTTCAATGTCAGCCTATTTGATGTTACGGCGAGTAATAACTATTGCAACGGGGTCAATCTTGGGTACTCCGCCTCTGTTGTTGACGGAACTGATTCGTTGATTACATGGGTTTCGGGGGGTAGTTTTGGTCTTGGTTGGCGGGATGGCGATATTCTTGTTATCGACGGTAATGATTACTACGTAGATACTGTCTTGGGTGCTACAACCTTACTTGTTAAAGCATCTGGTTTGTCTTTAGATGATGTTAATTGCTACCAATTCGTTCAGCCATTTACTATTGTTGGCGGGGTATTTAACGACAATAATGAAAACGATAATAGCGATATATGGCTACAGAATGGTATTTATCTTGGACAGGCCCGTAATGGTCGAATATCCCATATAAAATCTACTGATACCGATACTTCGAGTTCCCCCTTGAGATTACAGAAATATGGAATCAGGGCCGAGGGGACTTCGAGTGCGGAGGTATTTGCATGCAATCTTGATAGTAATGTCACGGGTGGATTGTTAAATTCATCTACTGGATTGACCGGTATGACACTCCCTGGTAGTGGTGCGACTGCGGGTTATTATCTTCCACTTGATCGGAGTGGCACGGCTAATTATGTTCTCCACGGGCATCCAGATAGTTCGAGGAGCTGGTGGGACGCTGACGATGGTGCTGGTGGTGGAACAACTGACAGCTTCTTTATAGTTTATGGTGTGGTTGATAGTATCAAGGGTCTTGCCGCCGATGTTGGGGGATGGATAACTCCCGATGATAGCGTTTGGGTAGATACGACTACTGGTGCTCTTACTTATTTTGTCGAGAGTGATTCGGGTAGTTATTCAGCCTTAACTACCGACGGAGTTAATATCAGTATAGCGATCAATAACCCGCTATATGTGTCGGGAGCTCTTGGCGTTAAAGAAAATATAACAACCCTCACTGGTTTTGATGCTATTGGTGCGGTTGATCTCGATTATGGTTCTAATGACGTTACCGACCACACTTTCACTACAGATGGTACTGGTACTGCTGAGTTTGTCTTACCAGTTGGCTCCATTGATGGTACGGAGATTCTTGATGCCACTATTGGCATAGCCGATCTCGCCGCCGGAGTTTATGCAAAAGATATTGTAACAACGGCCCCCCTAACTGGGGGTACGGATAACGTGCTGGTCGGGGCAGAAGGTGATGTCACGATCGCTATGCCCGTAGCAACCACTTCGGCAGACGGATATTTGGCACAAACCGATTGGGATAAGTTTAATGACCACGCTGATGATGTAACGCAAGCTCATAGTGATTATCTCTTAAATAGCGGGAGTGATGCCTTTATTGGGAACTTATCTGGTGACGGCTTAATTGCCGATAGTGGTTCTATTGATACACTGGCCGTGAGCAGACTAAATACAGACTCCATGACTATAGCCGGTAATTTGGTTACAACCGGATTGATTGACACAACCGATATTGCTAATCTCGCTAAAGAAGTTGAGGATTTAACGGATGATTCGGCAAGCTGGAATGACCATGTTGCTGATAATACACAGGCTCACAGTGATTATTTGTTGAATAGTGGAAGTGATGCCTTTGTCGGGAATCTGTCCGGTGATGGACTGGTGGCCGATAGCGGTTCTGTTGATACGTTGGGGGTCAACAAGATAACAGTTGCCAATGCTATAGTTATATCCGCAGATTCGATCATTGATTTTGCTGGAACAAACTTATCTGTAACTGCTGGCGTTCTTAATGCTACAGGCGGTAGCGGAACCGCTGACTCAATGGGGATTGATACCGATGGTGACGGCACTGTTGATAATTATCTTTACTCCACTACCGCAGGAGCTTTCCATATTAAAGAGGGTGCTAATATAACCCTGACCGTGGCGGGTGATACTGTAACCATAGCTGGTCCTGCTTCTGGTGGTACTGCTGATTCTATTGGAGTTGATACAGACGGTGACGGTACGATGGATGGTTATATGTATTCTTCTGTTGCTGGCTCTGCTCATCTCAAAGAGGGAACTGGCATGATCTTAACCCTTGACACAGATACCACTTCATTTGCAACAACTCTTGGGACGACCATTACAAGTTCAGAAATTACTGACGATGAAATTGTCGGGGCTGATCTCAAGTCAACCCTCAAAGATTCGATTACAACGGGCTACGACCATACCGCAGACAATACCCAAGCTCATACAGATTATTTGCTCAACAGTGCGAGTGATGCCTTCATAGGTAATCTATCAGGCGATGGGCTTATTGCCGATAGTGCCAGAATAGACACCCTATCAACCAGTAGGTTAAATGCTGATTCCATAACGGTTGCGGGGAATATCGTAACAACGGGTTTAATAGACACGACCGATATTGCTAATCTTGCAAAAGAGGTCGAAGATTTAACGGATGATTCGGCAAGTTGGAATGACCATGTGGCGGATAACACGCAAGCTCACAGTGATTATCTCTTAAATAGCGGGAGTGATGCCTTTGTCGGGAATCTGTCCGGTGATGGAATTGTAACCGATAGTGGTTCTGTTGATACGTTGGGGGTCAACAAGATAACAGTTGCCAATGCTATAGTTATATCCGCAGATTCGATCATTGATTTTGCTGGAACAAACTTATCTGTAACTGCTGGCGTTCTTAATGCTGCTTCTGGTGGTGCGACGGCTTATGACGATATTGGCGATCCAGACGCAAGCGGATCAATAGCAATGGGAGCGCATACCGGGACATATACCACATCTACCGATGGTTGGGGTGGAATAATTATAGAAAACACAACGGCTGATCTTAGTTCAAGCACCACCCTTTTGACGTTGAAATATACCGATGATGGTGATGCCGATAGCAAGTTTCTTAGTATCGTAGATGCTACCAATCAGGAAAAGTTTTACATCGGACAACATGGTTATCTAGTAATGGGTAGTGCCGGGATAAGCGAGCCAGAACTTGAGATAATTGACGGTGCTACGGTCACAACGACAGAGCTAAATATGCTCGATACTGATGTTGATCCAACCCTTCAAGATATAGCAGACGGTACAATTGCAGAAAACCTAGTCAATACCGACAACCCATGGGCCGATAATGAGGTTGCCGATGATATTACAATTGACAATGCTACCCTGTCAGATTCAACCGGTGCGGTCGTATCTTCTGATATAGTTATGGACAGTATCGGTGGCCCTGCTAAGTTTACCCTAAGCCATCACTTCGGAAGTACACAGTCGGCTTGTAAGTTGACGGGTGGAGCTTTTACGAATGATGGTGGTACGCTTGATGTTGGGGCTGGTAGTGGGTATATCAAAAAAACAAACCATGATACTGCTGCTACTTATTTCATAGATTGGTCGTCACAGGAAGATATTGAAACAGAGGGTTCGGTTGCGTTGACAGATAATGCGGTCAACTACATCTATCTGTCATACAATAGCGGTACGCCTACTATATTTTCGACCGTTACTAAGACGGATATTGATCACCATACGGAGATTGGTCTTGGCCGATTATATAAAGACGGTACAGACTTGCATCTCCTTGAGGGTGGGGTTCAGGGCCAAGATGCAATATATCGGCTTCATAAACGAGCCGTGAATACAGATGGATTTATTCGGGCAACTGGTATGCAAACAACGTCAACCGATAGTGCTACCCTGCGGATAGAGATAACGGCTGGTACTTTCTGGAATGGTCTTACTGAGTTCTCTTTCTCTGGTTATGAGAGTGCTACTGATTCATTCACTATTTGGTGGCACGATGATGGTGATACATGGCAATCAGATGATACTGGTTATATTCCCAATACTCAGTATAACAATATTAGCGGAGCTGATTCCGTGCTTGCTAATTTTGTTAATAATCAATATGGAATTGTTTGGGTTTATGCTCATATTGACGGTGATATTCACGTTGTCTACGGAACTGATTCATACACGCTATCGGAAGCTGATGCGGCAACTGCCCCTAATTCATTACCAACTACTATATCCAGCTTTAGTCTATTGGTTGCGAAGATTATAATCCAAGAGGGGGAGGCAAGTCCGGCTGAAATAGCTACTCCATGGGGGGATGATATATCGGCAAGTGGTGTAACTGATCACGGAGGATTAGCTGGTTTATCAGACGACGACCATCCTCAATATACCACCGATGCTAATATTACGGATACATTAAATAGTTACGCAGATACTGCTACTATTAAAGATTCTCTCGATGTAATTAGGGGGGAAATCAGAGATACGGTCAATGCAACCCTTCATCATTGGGGATTCTCTATACCTGACCCAAACACCTACTATGATACTGATACCATCTTCTGCGTTGTTCCCCTGACATCAGCAGCGGTTACTATTACTCGGATTGATGTTACTCTTGACGCTGATCCGGCGACAGAACCAGTCCTGACCCTAAAACATAAAGATGTCTATATCGGGGAAGCAAATGTAACGGCCATTGATGTAATTACAACGGCGGTCGGCGTTACGGCGATTACTACCGGATTCGACGATGCTACTATACCAGCGTCTAAATGTGTTTATCTCTCATTTGGGGCTGATCCGTTAGCCGCTATAAAATCTATAAATGTTCTGATAACTTATACGGTGGATTAAACATGAAACGCTTCTTACTCATACTAACCATTTTCCTGATGTCGGGAATATGGTCCGGTGCGGTTGCCGATTCTTTTGTGCTTGATGGTACGTCGAGTACAGAGGGGGATATGGCTTATATATATTCGTATGATGAAGACTATAACTATGGTGCCAACCTTAATTTAAGATTAGGCAATGCTTGGATTCCTGGTGGTGGTCGATGGTTTAAGGCATTGTTACGATTTAACTTATTAGACGATAGTATGAAAACTATTGGTAGTGTTACGTGGGATTCTGCTCTCGTCGGACTGGTGGTGACTGACAATGTAATAGGTGATGGCACGTCTGTTCCTGATTCAGTGGGAATAACAGTACATAAACTAACGACAGCTGGTTGGCAAGAGGGTACTTATGTGGCTGACGCTGGCTCTCCTACTGGCGGAGTAACATGGGATTCTGCTTCTGCCGTAGGAACAGGGTCAATGTCCGACCCTTTAGATTGGACTTCGGATGGTGGAGATTATAACGCAACACCCGAAGACATCGGTTGGTCCAACGATACTGTTTGGGTTGTCGGTGCGCAAACCGTAGGTGATACCATTTGGTTCCCTGTTTCGGGTGGGGCCGTTAGTGATACAATGGGCAACCACGCCGGGATTATTTTAGTAACATCGAGGGTAGCGAATGGGGACGATGGAGCAAATTATGCATATTTTAAGGTTGGTTCCGACGATCATTTTACAGAAGCAACCCGACCAATTCTAAGGGTATATTACACGTCTGGTGAACCCCCTGCTGGCGTGACTCAAGCCATAATGATAAGACACGATTAAGGAGATAAGATGAAGAAGATATTGCTATTACTGCTATTGATCGGGGTGTCGGCGCAAGCAACCACTCAATACTATCCTTGGGTAAATCCTGCGTTTGGTGGTGATTTGGATTCAATCAGGTATGTTATTCTACAAGACACGACTGTTAGTGATAGTCTTGTGGCTCAAGGGGGTACATTCCCAAGAACAGATTATATCCCCTACTCCGATACGTCCAAGGTCACGATAAAGGCTTACAAGTATTTCAATGCTGATACTACCGCTTGGCCTGCCGAACATTCGATTGACAACGTGGTTTCTATTTTGGCCGCAGATCATGGAACTGGTACTTGGGGATCAGGGACTGGATCAAATACTCACATTGTGAGGGTTTACGATACTCTTAACTCAGTCTATGTCCCCGGTGCCGTAGTATCAATCTATTCTATGGGTGGGACGTCAGAAGCCGTGAAGCCGACTAATAGTTCAGGGGAATACTCCTTCAATCTTTCCCTGGATTCGTTCAAGTTTGTAGCCGATTTTATTGGTTATGAGTTTGAAACCGACACGACATTAGTTGCTGGGAACGACACAACCGTTATTGAGGGTAAGCAGGCATGGTCGGCACCATCTGTTCCATCTTCGGCCAATCTGTGTAAGGTATATGGGATATTGTATGACAACAAGGGGGATGCCATCCCCGGTGCTGAGATTCAGTTCGTTTGTCCGACTAAAGTTGTTGACACCTGCAGCGACGCAATTATCTTACCATATACCATTGTTACTGGAACAAACGACACTGGCTATTTTGAGCAGGAACTTTTGATGTCCAGTTGTATTGACAACCAAGCCTATAAGGTGGTAATAATTGTTAATAACGAGTACGGTCACATGGAGAGGAAGGAGGAGACCTTGGTCATTCCGTCTGATTCAACGACCTACAGGTTGAAGTATTGATATGCTAAACTTTATTCAATTTGATGCCGATGAAAGCCGGGCACATGAACTCCGGCTGAGTAGAGAGTTTTTCACAAAGTCCAATCCTGTCATGCGGGCTATTATTATGGAGAACGCTCTGTATTGGTTCAATCGAGCCAGCTACGCTACCGTTGTGACCTGTACCAATAGAACAGCAGAAGAAAACAATGCGGTTGGTGGGTATAAATATTCAGGCCATTTAACCGGCCATTCCTATGATCTCCGTACCAGAGACATGAACGACGATTTTCGCAATCAATACATGGGCCGTCTGGATATACACTTTTCTCCCTGTGGGTTATATGTTCTATACCACCACGATCATCTTCATGTCGGGATTCGCCGTGCTTTCCAAAAAGGTAATTGGACTGTATGATCTGGCCGTTTAACAAATTAAAGACGTATCTAATACGTCAATATATCGAAAGAGAGGTAGGTAAGATGACTGAGTTTCTCAAACCGATTCTTGATTTAATCAAGGCATTGGTACAGCCAAGCCAGGGCACGAAGTTCTTAGTAACTATTGCTGGGTTTGGTATGATATATCTGCTGGCAACTAAGGACATAGGCGGTGTTTATGCTATTCCGGTGGTCGGGGTAATCATAATCGCCTATTATGCGGCAGATATTTACCACAAACCTAAAACCCCGGCATTGCCGGTGAAAGAAGGTGATTCTTGAAAAAGTTCCTGTTCCTAATTGTTATCACAATGTTAATGACAGCGATTCCGGTTTCGGTTAGCTTTTCGCAGGTGGTCGGTGACGGTAAAACGGCTCTGATTATTGGCGGTAGATATGAGGCTGAGACTTATGGTACTTATGGGCTTGGGTTGAACGTGGGCGGTCCTCTCTGGCAAGTAACGACACTTGACATAGTGGATGATCCCGCAGTCAATATCGAGCTAATCGCATTATTTAAGCTACCAATCGGCAAGACGTTTTATGGTGGGTTTGTGAGTGGAGTTCAAACAATGTGGCTGGATATGCCGGAAGATGCTCCGTTTATAAACTATCTGCAAGGCGCAACCGGGCTGACAATGGCTTATGGATTCAATGATTATGTCGGCGTAGGCGGGTATCTAAAACGCACCTATCCGTTAGATGATAACGCCTTAGAAACAGCGTGGGTCGGCGGTTTAGCTTTCTATCTGAGACTGTAATATACAAAATTCCCCTTCTGTGGGATTCTCTGCTCCTTTACTCGTTAGCCCCCCGGTAGTGTGGCCGGGGGGTGTTTTTATGTTGACTAAACGACAAAAAAATATTTTGTTCTGGAACAAGCTCGGAGTAGCTACCGAGGATAGCATCAGCTGCACCACTTACAGTTAGCCCTGCCGATCATAATTTACTCCTTTATTTAGTTGAATGACGTTATTTAGAACATCTACTAAATGTTACTTAATTTGGCTAATATCCTTTTCGAGC
>Ga0233414_10000915_pt1 | contig 11703 bp, 19 predicted proteins | sample Na_anoxic_10_MG_FD_189020 | JGI IMG/M metagenome (GOLD analysis project Ga0233414, IMG submission 189020) | Seawater microbial communities from Saanich Inlet, British Columbia, Canada - Na_anoxic_10_MG | ecosystem: Environmental > Aquatic > Marine > Inlet | place: Canada: British Columbia...
CCAAGAAGCTTAAGATCCACGTAGGTGTTTTCAAAGCACCATACATTCGAAAGTAAACTATTATGCATAGCTGAGAGATTGGCTATGCATTTTTTGCCTAAATACAACTTCACAGGAGATAATAAAATGAGTTATATAACATACAAGGTAAAGGTAGATTTTGAGGGTAATAAGTCTTGGTTCTTAGATGATGAACTACACCGAGAAGATGGACCAGCTATAGAGGATAGTAATGGTTATAAGGCTTGGTACTTGATGGGTAAACTACACAGAGAAGATGGTCCAGCTATTGAGTATAGTAATGGTGATAAGGCTTGGTCCTTGAATGGCAAGTGCTTAACAGAAGAACAGTTTAATGAACGTATGGCACCTGAAGTAGAAATGACTATGGCTCAGATTAATGAAGCACTAGGTAAGAATGTAAAGGTAGTAAAATGATTACTAGACTAGAAAAACTGAAGGCTGCTCGTGATGAGGCTGTGGCTGCTGTTGATGCTATTTATACTGCTGCTTATGCTGCTGTTTATGCTGCTTACGACGACGAGCTAAATAAGAAACAAGAGGAGTACTCTAATGACTAACTATATCAAATACGAAGTTAAAGTCTATACTACTGGTACTAAAGAGTGGCGCTTAAATGATGAACTCCATCGTGAAGATGGACCTGCTGTTGAGCGTAGTGATGGTGCTAAACATTGGTGGTTAAATGGTTACCGCCATCGAGAAGATGGACCTGCTATTGAATACCCTAATGGTACTAAAAAGTGGTACTTAAGGGGTGAATATCATCGTGAAGATGGACCTGCTGTTGAGCGCTATAATGGAGATAAAGTTTGGTACTTAAATGGGGATGTGCATCGCGAAGATGGCCCGGCTATTGAATACTCTGAGGGTACTAAAGTTTGGAAGTTAAATGGTAACCTACATCGTATAGGTGGACCTGCTATTGAGTACGATAACGGTGCTAAACATTGGTGGGTAAATGGTTACCGCCATCGAGAAGATGGACCTGCTAGTGAATACCCTAGTGGTGAGAACGCTTGGTACTTAAATAATATTGGACACACAGAAGAAGAGTTCAATAGGAAGATGTCTTCTACAGTAGAAATGACTGTAGCTGAAATAGAAGAAGCATTAGGTAAGAAAGTGAAGATAATCAAATGAGTTTTCGTAAACTATTCTATATGGGACTAGAGCCATATGAAGGTCGCTATACACTACAGTTACAAGACTGGAGTACAACAGAATTCGATAAACACGGTATCAATTATGTAGTTGTACCAGGTGAAACAATTGACGACACAAAAGCTATCAGCGTTGGACAAGTTCTTGACGCACACGGACGTAGTTACTTTGGTATGAGTCAGCTTATGAATCTAGTGCAAATGATGCGCAGTGGAGAATGCACAGGTGAAGATGCAGTCTTCTTTGAAGATATGTTTCAGCCGGGCATTGAAAGCTTGCCTTATATTATGTGTCAGATTCCAGCAGAACAACGTCCAAAGATTTACTTGCGTTGCTTGGCTCAAGCAGTAGACCCTGATGACTTTGTACACGTTTGGGGTATGAGCAAATGGATGAGCTTGTATGAACAAATGTGTAATGAGATTCCTAATGTACATATTCTTGCAACCAATGAAGAAATGGTTGCACATATGCGCATTGCTAACTGGACTGCTCCCTTGTATAACATTTCAGGGTTGAGCTTTGGTAAAGCAGAAGTACAAGGTCGTGTAGACAACAACATCAAGCCTTGGACAGAACGTAGCAACAGAGTTGTATTTGCGGCACGTTTTGATCAAGAGAAGCAACCAGACTTTTATATGGATGTGATTGAAAAAGTTCTTGAAGTACGCCCAGACACAGAGTTTGCAGTACTAAGCGGTGGACCGTTGCGTAGTAATAACCAAAAGTATTTGGATAGAGCGTATGCTATGGAAGCGGCCGGCAAGCTAACTATTATGAAAGACTTACAAAAGAATGACTATTACAATACTGTAAATGACAGTAAGGTAATGTTTAATTGTGCTTTGCAGGACTGGGTTTCAAACACAGTAAGCGAAGCAGATGCCCTTGGGTGTAATGTAGTATACCCAGCATACAGGAGTTTCCCAGAAACATTTGCAAACGATCACACTCGTTTGTACGTGCCTTGGAGTATTGAATCAGCAGTTGAAAAACTACTAGCTGGACTTGACGCACCAAGTGAAAAAATGGGAATGATCAGCGATTGGAATAACGGTACCATTGATCGAATGATTGACATTATGCAAGGCACTGGTGAACAGTGGTTGCGCAGTGGTAATCAATACCGTAACTATGTAGCAGAAAACAAATACTAACCAAAGCTACTTTAACTTAAACAACAACAGGACTAAAATTATGAAACAATATTTTTCATTCGAAGGACGAGCTGCTCGTTCAGAATACTGGGCAATGATCTTAATTGCTATGGTAGGCACAGTAGTAGGAATTATGTTCCTAGAAGCAGCTCCATTAGTAGCTCTTATCGTATTGGTAGGAACACTATGGTATCAGATTTCAACAACAGTTAGACGCTTGCGTGACGCAGGTTTAAATATTTGGTGGATCGTAACAATGTTCTTACCTTTCGTAGCACTTATTGCAACTATTGCTTTTGGCGTAATTGCAACAGCAACAGAGGAATAAACTATGAGCTGGCTTGACAATCTTGTAAAACTTGATAGCCCAGAATCTGCTGGTAAGAAAACAGTATTGGTTACTGGTGCTAGCGGTTACATTGGCAGTCACATATGTGTTGCCCTTAAAGATGTCGGGCATAGCGTAGTAGCAGTAGATAGAAACCCAGTGCGTTTACACAACAGTTATGATGTGTACGTACAGGGCGACTATTCTGATGATGTTACTATGCAAACAGCTATGGTACAAAACAAAGTAGACGCCGTAGTTCACATTGGTGCTACCAGCTTGGTAGGTCCTAGTGTATCAGACCCAGGCGCTTACTATAAGAACAACGTAGAAGGTACACGTTGCTTGCTTGAAGCTTGCAGAATACAAGGTGTTAAACAATTTGTATTTGCCAGCAGTGCCGCAACATATGGCGATGCTAGCGGTGTATGCTACGAAACAAACAGTAATCTTCCTTGCAATCCTTATGGATGGAGCAAGTGGATGACAGAACAAATGTTACGTGATTATCACGTAGCACACGGAATACGAAGTGTTGCTTTCCGTTACTTTAATGTAGCAGGCGCATCACGTAGTATGGGACAAATCAAAGATGCTACGCACTTGGTTGCACGTATTATGGAAAGTGCAATGAGCGATAATCAGTTCACAATCTTTGGTAATAAATATCCCACAATAGATGGCACTTGTGTTCGTGACTATGTACACGTTGAAGACGTTGCACAGGCTCACGTACTAGCACTTGAACTATTGGATTTCTATGACGAAAACTTTACAATGAATTTAGGAAGCGGCATAGGAAACAGTGTATACGACATTATAGGCGCAGTACGTGAATATACACCTTTGCGTGTTAAGTATACAACTGGACCAGCAAGGGAAGGTGACCCTGCAGAACTAGTAAGTAGTATTGCAAACACACACAAAATACTTGGTTGGCAACCAAAATTAGGTATTGACAAAATAGTAGAATCAGCTTATAATTGGTATAAGTCAGATACATACAATAATTTAAAATAGACACCCTCGTCTTTAACTCGGAGAAAAACTACAAATGACAATCAGTAAAACTATTCAGAACCGAATCGTTGCGGCAGACGCACGTTCGTGGGCTGGAGATAATATCAGCGAATTTCTAGAACCAGGTGACAAGGATCTTCTTATTGAAGAACTTACACCAAAGTTTGAAGAAGTTCTCGATAGCTTGGTTATCGATCGTTTCGACGATCCAAACTCAATGGACACTGGACGCCGCTTGGCTAAGATGTACATTAATGAAATTATGGCAGGACGTTATGATGCGGCACCAAGTGCAACAGCATTTCCAAATGACAGTGCAGACAAGTATGAAGGTATGCTTGTAGTACGCAGTGAACTCAAGTCGATGTGTTCACATCATCACCAGCCAGTAACTGGTATTGCATATATTGGCATCCTTGCAGCAAACAAGCTAATTGGATTGAGCAAGTACACACGTATTGCACAGTGGTGCGCACGTCGTGGCACACTACAAGAAGAGCTTGCAAATACTATTGCTCGCGAAATTATGAGTGCAACAGAAAGTGAAAATGTTGGCGTATACATTCAAGCAGTACACGGATGCTGTGAGAATCGTGGTATTATGGCACACAGCTCACTAACACAAACTACAGTATTAAAAGGTGCGTTTGGCACTGACCCAGGTACTAAGAAAGAGTTCTTTGACAACATTAAGTTGCAACAAGAATTTGCTCCTCGGTAACATTTAATACAGCAATAGGCAACAACTGCCTATTGCTTTTATAACCCCCAACCTTAGGTGAAACTATGATTAAGAAAAAATATTACACTTGGAGAGATATGAATCGTGCTGCTAACAGCATTATTCAACAAATGTTCCAAGACAACTGGAAACCTGATTACATTGTAGGCATCAGTCGCGGTGGACTTCCACTTGCAGTTATGCTTAGCCACAAAGGTGGCATTTCAATGGAAACACTCAAAGTTCAATTGCGTGATGGCGATCAACAAGAAGTTAATCCATTCCTACTAGCAGACATTAAAAAAGGCGACAAAGTATTGTTTGTTGATGATATCAACGACAGTGGTAGCACTTTCAAATGGATTGAAAAGAACTACAAAACAAACGGCGCAAACAGTGCAGCACGTTTTGCAGTTATGACTGAAAATACTGCTAGTGCATTTGGCGAAGTAGCTTACAGCTACGATGAAATCAACAAAGCCGATGAAGATGTTTGGCTTGTATATCCATACGAGACTTGATTATGGATATTCTCACACTGATAATCGTTGCTGCATTTCTTATTATATTTTATTTTGCTCCAAGTATTATTGCCAGTGGCACTGGGCACAAAAACACTACAGCAATCTTCTTGCTTAACTTATTCTTAGGCTGGAGTTTTATTGTTTGGGTTATATGCCTTGTATGGGCAGTAATCAACGAATGACACCAGAAGGTAACATACCCCGCGGTGAACTAACTGTTATCAGTGGTCCTATGTATGCAGGTAAAACAAGTTACTTGCTACAAAAGATACTTTGGCTTAAACATCAGGATGCTTCGGTGCTTGTTGTTAAGCCTGGTATTGACAACAGATACAAAGAAAACGAAATCGTAACACACAACAAACTGAGCTTTCCTTGCTTTAGTATGAATGTGTGGGACGATGTCGTTGAAAACTTTAACCTCAAATACTATAATTACAATACTGTGTTCCTAGATGAAGTTCAGTTTATGGACAGTGATAGTACACTGTTTCATACAGAAGAAGCATTAAGAAATGGTGTTAACATTGTTGCCGCTGGCTTGGATCAAGACAGTAGAGGAATACCTTTTGAAACAACTAGTAGACTATTAGGACTTGCCGACAAAGTAGAAAAGATCACTGCATTCTGCAACGAGTGTGGGCAAGCCGCTACTAAGACACAGCGCATCAAAGCCGCTGGTGGTAGAGTAGCAGTGGGAAGTACAGGTATGTATGAACCCAGATGTATCAAACATTGGTCTCCTAAATAGGTTGACATTCATACACACATAATGTATAATGTAACTATAACAATAATAAAAGGAAAAACATATGAGCATATACGGAAAAATGCACAGGGATATAGTCGAAGGCAAGAAGAAATACGGAAGCTTAGCCGCCTATAGAAAAGCACAACAAGACACAAAGCACGCCAGAGAGCTTGCTAACGCATACGCACTAATTAAATCAGTAGAACCGGGCATACCGCATAGTGCCGAGTTTGAAACTAATCCTGTTAAAAATATCATACAACAGGAAATTGTAACATACGAACGCACACCCGAGGGACGCACAAAGAAAACAACTGTTACCCGAAGGTTCTTTGCAAACGGCACAGATTACACAGACAGCAAGTCTGTAACTATCCTATAAGGAAATATTATGAAACTACGATACTCTGAAGCATTTTATAGTTTACAGGGCGAAGGTAAATTCGTAGGGGTACCAAGTGTATTCCTACGTACCTTCGGTTGTAACTTTAGATGTATGAACTTTGGTTTGCCACGCTCTGAAAAGAGTCGTGCTGACAAGCTAGCAGACGGACAACGCTACAATGAAGAAGTCAAAGACTTGATTGATAACAACGTTCACGAAACTACAAAAGTGTTTGAAGACTTGCCAATTATTCATACAGGCTGTGATACATATGCAAGTATCTATCCAGAGTTCAAAGACTTTAACCGACAGGCTACAGTTGATGAAGTAGTTGAACATATACTAAGCTTGACTCCAGAAGGCAAGTGGACTATGGACTGTGGACAAGATGTTCACTTTATTTTAACAGGTGGTGAGCCGTTGTTAGCGTGGCAACGACTTTACATAGAGCTGTTTGAACATCCACGTATGCAGGACTTAAAAAATGTTACATTTGAAACAAACACTACACAAAAATTACACCCAGAGTTTAAAGAGTATCTCGAAACTCAAACAAGATTTGAAGTTACTTGGAGCTGTTCCCCTAAGCTCAGTGTTTCAGGAGAAAGCTGGGAATCAGCTATCAAGCCTGATGTCGCACTTGATTATCACAGTACTAATGGCACTGATATGTATTTTAAGTTCGTTGTGGCTGATCGTACTGACATTGAAGAAGCTAGTAGGGCTGTTGAAGCATACAGGGCTGTTGGTGTCGAATGTCCAGTCTATCTTATGCCGCTTGGTGGACGCAGTGAAGAATACAATCTCAACGTTCAAGAAGTGGCTAACATCTGTATGGAGCAAGGATGGCGATTCACGCCAAGACTCCACATCAGCTTATTCGGCAACGCCTGGGGCACCTAACCTCTACGAACGTGAAGCTGAATACTATAACGCTCAACATAAACGTGCTATGAACGCACCAATAGACCAAGACGCTCTTAGAAAGGCAGGACTTTAAATGTCTCGAAGTTATCATATATCAGTATGGCGATTGAACATCTAATGATAGATGAAATTTACAAATTCTGGAATATCAAGTCTGAACACGTATTTGGTGACGAGTTCACTGGCTATGAGGACTTGTATCCAGAGTTTGACAAACACACAAAGGAAAGCTATGAGAAAGATCCTGACGGTACTATTGATGCTGTTTTCAGCCTATATCGTAACAGGGGCATTGTTCCAATTGTATATTACACAGAGCAAGGCCTTAGAGATGCAATCACAAAGTTCAGAAGAGCTTCGTATAATCATATCCAGGTAAACAGGCTTGGACTTGGAAACAACCAAGGACAAACCATTAACAGATTTGTGTTTACTAATATGCAAACTGCCGAACCAAAGGGCAGAGGATCAAACAGTTTAGTAGATAGATTTCACAACGATGCAAAACTCAAACGTGCAGTACGCATTTGTTTTGAGTTTAGAGAAGGTAATAAGTTGTGTTACCCTACAGCAATGCGCAGAAGCTTAGAGCTTGTTACAGGCGAAAACGTTACTAACTTTAAAGCACAGAACGCACGAGCTATAGCAGAGCACTTGTGCTTGGACTTATGGGGGCGTGTGTACGACTACAGTTGCGGATATGGCGGTAGACTGTTAGGCATAAGTAGTAGCAATATGAACTATACCTATGTTGGTACAGATCCAAATACACAAACCTTTCGATACTTAGAATACCTTAACTCTTTGCTAGGTGCTAACGCAGAACTACATTGCGAAACGTCACAGGACTTCCAACCAGAAGACATTGACTTGGCATTTAGCAGTCCTCCTTATTTTAACTTAGAAAAGTATTCAGACGAACCTACACAATGTATGGTACAGTTTAATACACTAGACGAATGGTTTGACGGATATGCTGTTCCTACTATGCAGAATATTCATCGAGGACTAAATGACAATGGCGTGTTTGCTACTAACATTGCAGACTATAAAACGCCCAAAGAAGATTTTGCTGTTGTTGACAGATGGATTGCAACAGCAGAGAAAGTAGGCTTTAAGCACTCTGAAACAATTAAGATGATGCTTAACACTAGACCCGGAGTTGGCAATGACAAACTTGCAGGGCGAGAAAAATGGGAAGGCGTTTATGTCTTTACCAAAACTTAAAAGGAATAACAATATGGCCACTAAACAAAAAGAAACACCAAAAGCCAAAAGCTTAGGCGAAGTTACACAACAAAATGTCGAACACACTAAGACACTAAAAGCTATCAAAGATAGTGTTGGAATGATTTGGTTAACTATGGTCGGGTACATCGTGTACCTTGAATTTTTCAAAGGATAGAATGTGAACAATTATATTTTTACTAGCGAAAGTGTTAGCGAAGGACACCCAGATAAAGTCGCAGACCAAATCTCAGATGCAATCCTAGACGCAGCACTCACAGCAGGAGACGAGTCAACTCGTGTCGCTGTCGAAACACTTGTAACTACCAATATGGTAACATTGGCGGGCGAGGTAAAGAACTTTAACCTGAACAACTATCAAGTTGAACGGATTGTAAGGGACACAGTGAAACGCATTGGTTATGAACAGCCAGGCTTTCATTGGGAAAATTTAAAACTCTATAACGAGATACACTCACAAAGTGCAGACATTGCACTTGGCACTGATGACTTTGGTGCAGGTGACCAGGGTATTATGTTTGGGTATGCTTGCAACGATAACGAAGCATTTTTACCTGCACCTATTTACTACAGTCACGAGATTCTCAAAGAACTAAAAGAAATCAAAAAACTTGATACAGTATTAGGTCCGGACGCTAAGTCACAGGTTAGCATACGTTATGTAGGCGGACGAGCAGTTAGTGCTGACCAAGTTGTAATTAGTACACAACACGCACCAGGCGAGTGTGATACTGCAAAAACTATTTCAAAAGAAGTTGCACGTACAGTACTCGGCGACTTAGTAAATGATGATACAGTTTGGCATCTTAATCCAACTGGTAATTTTGAAATTGGTGGACCAGATGGAGATGCTGGTGTAACAGGGCGTAAGATTATTGTAGACACATATGGCGGCTTTGCACCACACGGTGGAGGTGCTTTCTCAGGAAAGGATCCAACCAAAGTAGATAGAAGTGCAGCTTATATGGCACGTTGGTTAGCAAAGAATGTAGTAGCAGACAATATGGCCGATTGGTGCCAAATTCAACTAAGCTATGCTATTGGAGTTAAAGAACCTACTAGCATTTACATAGATTCAAACGGACATAACAGAAGCATTGAAAAGTTTATCAAAGAAAACATAGATATGACACCAAAAGGAATCATTGACAGATTTGATTTATTCAAGTATAATGAGTATAGTAAGAACTGTACATATGGACATTTTGGAAATAAGAATGTTCCTTGGGAGAAAATAGGATGGTAAAATTCATCAGACGTATGTTTGCAAAAGCACGTTTAAAAGACAACTCACTAGAAAAGCAATTGGCTAGTATCAACAAAGAACCTTGGGTTAAGGTACTTGAAGTTAAAATGCAGGATCCAAATGATCCGCGCACTGGTTACTTTGAACTGGACTGGAACGATTCATTTGTTGCAAGTCTAAGTGAAGCAGGATACAGCGGTCGCAATGACGACGAGGTTGTAGAACAGTGGTTTAATGATTTGTGTCGCGGTGTAGTATCCAATGAGTCGTCGGTACTTTAATTTACATCATATGCGACCTTGGGCAGAAGTATCAAGCGAAAACTTCTGTGACGTTACAAATAGATTGGCTGCTAGAGTTCGCACTTTTGAAATACTAGAGTGCTTGGATAGTCTAGAAGGCGAAGTACATCGTGATAGAGATTATACTCTAGCGTGGGATCTAATAACAAAAGCAGGCAAGCGCAATTAAGTGCTTGTCTAAAACAACTTTACAGTTGACAACCTACTATGAATAGTATATACTATAATAGTATAGAAAAATTACAGGACATTACTTTATGAGTTACATTCTTATTGACAGTGCAAATATGTTTGCTCGAGCTCGACACGTTGTTCGTGGCGATGATATTGAAACAAAAATTGGTATGGCATTTCATATTATGTTTGCTAGTGTTAATAGATGCTTCAAAGACTTGGGCGGTACACACGTTGTATTTTGTTTCGAAGGACGAAGCTGGCGCAAGGACTTTTATACTCCTTACAAAGCACAACGCAAAGTTGCACTCCAAGCTAAGTCACAAGCTGACCAAGATGAAGATGCAGCCTTTTGGGGTGCGTTTGATGAGTTCCGTGAGTTTGTAGAAACTAAAAGTAATTGTACTACACTACAGCACCCTCGCTGTGAAGCAGATGACTTTATTGCACGTTGGGCACAGAATCACCCTAACGACAAGCACGTTATTGTAAGCAGTGACAGTGACTTCTATCAAATGATTAGTGAGAATATTACACAGTACAATGGTATCACCAAAGAGTGGATTACACTAGACGGTGTTGTTAATGATGCAGGCAAGCCTGTTATTGACAAGAAAACCAAAGAGCAAAAACAAATTGGCGACCCTGAATGGTTGTTGTTTGAAAAGTGTATGCGTGGTGACACAAGTGATAATATCTTCTCAGCATTTCCAGGCGTGCGTAAAAAAGGCACCAAGAACAAAGTTGGACTATTAGAAGCGTTTGCAGACAAAGACAGCAAAGGCTTTGACTGGAACAATATGATGCTCCAACGTTGGACTGACCACGAAGGCGTTGAGCATCGTGTTCTTGATGACTATAACCGCAACAAACACATTATTGACTTAACACTACAACCTGATGATATCAAACAAGCACTTGATGAAAAGATTGTAGAGCAAGTTACTAAGAAGCGTATTGGACAAGTAGGCTTACACTTTATGAAGATGTGTGGCAAGTGGGACTTGCAACGTTTAAGTGCCAGTGCAACTGAGCATAGCGTATATTTGAATAAAGCATACGGAGACGAATAAATGAAAACAGAACCCAAGCAATATATTTAGATGCGCCGCGACGGTACACCAATGATTGTTACAGATGCTGACAAGCAATTAATTGCCAAATTTCTTAAAAAAGAGCTTGACATTCCGAGCAAGTGATCATATAATAGTTACAGTTAAACAATAAAGCTAGATGGCAAACAAGGAACAGCACAATGACTACTTGGAAAGACATTTCGACATTTGACTACAAAAAGTATCTGCACGTAGATGTTCTAGTGCAGGGACAGGATGGTGTTGCTGTAGCCGCCTGGGACGATGATGAAAAGTATTTTATCTCTGACCTTCGCGGCAAAGGCAATGGTCAATCCGTATATGGGCCCATTGCTTGGATGCCTATTCCAGAATAATGGTTAACACAGCATAGAGGGCTATATTATGCAAAACACAAACTTCGCAACGAAGACTAAAGAAGGGACTCGGTAATGTCAGACTTATATAAGGCAGCAAAATATGAACAGGCTCTTAGAGCCTTACAGCAACTTCCATTAGATCAATGTATTAGTCTATTGGCGCAACGAGTTGCCGGCAACAAACCAGAGTTCGATTGGACTGAAAATGCCTCTAAGGAGGACTTCTAATGTCTACCAAAGTATTTTTGTTTGACGACGGCAAATGGCTCTACTGTAGCGATG
>Ga0233414_10000917_pt1 | contig 11699 bp, 18 predicted proteins | sample Na_anoxic_10_MG_FD_189020 | JGI IMG/M metagenome (GOLD analysis project Ga0233414, IMG submission 189020) | Seawater microbial communities from Saanich Inlet, British Columbia, Canada - Na_anoxic_10_MG | ecosystem: Environmental > Aquatic > Marine > Inlet | place: Canada: British Columbia...
GGAGCTTTAACCCATAACAATCAGAAACAATGGATAATTTACAAGCCGTGGCCAAAGTAGTCATGAAGCTCCGAGAGGGAGTGGGCACAGAAGAAATCATCAAAGAACATAGAGATGACTTTGATTACAACGGGCGGATCGACACAGTTGTCACGTGTTGGTCTAAAATAATTTCAAAAGAACCTAAGCCGTCTAAATACGCCATGGAGCTGATGAAGAGTAAAGTTGTGTCAGATAACAACCGCACAGAGGCACCATCACAGTACTACGAACAGCCTAGCGCTAAGAGTAGATACGAGTATCCATGGGAGCCAGACGACTGGCAGCAAGAGCAAATTCAAGAGAAGCTTGGGCTAGCGGAGTACAGATGCCTACCATCTCAACACATAATGTTTCAACATTAAATAATATGAGCTGCAAAATATGTAAAAGATCCTCATGCACAGAGTCATTCCACTCGCTAGAGGCACAAGAAGAATGGGATAGGCTTTATGGAGACTTACAGGGGATGGACGAAAGCCAACTGCAAGAAATTGTGGTTGAGTTAAGGTATGAACTTGAGGAGGCTCGCAAAGACATGGAGGAGTTGGAGAGTGAAATTGAGGGACTTCACGAGGACGCGGCCGGGGAGGATATTTAGCCACTAAGCACTTTTATGTTGCACGTAAGACAAGATCTGTGCTAATTTAAACCTATCGGAGTTAACTCTTCGGTTACTTGATTGGAAGTGAAAAGGCCATGATAGCACGAGACACTTTTATTTTAAAGCATCGACAGGTTGGAGCCTTTTCAGATTTTAGTAGCAATGCTAATTTTGCAGTAATGCACTCTCCAGTCAGTCGATGCTTTCTTGTTTCAGCAGAAGAACCAAGCACTAGGAGTAAGGGCTACCACCCCCTAGGAAGAGTTCGATAAACCAAACTGTATAAAATTGGAAAGAGTGGGATCGGTATCCCAGCTGTTGAAGCAAGCTCAATAATTAATCGCTGGTAGGCGAGAGCGGGATCAAGCTTCCGCTATAGATTCGATAAAATAACTAAGAATCAAAGAGGCTCAGGACAGTAGCATGGTCCGATAACAAACCTAGTTATCACTTCCCTCATTAAATGAAAAGATTGGGCTTGCGCGTTATTCTGGGTACTTTGATACAATTAAATCAGTAGTTATCCGCCAACACAGGGGGAATTTTTTGTGCCCTGATGGTTCATCAAAGAGCAGCAATCCGCTAAACCCAAACCAATCCAACACATGAATAAACACAACAGGAACATAACCTTAGGCGATAGGAATCCACACCAGCAAGAACACAAATTCATACACTATGGCAGTGGGAAGGTTGTGGTGAATATAGGGAAATTCAAGGGGGTGGAAATAAAGGAAGTCCCGTCAAACATGTTGAAGTTCTACCTAACCTTCGAGGATTTAGAGGAAAGATCTAGAAAGGCAATCAATGAAGTATTGTCGCCAAACAAAAAGAAACCAAAGAAGAAGAACGCTAAATACTGGAAAAAAGTAAATAAGAGGCGGAGGAGTTAGGGAAGTTTAAAACCCAAACAACCAATCAATATTATGAAAATAACTAAAGAGGAGGTAGAGAGGAGATTAGTCTTAGCTCGAAAGAGAAACGAAGAACTTAAAGCTAAAGGAATACTACCTCCACCAACCAAAGAATGGAGTAAGGATAGCCTGAGAAATTTACAAGAAGCTTTAAGATCTGGGAAAGATAAGAATTATGAAGGATGCATCAGCAGTGGAATGGAATAGGACGATGACTGGAGACTTATTCGCTAAAACGTCTTACGTGGCGAAGGTTGATGAGGAGCACGAGTATCACGGTGACGGGGATATGATGGGTAGAATATGGAGGCGCAGTGATGAATTCAGACTTAAAGACAGATAATGAAGAAATTAACTAGAGACTACTTCCAATACAGAATGTGTGGTGACCGAAACGGAAGAAAAGGAACCTACACTATACGACTAAAGAGGAACCTCGTTGTTCACTCCAGGTCCCCTCTAAATACGAGAGTTAACGTAGTACGTGCTGAGAATAGAAGAAACTCATCACCAAGATCTAAAGACTAATGAAGACAATTAAAACACATGACTGGGGCTTTAAGTTTATCTACAGGAGTGATGCAAGGTTGTCCATGCTAGGAGATATGTTCCATGAGGGTAACTATGTCATCTCTTACTCAGGAGACGATGTGATCACAGAGGATGGCGAGGAAGAAGGGAGAAACTGGTGTGCACAACCAAGAGGTAGAGACTAATATGATAACGTATCGTGATATGTGCTTTTGCACAGAAGAGACATGCAAGAACTTCGACAATGGCTGCCACAGGTCATTAACGGAGAAAGTGAAACAAGGCGCTGAAGACTTCGGGCTTCCAGTGGCTATGTTTATGAACAAACCAGAATGCTACGAAGAAGATGATAAGGATAACTAAGGACGAATGCATCACACAGAATGAGGTGATAAGCATGGTGAAGGATGTAATTAACAAAGGGAAGTTCAGTGGAGCTTTCCAGTCTGAGACGTTCTACAAATACCCATCACACACATTCAAAGTAGTGAGCTGGAATGATGGAGAGCAGACAGACTACTTCCATGTAACTTTAAAGAGACATAAATAATGACGGACGAAGAGAACGCCACAATGCAAGCCCTCCAACGAGAGTGGACAACCCTACATATGGAGGACAGGGCTGCTGTCTACGCCTTCAACCATAGAGCTTCACGACACGGGTTTTATGAGATGACTAAGCAAAAACCTTGCGCCCTGTACCACAACAAGAAGTTGATGAACGCCGACAATAGGAAAAAGTCGGAGTACGCCAACTCATTCAAGAAGCTTACAGAGTCTCTTAGGTGGCCTACACAGAACATCCTAAGAATATACAACATCAACGCAACAATGATGCGGGAGCATATGAAAAGAAATAGAAAATAATGAAGGAATTAAAATTAAGACTAATGCTGTGGTTGAGATCGTTAAACAAACACTCAGAGGAGCCAAAAAAAGGAGATAGGTGTGTAACCTACCAAGAGCACTCAAACAGGAGGAGAGCGTGTGACAAGCCTTACATAAACAAGGTCATGAACGTATACGAAAACGAATACGGAAAGAAATTTATTGAAGTTAAGTTTGATGAGGACTGGGTAATAAGGACTTACACAGAGAAGAATTACTACAAACATTTCGTGAAACTAAAGGGTTGGAATGCGTAGGAATAAAGAGCAACAGAAAAACAAGTCTAAGGCCAAGAGTAACAAATACCCAAAAAATATACACAATCATGAGCAGAACACGAAGACGACAGTACACAAGAAGCAAGAGATGGGACAAAACATGCCGAAACCACGGAACCTGTAGTTGGTGTAGCAGAGGACGACAACACAGGCACAAGAGGGCTATGCCAGCACCTGATAAGGGAGAGACGCTGTACGGAGTTGAGGATAACTATAACTCAGCCTCTCAAGATGAAGACCTGAATTTGCATGAATCAAACTATTGCCCAGTGCGGACAGCGCGAAAGCAGGTAGCTGATAAGGGGGTGAAGTATAAGGAAGAAGACGCGACATACCGACCATCAGGAGATGAGTGGGTGGAGGAGAGGCTCAAGATGGCTAGAGACACTGTCCATAGAGAATGGAAAGGGCTGCCGATAGTGGTATACCCTAAAGGTATGCAAAATGAGATAGACCAAACAGCCAAGAAGCATGACGACAACTACACATCAAAACCCTCCCTACTAAAACGAATCATCAACTACCTGAAATCATGTCTGACAACGTAAACCACCCACCACACTATAAGAAGCATCCGAGCGGGATTGAGTGCATCCAAATCACGGAACATATGGGATTTAATTTAGGAAACGCCCTCAAATATATCTGGAGGTGTGATGAGAAGCTAGATGCCATCGAGGACCTTAAGAAAGCTAGATGGTACATTGATCGTGAACTGAAGAAGCGTGATTTAAAGCCCGTAGAGGCCCCTACAGAGCCTCCGAGTGGAGTTTACTCACTGACACCGCCCTTGCCGATAAAGAGGCTATCAGACGAGTATATGAGCATCCTAGACTACCTACCACAAGGGCAATCAATGTGGGTTCCGAAAGATGTTTGTGAGTCCAAACATTGGAGCGAGAGCAGCATCAGCGGAACACTAAGCCGAGTGCTGGATGGGAAGATGTACAAATATACACGAACAAGCAAATAATTTACATGACAGACACAACACCAACGTTCCAAGGGGACGACGCAGCAGACTGGGCGCTACCAACGCTAAACGAGACACGAAAAAGAGTAATTAAATGGGCTGATGAGAGGCAAATATTAACCCACGCTACATTACTAGGACAAGTAGACAAGCTCATTGAGGAGGCTGAAGAAACCAAAGAGGCCATTCTCAATGCAGACAAGACAGGAATCATCGACGGTATTGGAGACTCACTTGTAGTGTTAACCATACTAGCTGATATGGCTGATGTAACATTGGAGCAATGCTTCGATTACGCATACAATGAGATTAAAGACCGAAGAGGGGTGTTACGTGCAGACGGAACATTCGTCAAGGAGGCAGATCTCTCGCCAGAAGAATTGGTCGCAGCAGGATTAGCAGGATAAGCTTATGAGAGACACACCGAGAATGAGAGAGCTGCTCCAGCTGAGGATTCACCACAAGGGGGAGATGAGTAAAATCGACAAAGAACTCAGGACTTTCGGTGTCGATCTCACCAAGCCGAAGATGAAGTTCAACTCCAATATACTAACTAAGAAGCAGTTGAAGCTACACAACTTCATGACAGCTTACATCAAAAAGAATGGGGAACCACCGCTATTCAAGGAGATGATGGAGCATATGGGAGTTGGATACTCAACCTCCATAACTTCAATGCTGCAGTTGATGACGAAGAAGGGTGCGATAATTCAATCTAAAGGCCAGTTCAGGAATAACCACCCAGTTGAATTAGCCTAGACAGATAGTTCCGTGTATCGTAAACTACCCCCCTCATGAGCGATATTATTGAACTAGACAACCTTCTCGACGAAACATTCACAGTAGTGTTGCGGGAAGTGGTTGAGGCAGACGGGTCTTTCACAAAGAAGATCTTCATTGCCAGACACCTAGAGGGGAATAAGCTGCCGGCAGAGCCAGATGAAGCCATCTTGGTTCAACAGCAGGGCATTCCCGGACCAAACTCACAACTTATTGAAGGCATTGCAGAGTGCTTCTTCCGTATGTATATGGACGAGATTGAGAAGAACGACCCAACTCCAGAACCGGAGCCAGAACTTCCGGTCATCGTCTCAGCTACAAACCTACCAAACGGACAACTACCGAAAGGTAAAATCCAAGTGTAAACCCCGTGTCCCGGGACTTAAAGCCTCACTTCTGCGAGAACGCGGGGGTGGGGCTTTTTTAATGTAAACTAAGAACTAATATGAAAGACAATAAAACATTCCATTGGAATAAGGGGTCAGTGGGGGATATAAGCTCATTGTATGACGAGCCACTATACCACGTAGGGGAGGCAAGAGACAAGAGAGCCCTACTCAAGAGGCTTGATAAATCAGCGTTCGTTGGGGGCAATTACGCCAAACGTAGGGGGGAAGAGTTCAGACTCAGAGATTAATGAAAACAGCTAAAACCTCGCGCCTCAACGCAAATTGCGGCATAGTTGGTGATTGGTTCTCTATGGCCGCAAAAGGGAGTTACATGGCGATAGTCTCCCCCCTAGAGGGGAGAATTGTAATCACCAAATCCAAGGAGAGGATAGTCACCCCCTACATTGCAGTTTGTAGAACTAAGGACGTCTAAGGTTCTCGTACCTACCTAAGCGATTTGCTTTGGCGTGAGCTTCAAGCTTCTTGTACCTAGGTTTGAGGTCTTCGCCTGTATAAGGCGAGATAACTGGGAACTTGTTCCTAGCAACAGTAGCTAAACCGTTAGCTAGCATATACTCAGACCAGCTAACGTGTTGACCATCAATGTTGACGATGATTTGAGCATACCTACGATCCTCCTCTTTACCTCTATCCTTGTCGATGACGGATTTATTTTCGGTCACGATAATCACATTACCCTCTGCAGATAGAGTCCTTAGTCTAGCCTTGGCTTCCTTACCTATCTTCATCTCATGGATGACGTCACCACCATCAGGCATGCCTCTGCCAGCCTGCTCAATGACACGAGCAGCATTATCAATAGTGTAAGTGGTTTCTGCTGTATCAACTCCAATAGCACGGAACTTGGTGTAGTGGCCATTGTTGTCAACCATGAAGGAGTCTCCATCATCAGTCTTATCAAAGAACACTTTAGCATTATCTTCAACAAACCACCCCTTCTGGGCCTTGCCTACGGGGGAATACAAACCATTAGCACCTAAAGGCTGGGAGGAGGGTATTACTCCTGTATCCTCCTTGGTTATATCTTTAAGCTCTGGAGCCCAGTCAGGAAACTTCTCTAAGGAGTTCCATGAGAAACCTTTAGGGACACTAGATGAACGTGAGTCGTAATCCTTCTCCTTGTACTGGAAATTTGAACGCTCTTGAATCATTTGAAGTCTAACCTTGGTAGTGTCTCGATCAAGTCCCCACATGGAGAACATGGTGTAGAGATCTTCAGGACCAACGTAGTAGTCTCTCTCCCCTTGGAATAGAGCAGCTCCATACTTGGACATGTTCGACACAGGGGCAGCTACAGGGCCTAGTAGATTTAAACCATCATAGTAGTTCTGGTGAGTGAATTGGTAGTCAGGAGCATCAGTATCAGTAGCTTCCTCGATACCTGTGTTGACACCATACTGAAGCAAGTTATTGATTGAGCTGATTGATGCTACAGCGCCAGCACTGCCCGGAAGGAAAGCACCAACGGAGTCTACGGCTCCAGCACCCCAAACACGGTAATTGATATGCTCTTTAGGCATAGGGTATAGTCGTTGTTTGAATATTGGAGTGTCATAAGAGAATCTCTCAGAGTAGAGGCCAGTTAAGCGTCTATACTCCTCATCATCACCATCCGACTTACTTAGAGCTATGAGAGCTATAACAGCTGCAGGCTTTGATAAGTTGTAGGCGAATGAACGAACAGCCACGTTAACCATCTTCTTAACTCCGGCAACTCTAGTCTTGCCATCCTCACCTTCAAGCATCATAGAAATACCAGCTGAGGCCCTATTAGCTGCAGAGATTGGATCGTTAGCGTAGGCCATAAGGATACGTCTAGTGTTATCCACTGTAGGAGCCCAATATTTCTGAACGTTAGGGTCTTTACCGGTTCTATCGTACTTCTGATACCAAGCACCTTTCTTAGTTGTGTCCGATTGAGCTAGAATAGCTTCAGCAGCCATACGAGACTCATTCAAAGCAACCCGATTAACGCCATCAGGAGCTGTGTCAGCAAGTGACTTACCTGTACGGGCTTCGTACTCAGTGTCTACGATGGAGATGAGGAATGCCGCATCAGAGAGGCCTACAGTGGCTTTAGCTAGTCCTTCGCCGCCCTTATTAAAGACGTGAATAGCTTGCTTAAGCTTATGTTTGGATTCCCCAATGAAACCAGCATTCTCAAGGTTCTTGGTGGCGCGAGTGAGGTTGTTCATCTCGTTCATACCATCAAAAGCTCGATTGGCTAGGGCTGGTAAATGACGCTCAAACTGAGCTTGGAGACGATCATAAAATCTCTCATCAGCACTAGGATTGGTGAGAGGGAGTTTATCCTTCTGAGCCATGAGGTAACTACCGGTTATGCCAGAAACCTTCTTGATCATCTTGGCAAACTTAACGGGGTTGTTAACAGCGTAGCCGGCAATCGCTGAAGACTGAGCCACCAACTGATTAAGGGAGGTGAGAGCTTGTCTCATCCCAGCCATAGTCATAGCGTTAATACCTTTGGAGATGAATCCATCAATCTTAGCCTGCCCGTAATCATTAGCGAACTGAGTGCGAACAGCATCAGCAACATACTCACGACCAGCTTCAATAATCATTGATTTAGGGCCAATAGCAGCTCCATGAGCCTGTATTAAGCGCTTATAGTGCTGTCTACTAGGGTTTGGAGTAACAGCGTTGCCTACGGCATTGTCAGCCTCAGAACCATAAGCGTCAGCAAAGTAACTGTAGGCGCTCTTAGTGTAGGCAGCGTAAGACACACCCTTAAGCGTGCTCATTGGCACACGGCCAGCGTGGAAGTCGAAGGCTGAGTTCTCACCAGAGAAACGAGTCTTCATGTATGACCTATTAGGGTTTGAGTCGATATTCAACTCACTGTCGTAGAGGTTGTCATTAAGGTCTTCAACCTTATGAGCCTTGATAGGAACGTAGTTCTCAAAGCGACCAATAACATCACCTCTTAGAGCTGCAAGGTACTCCATGCCCGGACGGGCCTCCTTGAAAATGGAACGAAGCTCTTTAATTAACCCCATTTGAGCTGAATTAAGAACATTCTTCTCTAGGAAGGTCTCAAACTCAGCAAATAGCTCAACAGGACCTTGGTTACTGCCACGCTTGGAATCCAAGAATTCCTGCATTTTGTTAATAACTGGCTCAACACCACGGATCTGACCTTCAATGTCTTCAGCGAATGTGCCGTCAACACCTCCTAGCTTAGCAGCTTTCAAGCCGGATAAACCATCAGCAATCTTAGCAACGTTACGTGAGAGCTGTTTAAAGCCGTCTCCATTAGGGTCATAACTAGTGGCGATAGCAGCAGAGTAGGCAGCTGAGTGGAGTTGGACAGTGCCAACCTTCTTCAAAGCCTTGCGAATACGCTTATCAACCTTACTCATGTAAGAGCTAGCACCATTACGACCAGTCATACCACTAATACCTGAATCAAGCATGTTAAATGTATTATGGAAGAACGCTTGAGACTCAATACTCTTGGAGAAGAACTTATCTGTGCGTGGGTCCGCATCAATGAAGCGGGACTTGTTGATATTAGTGTGGCTCTTCTTGCTTTTACCAGCTATTACAAACTTAGCAAAATCAGTGAAAGTGGCCTCAGCAAGAACAGCGTTGAAGTTCTCAAGCAAGCTAGCGAAGTCGGAGTTCACAAGCACCCCTTTAAGGGCCCCCAGAGCCAGCTGACGGGACTCTGTAGAGTAAGAGGCATCATTAGCCACCCCAACCATCATCGCTATACGTGAGTCAATGTCGTGCTTCAAGTCTGAGTTCATCTCACCACCGATATCAACCATATCCTTGTAGATTAGGTTAGTATTGTAGAGGTGATCTCTAAGTCGAGTCTGAGCCTCTGGAATAGCCCCACGAACATTAAGCCCGAAGTTAGCTATGTCTTCCCTGCTGAAAGCTTTGCCTGTCTTCCCCTTAGTTGAGGCAACCTTACCTGTAGGAGCCCCCAACACTGGAGTTGACTTATATTTAGTCGCAAACACCATCTGGTTGAGTTTAGCCTCAGAAACTGTAGAGTCGGGAAGGAATGCTGGAATGAGGGCCTTATTAACTAATGGGTCCATAATAGTCTCAGTGAGTCCTTTATCGACTATGGAGTTGTTAATTGGGGTGTCAGGAGATCTGCCCTGCTCAAGGAGCATACGTTGCGCTCCAACACGAGACTTGCCGCGAAGAGAGCGAGTTGACTTAGCTGAAGCGTACTCACGCTGCATCCAGTTATCAACCACAGCCTCTTGAGCCATCTCCTGAGCATAGGCAAACTTATCATCAACCAAGTACTTTCTGTTGCGTTCAAGGATGGCACGAGTGCTAGCCATTTGAGACGCAACGTCAGCGATGTCTCTCAGCCCATCAGGGTTGATATAGAAGTCATCCAAGCCAGCCCTATCGACCAAGTCTCTATAACTAAGAGCTGCACTCTTGTTGTTGCGAGGGAGGGAGTTAGCTACAGCATTGATTAGCTCAGCGTTTGTTGGAGCAAAGTAGGCTGGGTTAATGAACACAACTGGAGCGTTCAGGACAGCTCCTGAAATGGGCTCAACTGAGGTTCTGAAGGCGTTAGCGTGGTCTATAAGAACTGAAATCTTCTCGTTAATCTCTGGAGATGCGTCAGTTATCTGGTTCAAATTGGAAACCTGAGTATCCAAAACATACACAAGAGCGTTGAACTTATCTAGAGGTCCCTGCTGGAGGCTGGGGACGCCAGTGCTATCCAAGGGGGACTCGCTGAGATCAACTAAAGCCGCATTGCCGAGTAAGGTTTCGCCAAAGTCGGGGTCATAAGAAACCGCAGGGAAGAGTGATTTCATTTCAGATATGACATCAACAACCGAGTCGGACAAACCTCTAATTCTTGCAGCGGCACTAACTGTGGCGGCTTGGTGGGTTGAATCACCTAGAACTGAAGACTTAGATAAAGCGGTTCGTGCAACAGAACTTAAATTAGCATCACTAGGCTTAGCCGTTGAGTTGAACAAAACATTAGCCGCCTCAACACCACGGGCTCGACCCTCGATATTGTCGTACCTATCTTTTGATTTATTAAAATCAACTAAAGCTGAGTCCACAGCAGCCCTTCCAACATTGATGGCTGAGCCCTTACCACTCCAAGCCCTGAAGGTGTCGTAAAAAACAGCATCATCCTGAGAAGTGAGGGAGTCACTGGATTTCAAGTAGTCATAAGCGGACGAATAGTCGTCAGTCTTAACACCATTCTTAGTGAGAGGACCCCAAAGGTTACGAGCGCCACCTTCACGACCACGTAAGTGATCATTGTTTGGATCTTTAATGACGGAAGCCATTGAGACTGTGATGACATTCTTGTTGAGGAGCTGAGCTTCTAAGATTTGATCCTCAGTTCTTAAATCCACAACACCAGAGCCACCATAGAAGTTTGTGATGGTCTTAATTGGAGTGTACTCTGCGGAGAACGGCATTGTAAGGCCTGTGAGAGCTGCTGTGTACAAGGCGGTGAGGTTGGTGAAGTCTGTCGGCAAGACACCATCAAAACCTTCATTAGTGTCTTGGGTGGAGCCAGTTATACCAGCATTATCAAGTGAATCATCCTCAATACCAAACATGTCAACATCATCGGAAATGGACTCATCGGCTGCTATCTCACTAGAAACAGTGTCTACACGAGATGATACAGCCATGCCAGCAAACACATTGTTAGCCATGATGTCAGCAATCTCAGCAATAGCTGGATTACCATTAGCTTGAACCAAGGCGTCAAAGGCTGACTTATCCACAGAGGCTAATACAGCAGCTAAGTTAGGATCAAAGATGGAATCCAACAAGAACTTAGCTGGAGCTACAGATTGCAAGTTTTCTTGATTCGACCCATCACTACCTTGTTCTAGGTATCGTGAAAGCTGAGCTGCCACCTGACTCTCAGCGATAGTGCCTTCTTGGAAAGCCTTATCAGCCTCAAGAGGTGAGGAGGTTTTCTTGTCTCCTCTAAACTCAATGAACTTCTTAGTATGGACAGCCGTGAAGCTGCCGTTAATGACACGCTCAATAGTGTTCATTGCCTCGACAATGCCTGAGGTGAGGCTTGGATTGGCAGCTAAGCCTTGCTGTAGGGCTAGGCCTGCCAAGTCCCTCAGAGCCATCTCAGGGCCGCTAGCTAAGCCTTTATTACCAGTGTTATCACGATCAATGAACATCATCTCAGGTTTCCCGTCTTCGCTAATGATAATTCCAGAGGTATTCCAACCGAATTGCTCACGAGGGATGGACTCGCCATCAATGAAGGCAACTGGGAGGTTCCCA
>Ga0233414_10000920_pt1 | contig 11685 bp, 22 predicted proteins | sample Na_anoxic_10_MG_FD_189020 | JGI IMG/M metagenome (GOLD analysis project Ga0233414, IMG submission 189020) | Seawater microbial communities from Saanich Inlet, British Columbia, Canada - Na_anoxic_10_MG | ecosystem: Environmental > Aquatic > Marine > Inlet | place: Canada: British Columbia...
CAATATGGCAACAGATTTACGCAATGTACCAAACTTAGATTCAACAGTTAAATTGACTCAAACTCGTTTTTGGGGCGGTGTTGACCGTAAGCAGTGTTTGCAAGTTACTCAGAAAAAAGCACGTGGCTGGTCTGAGCCTACTACATCAGATGGCTTTTTTAACCACTTAGATTTAACTCGTGAACAAGCTCGTGCATTAGCAGTTGAGTTGATGTTGTTTGCAGAAGGTCGCGAAGTAGAGGAAGTATAATATGATAAATGATAAAGTAAAATTAGCCTATTGTGATATGATTGCATTTGGAATCAAAGACACAATCAATCGTGCTACCAATGGTTTTGTAACTGCTGACCGAGTTAACTACGACTTGGCACCAGAAGGCCATATGCAAAGTACAACCAAGTTCATTGAAATGTTTGACGAAAATGGAACACGCTATAGGGTAACAGTAGAACAACTTTAAGGTTGACAATCTATTTAGAATACGCTATACTATATGTAATAAACAAAAGTAAGGATACATTATGTTTAAATCAGTTATAATTGCCGCAACACTTGCAACAACACTAGCTTCATCTGCATTTGCAGGGTCGCACACTGTTACTACAAAAGTTATTGACGTGCAAAAAATGTACAAGAACCACACTGTTCAAGTACGTGACGGACAAAACTGTTGGAACGAAACAATCAGCGGTGGCAACAACAACAATGGCAACGGCGCAGTAGGCGGAGCAGTTGTAGGTGGTATTGCTGGTAAGATTGTAGGCGGCAACGACAAAGGTGCAGCAGTAGGAGCAATCCTTGGTGCCATTATCGGAAGTGAAAACAACCGTAACAACAATCGTCGTACAGTATCACGTCGTGTATGTGAAGACCGTTATGTAGAACGCACAGAGCGTCAGTTCTCACACAGCAAGTTTGCAGTACGTGTTGATGGACACCGACATTGGTTTACTACAACAGCAGACATTCGTGTAGGCGACAAAGTAAACGTAACAGTTTCAGTAAACTACTAATATGAGTGGTATGCACTTAGTGCGTGGGATGACCACGCTTAACACTAAAAAGCGCAAGGGCAAGACAAGTAAGAAACTTGCCCAAGCGCAAGCCGAACACGCAAAGTGGTTGACTAAAATGGGCGTAGGCAAAGCCACAGCTCGCAACACAAACGAAATTCCAGACTACAGCACAGATCAAACAGTAAAGCTCAGCAACAAAGTAGCAGCTCACGGTCCAGCGAGAAAGACACAAACTTACTCAGGTGAACGACAGCTACTAGGCGTAGCAACTATGCACAAGTCTAATATGGTACCAGTCTTCGCCGACAGAAAAGAAGACGCCAAAGATATTGCCAGTATGCGCAGATAATCACAGAAAGAACTATTATGAAAACAATTGAATATGTATCAGTTAACAGTGAACGTTACACTGAACTTGATAAGAAGCTCAAAGGTCAGTTGGACCGCATTGGCGAAACAGAAGACAACTTTGTATTGTCATATCCTAACATCAAAGACGTAGATGCAATCAGCGTGTTTACTCCTGCAGAAGATGTACGTGGCTTTGCCAGAGACGCAGCCAGCTCAACCAAATACGATCGTGTGTTGTTCAGTGTTGAAGAAGGCTTGGCAGGCGAAGTAGGCGCAGGTATTGAACTCGGCGCATACAGCTTTGACAAATACAAAACTTCAGAACAAACAGTTCCTTACTTTACAGTAAACGGCAATGAAGAATATGCATCAGGTATTGCCAACAGCATTAACTTTGCCCGCGACTTGGTATCAGAACCAGCTAACGTATTGTATCCATCATCGTATGCAAACACTATCAATGATATGCTTTCACCATTGGGTGTTGGTGTTAAAATCTATCATCAAAGTCAACTAGAAGAAATGGGTTTCAACCTATTGCTAAGTGTTGGACAAGGTTCAGCTTGTGACAGCTATGTTGTTGTTATGGAGTGGATGAATGGTGATAACAAAGTAGCGCCAATGGCATTTGTAGGCAAAGGTGTTACGTTTGACACTGGTGGTATTAGCATCAAGCCAAGTGCAGGTATGGGTGATATGAAAGCTGATATGGGCGGTAGTGCCGCAGTAGTAGGTGCTATGCACGCCATTGCAACAGCAGATGTAAAGCGTAACGTAGTGGGCATTGTAGGGCTTGTAGAAAATATGCCAAGCAGTACAGCTATCAAGCCAGGTGACATTGTAACTTCAATGAACGGCCTAACAGTAGAAAACCTAAACACAGATGCAGAAGGACGTTTGGTTCTAGCAGACTGTTTAACATACGTACAGCGTGAATACAAGCCACAAACAATTGTAGAGCTAAGCACACTAACAGGCGCTATTTTAGTAGCACTAGGCGAAGAACTAGCAGGGTTGTTTACTAACTCAACTGACTTGGCTAACAGTGTTAACAGCACAAGCGAAGCTTACTGGAGAATGCCAATGGGCAAGAACTGGAGCAAAATGATTGAGTCAAACATTGCAGACATCAAGAACATTGGCGGACGCTTTGGCGGATCAACTACAGCGGCAGAATTCTTGTACAAGTTCATCGAAGACAAAGATGCAACAGCATATGCACACTTGGACATTGCAGGTATGGCAAACACAAGCACAGCAGGCGCAACAGGATTTGGTGTTACAACATTGTTTGAACTAGCATCACAAGGTCCTAAGAATCACCACACAGACGAAGATATGAAATACTAATCTAATATAAGGAAGAACAAAATGCTAGTCCCTACAGTAATTGAAAAAACATCAGGCGGAGAACGTGCATATGATATTTACAGTCGTATGCTCAAGGACCGAGTTATTATGCTCACAGGTGGTGTTGAAGACCATATGGCAAGTTTGATTTGCAGTCAGCTATTGTTCTTGGAAAGCGAAAGCAACACCAAAGACATTACTATGTACATCAATAGCCCAGGCGGTAGTGTAACAGCAGGATTGTCAATCTATGACACTATGCAGTACATCAAGCCAAACGTAACAACAGTTGTTATGGGACAAGCGGCAAGTATGGGTTCGTTTCTTGCTATGGCAGGAGCACCAGGCAAACGTTATGTTCTTCCTAACAGTCGTACAATGATTCACCGAGTAAGTTCAGGAACACCTGGTACCTCAGGAAGTGTACACGTACAAGAACTTGAGTTTGAAGATGCACGTAGACACTTTGAAGAATCAAAATACTTGAACGCACGTTTAACACAAATGTATGTGGACCACAACACTGCAGGTAAAACATACGAAGAACTATTTGAAACTATGAAGTACGATACATTCTTAACTGCACAGGCCGCAGTTGATAATGGTTTTGCTGACAAAGTTATTACAAGTAGGTAAATACAATGCAAGATTTCAAGTGGTATGATGCAGTAGTAATAGCACTAATGAGCAATGTCACTTTGTATCTTTGCAATCTCTTATTTGACGCAAGCAACATCATCGACACAATTGTGGTTGTCGTTGGTTTTGTTTTCGCCGCAAGATTTTGGCTTAACTTTGAAAGGTTTCGCCTACTTGTTCAAAGCTTAGAAAATAAAGATTGACACCTAGCGCACTAAGTGTTATTATACTATTATAGTGGACAGGTTCGGCCCACTCTAAATACTCCGCCTTAACAACAAAGGAGAAGCTTATGGCTTTCTATTCAACTAAAACATACAACCATAGCATTGGGTTAAGTGCAGTATTTCGGCAACCACACGCAGACCATTCACACTGCAAATACCTACACGGGTACAGCTTGGGATTCAAGTTTACATTTGGCGCAAGCGAATTAGACAACAAAAACTGGGCAGTGGACTTTGGTGGCTTGAAACCATTGAAGAAGTGGCTAGAAGATACATTCGACCATAAAACAGTAATCGACAGAAAAGATCCGTTCTTGTACAAGTTTGCAGAACTGGAGAATATGGGCTTGGCACAAGTTACAGTACTAGATGGCGTAGGCGCAGAAATGTTTGCATACCACGCTTGGAAGTTTGCTGATGAACTTATCCGCGAAGCAACCAACGGACGTTGCTGGTGTGTGAGTGCAGAGTGTAGCGAACACGGAAGTAACAGTGCAATATTTGTTGCACCCACTGAGGACGCTTAGATGAACCAAACAGAACAATCACTGCACGATGCAGTTGTAATGAACCTAAGAAATGTGTATGATCCAGAGATCAGTCTCAACATACACGACTTAGGTTTGATTTATAATATCGACGTTAAGGACTTTGACGTTAAGATTCTTATGACTCTTACTAGTGCATTTTGCCCAGCCGCAGATGAAATAGTAGCAGACGTAACACAGGCAGCTTGGATTGCAGGTGCCAAGGACGTAGATGTTGACATTACATTCTCACCACAATGGGGGCCTGAACACATCAGCGAAGACGGAAAGCTGATATTAGGCATATGGGACTAATGACAAAAACAGTTACCAGTGAACTAGTAGTAAGAAATACTAGAGCAGAAAAAAAGGCTGAGCTTTTGACAAAAGAAAACTTGACAAAGCTAACCAAACACGCTATAGTCGAACTAGCACTAGAGATGTTTGGTACAGAGTTAAGTATGCGTTTGCCTAAAGCAACACTGGTACAAAAGTTTTTGGAACAGCAGGAAAACTAATATGGACTTTGTAATACCAACAGAACCAACAAACGATATCGTAACACTTACACCAAATGCAATAGCACACTTCAATGATGTAGCCAAAGGCAAATGGGTAAGGTTCGGACTAAACGGTGGCAAGTGCGCCGGCTTTGCATACACTTGGGAACTAATTGACAACTATGAAGAGATCACTGACATAGATGAAGAAGTTGAATACGAGAACTTTGTTTTCGTAGTTGATGGATACAGTGTTGGTATGCTGTTAGGCAGTACTGTGGATGTTGTTGAAGAGTTTGTAGGCAAGCACATTCAAATTCAAAACCCAAATGCAAAAAGCAGTTGTGGTTGTGGAGAAAGCGTAAACTTTGGATAAGGAACCAAACAATTGGCATTTACCCCCATTAGCAGTACAGACTGGCAACGCCTTATAGTATTCGAAAACGAACTGCAAAAGTTAAAAAATGAAAAAGACTCACAATCATTAATCAGCTATTTTAAACATGAGATAGCAATACTAAGGAACAAAATAAATGACTAAACAAGTTAATCTAAATTCTTACTACGACTTTGTATCAGCAGTAACAAGTGATGCAAGCAACAGTACAGTTGAAATGGCAACACGCTTACAAGAAACAGAAGCTGAAAGCGGAGTCAATATGGCACTGCTAATGACAGCCGCTATTGGTATGGCTGCAGAAGGCGGCGAGTTTGCTGAAATCCCTAAGAAGGTTGTATTTCAAGGTAAGCCAATGGACGAAGCAACACAGTTTCATATGAAGCGTGAGCTTGGTGATATTATGTGGTACTGGATGAACGCTTGTCGTGCGCTAAACCTTGACCCTAATGAAGTTATTGCAGAAAACGTTAACAAGCTAGAAAAGCGTTACCCAGGCGGTAGCTTTGATGTATTGTACAGCGAAAACCGCAAAGAAGGCGACTTGTAATAAGTACGTATTTAAAAGAGATAAGTAGTAGTAGAGGTAACATATAATGCCAAACTTTCCACCAAAGAAGGCTCCTGAGAAAAAGCCAATAGACAAGCTTCAGGCACAACTACAACTTATTCAAAAGCGTTTGACACAAGCATATTCAATGGGTATGTCATCGCAGGTTATAGCACAACTACAACTTGCACAAGAACGAGCACTTGAAGAAATAACCTACCTAACTGAGATTGAAAGATCAAAGAAGGGCAAAGACGACAACGACGACGGGCTTATTGTATAATGAGAAAAAACCACTTGGATGAAATCATTGTTGATGAAGATGATGTAACGTCTGCAATAGTAGCAGGCAAAAGTCTACATCACCTAACAGTAGACAACAGCAAGTGGGTTGAACAATATAACAATAGTGTCCGAGCATTTTCAAATGGCAATGCACTAAAGTACAGTTTAGCAGGCGACAGCGAATTAGAGCAGTTTGTAATAGATTGTATCAGTGTTGACAATTGGAATATGCCAAACGAATACAAGCAACTGGATATTCTTGAATATCTTTACACACGAGTTAGCGAAGAACTACAAATGGCACCTGGTGACTTTGTAAGCAGTAGCAGCAAATGGCAAAGGGTAGAACAAGAGTTCCAGGAGTTTGAAAACAGAAATATGATCCCAGTGTTGCAGTATCTAGTATACCTAGTAGCTACAGCACGAGCCAATAACATTGTACTGGGTGTTGGCAGAGGAAGTAGCGTAGCAAGTTATGTATTGTATTTGCTAGGTGTACACAAAGTCGACAGTATACAGTATAATCTAGATATCAAGGAGTTCTTGAAATGAAAAAAGTAAAAACAGCCAAAGGACGTGTTATCGATATGGCAGCTATGGTAGCAGCCAACGAAGCACAACGTGCAGTAGGAAATGTACGTATGAACGCCAATGGCGATCGCTTAGACAAAGGCGGTAAAGTAGTTGCTACAGTACAACGTGTAGCACGAGTGCAAGCAGATGCACAACAGCCAGTTGAAACTGCACCTATTAGTAATCCTACTCAACACAAGGCCGCAGTTAAGACTGCTCCTAAAGTTGAAGAGTATGAACCAGCAATTACAAACCAAAGCACAAAGAAACGTGAAGATGGTACCGTGTACATTGAAATTGAATACGATGATGGTAGCATTGAAACTCGCGAGCTTACAGCAGAAGAATTATCTACACTTAACACAGGAGAAGAGTTATGAGAGAACTATCAGCACTCGGAAACAAAGTATTAGGAACTATGGTTGACGGATTTGACTTGAAGACAACCAAAGGCGGAGTTATCATCAAAGAAGAAGATGCTAGCGCAGAATCAATTCGCCCACGTTGGTTTGAAGTAACACACGTAGGCCCAACAGCAACAGATGTTGTAGCAGGTAACTTTGTGCTAGTAGCACACGGACGTTGGACACGAGGTATTGACTTTGCTGGTGTTGAAGGTTTGCTATACCGCATCGACGAAGAAGAAATTATGGGAGTAAGCGAAACACTGCCTGAGAACGTAGTGTAATGTCGCTTACAGTAAAGCAAGAACTTTACGCAATAACAGCTGAAGAGTGCGCAGAGCTTGGTCAGGTAATGATGAAGTTTATGCGCTTCGGCGATGGTGCTTGGATAGGCAGAGAAGCAATTGTTGAAGAAGCAGGCGATGTTCTTTGTATGCTACAGTTGTTAGCAGAACACAACATAATCACGTGGGAAGAGCTAGAGCAACGCAGTAGCAACAAACGTGAAAAACTCAAAACATACAGCAACGTTATCAATGAAGATTAAACTAGAAATACGCTGGGTATGGTACACTAGTACTTGGCGCATCAAAAAGTGGACACGATACAACCGAAGCAATAGTTATACCAGCTATCGCTTTGGTCCACTTTACATCACCCGCTGGCACAAATTGCACGGCAGTAAACCAACAGACGCTTAACGGCAAATAACCATTGACACAACCTCGGTGTTGTGCTATAGTAAAATTAACACATTTCAACAGGAGTATATTTCGTGAACAAGAACACACGTATCACACGGACTAAAAAAGTCAAAGACAGCAAAGACAGCAGCTGGGCTGCGCTATTAGCATACTTCATTGAACTTGAAAAGAACGAACTACAAAAGAAGAAGGTATCACAATGAAGGACTTATGGGTAGAAAAGTATAGACCTAAAAGCGTCGAAGGCTATGTTTTCAAAGATGACGCACAGCGTAAACAAGTAAACAGTTGGATCACAGACGGCGGTATTCCACACTTGCTGTTCAGTGGAAGTCCGGGCACAGGCAAAACAACACTTGCCAAAGTGCTTATAAATGACTTGGGTGTTGAAGATGCAGATGTATTGCAAATCAATGCCAGTCGCGACAATGGTGTAGAACTTATTCGTAAGAAGATTACCAGCTTCTCAGAAACAATGCCCTGGGGTGATTTCAAAGTTATCTTACTAGATGAAGCTGATCATATCAGTCCAGAAGGACAAGCGGCGTTGCGTGGAGTAATGGAACAGTATCACACTGTGGTACGCTTTATTCTTACTTGTAACTATCCAAACAGAATCATTCCAGCTATACACAGTCGTTGCCAAGGCTTTCACATTACCAAGCTAGACCAAACTGACTTTACAGTACGTGTTGCAGAAATACTTGCAGAGAACGCTGTTGAATTTGATATTGACACATTGGACACTTATGTAAAAGCGGCTTACCCAGACTTGCGTAAAACAATCAACAGTGTACAAATGGCAGTGGTTGACAATCAACTAACTGGTGCCGCAGACGATGAAGGTATCAGCAGTGAATGGCGCCTTAAGATGGTTGCACTGTTCCGCGAAGGTAAACTACGTGAAGCACGTAAAACAATTGCCGCTAATGCACGTACAGATGAATATGAAGAACTGTTTCAATTCTTGTATCGCAACTTGGAGTTCTTTGGACGCAATGCAGACGAACAAGACCAAGCAGTTGTTGTTATTAGAAATGGTATGGTAAAGCACACACAAGTTGCTGATCCAGAAATCAATCTAAGCGCAACTATGATTGAACTAGAGCAAATCACAAGGTAACACACACACGGATGGATAAATGTAAACACTATCAACTATTCACAAACTACATTGCCCACCGAACAGACGGCACTGGTACATTGGCTATAGTTAGAAAAGAATGTGCGTTGCCAGGCGATGTAAGCGATCGCCGATACTTTCACGTAAATCAACCTACTATGCCAGTATCGTGTAACAATGATTGTGGAAACTGTACAATGAACGCAGACAATCAAAAAGCACAGTTTCTAGAAACACACACTCACATATGGACTTGTATCAAACAGTATCATCAACCCAGCTACACTTTTGAAACAGAACAAGCACTGTTTGACAGCGAAATTTTGCACTTGTATGAACCCCATTTGGAACATTTGGTACAGAACTTTTATGCAGCAGTGCAAGCAACAGCTTACCCAGAACTAGCAGCTGCCAAAGCATTGGACCTTCCTGTTCGATTAACAGTAAAGGATCACGCAGTGTTTTCTGATGCACGTTCTTATAGTTTTCAACACAGGGTCAGACTTACACTAGAAGTACAACTTCGCAGTGAACTTGAAAAAGACTTTGAAGAAGAACTAGTTGTACACAAGCTAACCACCTAAGGAACACAATATGACACCACAGCAAATATCCGATTACAAACTAGGCTGGAAATTAGCCAACAACTTTTATTCAGTACGCTTGCACAGTGATATTCGCAGCAGAGGTGTTGACTGGTGCAAAGCCAATCTATCAAAGCAAAGCTGGGATTGGCGGAACTGGAGCGACAACTACGAAGACACGTTCTTGTTTGAATACAAACACGATGCAGACGACTTTAAAAAATTATGGCCGGAGTACACAAACCAATGAGTTTTGCAATATTAATCGTATGCGTAATACTAGCATACTTTCTATTACCTGATATGAAGGACTAAACAATGAGCGAATGGATGAAACGTCTAATCGAAAAGAACAAAGGCACAACTGTGGAAATCCAAATGGACAGACACGGTGAACACTATATCGAAATCCCAAACGAATGGCTAGAACGTCTTGAACTAAGCACAGGCGATACACTAGTTTGGATACAAACAGGAGAACAAAGTTGGAGCGTACAGAAAAAGTCAACATAGCACACTATGTTAAAATGCACAAACTACACGAAGCAAACCGAACCAGTACAGACGAGCGTAATGCTTATTGGTTTGAATACACTCGCAGCCTAAAATTTGGGTTTGTGAACAACACAGAAAGTAACTAATATGACAACTGAAAACACTGTAGACACAAAATTAGTAGAGTACATCAAAGCTGAATTGCCAAAAGGTGAAGTAGTAGTTGAGTTTGTCAAGCTAGACGGTGATCGTCGACTAATGACTTGCACACTAGACAAGAATGTAATTCCTGCACCTACCAAAGATCCTGTTACACAAGACAAGGTACGCAAAGTAAATGAAAATGTATGTGTAGCCTGGGACGTTAATGCCAATGGTTGGCGCAGTTTCCGCTGGGATAGAGTAGTCTCAGCCAAGTAATACTAGTACAAACAAGCAAATAAAGCGTTTCTTGGCGCTTTATTCTTGCGAAAAGAGGTTGACAATATTCAAAACAGATGTTATATTATTAGTATAAACAGAGAAAAGAAGAATATATATGAAAACAGTTGAAAGAATCCTAATAGAACAATTAAAGCCTTTGATGCCTGGTGCTAGACTAGAGCGTAAAAAAGACACAGCTGGTGGCAACCACCACATTACTATTAGAGATATTTCTCCAACTGACGTTAACTCTGTTTTAAAAAGCCAAGGACTAGCAGTTCGCAACAGTGACAGAACTCACAGTAGCAGATACACTGGACAAGTTGTTGAGCATAACAACGCAGATGTTTACATTGTAGTAAGAACAGCTAACTCACGCAAAGGCGGACACTTTGTTGTTCAAAAACAAACTGCTCCAGAAAAACTAAACCTTTCAAAGACTTACACAGACGCCCGCACACTTAAGGCAGACGCTATTGCTGGGTTGACACTAGCAAAGGTACCAGCCAACGTGTGTGACGCTTTAATTAGCTTGTTAGACGTAGCAGACGGAACCAGCAGTGAATTTGTTAACACAGATGTGCTAGATGGCGACAAAAGCTTTATCACAAGCGACTTTGGTGAAGTGCTAGGAGCATACACTCACTTGGTACGTGGTGCAAGTGTAGTAGAGTTTCCAGAAAGCTCAAACAACTTAAACATCGACTATGTAGTAGACGGCTTGGGTGTAGCACACAAAAGCACAAATGGCAGTTCAAGATTCACACTTGATGCTAGCGTTGCTAGTAGTTTATTAGCATTAAAAACCAATTGTAGTCATTTACGTGTATTACAGAGCATTGTTAGCAGAGACCGTTATGGTATTATGTCAAATGCTGCAGACAACTGTGCAGAACTAGCACACTGGAAAAAACTATTAGGTGGATTTAGCACTGCTAGCCTAAGTGAGTATGTTGCAACACACAGCTTTGATGAGTATATCACAGAAGTATATGCTTCACAATCAGGTAAATTAGGAATTTCACGTAAACAAGACCAAGTTAGAGCTGCGTGGGAAGCAGGAAGCATCGAACCAATGATGTTTACATTCCTTACATTTATGGCACGTTACTACAGTGAGAAGTTTGTAGACGAGCTTGGAACCATAGTCAGAAGCGTAATTGGCAATAACATATTTGAATATGTTGACTATTGCACAACAGAACACAAAATAAAGGTTGCACAAAAGCCATATCAATCGTATAATAAGTGGAAGATACACTATCACGGTAATAGTATTAGTGCGTTTAACAATTGGCCTGCTCCGGTAGGCGTCGAAGGATAATACAACGATGATAATACAAGGCGATATGTTACAAGCAATAGATGCTGTCGATGATAATAGCGTAGACCTATTGCTCACTGACCCTCCTTATAACATCAGTGACAGAGGCGCCAAGCCCGAATGGTTTAAAACAAACGAAGCAGGCGAACGTGTAAATGTTAATCACATACACAGTCAGAAGTTTGATGAATCATTTGAGGACAATTGGGACA
>Ga0233414_10000921_pt1 | contig 11673 bp, 22 predicted proteins | sample Na_anoxic_10_MG_FD_189020 | JGI IMG/M metagenome (GOLD analysis project Ga0233414, IMG submission 189020) | Seawater microbial communities from Saanich Inlet, British Columbia, Canada - Na_anoxic_10_MG | ecosystem: Environmental > Aquatic > Marine > Inlet | place: Canada: British Columbia...
AAGCAGTAGAGGAAGAAAATGAGTAATCAAAAACCGACTGTAGGAGTTGGTACAGTGTTTCCTGCTGGCACGGTCAAAGCCATTAACAATGACCATGTTTTAATCGACACCGAAGAAGGTGTCAAAAAATTCAGTTTCACACAAGTCGAAAGATTTATCTATGATGAACGATCTCTATCTCAAGCGTAATGATCGAAAGATCAATGTCCTTTATCCTACTGGCGGGAACAAGAATGTTCTCCGTAACGTCCGGGGAGTAAAGCTCCGAAGTTTCACCGGCCCGAACGGTAAGGGTATCACTGTTCAGGAAAACAATGGGCAGATTCGCTCTCTGTCTATCTCGAAATGTGTTGGCTCTCTGTAATAAACCTTTCGTGTTGTGTTGTGGGGAGTGGTCACCGCCGATGCGGTGGCCGCTCTTTTACTTTCCCGAAAAAGGAATACCATGAAACACTTTGGCTGGACAGAAGACGACATTTTATATGAAGACGGGGATGAGAATTATGACGAATCTACAAAGAGTAACGGGCAATCGGAATGGGGTGACGCGAAGTCTTGGGAAGAGTGGGAAGAAGACTGGCTTGGCCTCATCGAAGAACATGACTCGGAAGTCGATTTTTGAAACTTTAGCGGTTTTATTTTTCTGTGCAGCGTGTATATTTTTAATCGTGATGACGTAGTTGACTTTCCTACCAATAGCTCTAAGTCCTTACACAGTAGGGGCTTAGGGCTGGCGGGGCCGCCCCGCGAATCGTAAACCCTTACCCGCAAACGACTTAGGTTGTACTTCCCAAACGCCTAAGATTGCCTAAAAAACAAGCAAAACAATTAAAGATTTGACCTTGACAATGCCGATAACAATAGTATAATGGAAGAGTAAGAGCGAACCCACACCATTTTTAAGGAACGAGAATGATTTATCACACAGGCGGCGAAAGTCAGGAAAAAGTAGACCAAATCAACGCATTCATTAAAGATTTACGCGACATACTGGAAAAACATAGTGTCTGGATGGAATCGGTAGACTGTGGACTAGAAGTAAACCATCATGTAGTCACGTTTACGTCGCAAGAAGATATCAACGATGCCGGATCAGATTGTAATTGGTTTATAGAAATGGTGGATATGTGGCCGCAAGAGTCTTTCTTGGCAAGGTGTCCGAATGAATTTGAAAGAATCGGCGGACCAGAAGATGGAGAGCGGATTACCTTTTGACAAACGACCTACGCCGTCTTTGGGAGTCTAGCTCAATCGGTTAGAGCATCGAACTCATAATTCGCAGGTTCCCGGTTCGAGTCCGGGGATTCCCACTTTTTCCTCTTGACATATTAAAAAAGGATGTTATAATATGAACATGAGCATCGCAACAGCACCAAAGGAAAAGCGGCCAATGATCCACGTTTCAATGGAACAGAATGTGTTTGAGCGTATTTCTGAACTGGTCGATCCAGATAAGCCCGTCGAAGTTTATCGGAATCTGCACAAAAAGTGTTGGAGTGTTCGACAGCGTGGCAAGGTGAAACTGCACACCGATTATATTTGCCTGAAAAATGCTGAGTTCAAGGTTTCGCAGAAGGGACGTGAGCGAGTCTTAACAGAGCAGAGAAAGAATGTTCACGCTTTTGTCAAGGGTTTTATTATTGACGCGGCAGAAATTAACAAGTGGGAAGATTCGATAGAATCCTATCCTGAAAATAATATCTGGACTAACGTTTCCTATAATCCGTATAAGTACAGTTCATTTGTTACCGCTACAGAAAAACCTATCAAGTTTGCACGTTATGTTGATATGTGCATTGATGTGCCGAATCCGGTAATGGTAATCGAAGGGCGGTACTGATGACCGATTATGCTTATCTGCAAGTTGCGGGGTATTATATATACGATATAACTCCCGTTGATGGCGGAACTCGTTACACATACTGCAAAACAAATCCACCACCATACGGCCCAAACAATCCCAGTTTTGAAATTTGTGACAAACTAATAATCGTAAGGGGGAAATGATGACGAAATATAAAGTTGAAGTGATTCTCGAATTAACAGATTATGCAGGACATCCGCGTAAGTGGCTTCCAGAGTCAATTGCAGAGCAGTTGAATGACGGCGAAGACATATTAGAATGGAATATCGAGGAGATTGAAGATGCCAGTTAATAACGTAAACTCAGCCGCACTTGAAAAAGTAGTTGAAGCGGCGAAACGCTATATGCAAATCAGTGAGTGGCTTGGACATTCGCCACTAGACGACGAAGATGCGACATTGGACACCTGTATCTTCATGGTCGAACAGAAACTAAAAAAAGAAAGGGAATAACGCTAACCCCTTACGCCGCAAGGACTTAGGTCTGACGCGGCCCGCCCCGCGAAACGTAAACCCTTTGATAGCAACGACTTACGACAACTTTTAGAATTTTGCCATATTTTCCCTAAAGTCTCTTGACATAGAATGCCGATATTATATAATACGGGAGTCACTTTTCATGGAGAAAAAAAATGCTACTGATCGACTTGGCGAAAAAGAAACTTTTTCAAATTCAGGATAAACATCCAGAGTGGTCAACTGATGTACAGTTGTACAATGCGGGATGGGATGGTGCGGGTGAGTGGACATGTGCAAAGTGTGGAACTATGATTGGCAAAAACCTTAATGGTGATATGCCGTTCTGGCTGGCGAAAGAACATTCAAAAAAATGTCAAGATCGCCCTTGACAATGCAGATAATTACTGTATAATAGATGAGTAACAACCAACCAACCACGAAGGAAAACACAATGCTGAAATTCAGTAAAGCAAACGCCAAAACTGAAGCACTGAAACAAGTTGACGAATTGAAGCCATTTCTGGCGAACAAGCGTCACATTTACTCGCTGGATTTGCTTTCCGGTTATTCCTGCCCGTTTGCAAAAGCGTGTCTATCGAAAGCCGTCGAAGATGAAAACGGCAAGCGTCATATTGAAGACGGACCAGATAATGAGTTCCGTTGCTTCTCAGCTTCTCAGGATGTGCAATATACTAATACGTATAATTCCCGCAAGCACAATTTCGATGCGTTGCGTGGCTTGCACCTGAATGATATGATTCACGAATTGAGTCAGTCCATGCCGGATAATCTTGGCATCTGCCGAATTCACGTTGCTGGTGACTTCTTTAGCCCCGACTATATGTTCGCGTGGATCAATATGGCAATGATGCACACTGATCGACTATTCTACGCATATACTAAGTCGCTGAATTATTGGCTGAAGTATAAAGAATATGCCGATCAGGTTGATAACTTTGTTTTGACCGCGAGTTATGGTGGACGCAATGATAATATGATTGCGGAAAACAATCTACGATCTGCGAAAGTGGTACTTAGCGAAGAGGAAGCCGGTGATTTGGACATCGACCACGATGACAGTCACGCGGCACGACCAAGCCTGAAAAATCAGGATTTTGCTTTACTTATCCACGGAACTCAACCGAAAGGATCAACAGCCGCTGAAGCGTTGAAAGCGTTGAAGGGAAAAGGTAGCTACAGTAGAAGCAGAAATCAATCCCCATAAAAAACCAGAAAGGGTTCTCGGTGATATATTGGACGATTTTAATAACAAGTACTGTGATGTGTTTGTTTTTCTTAGAACGAAAAGAGTGACAGAGTGAAAAGTTTGATAGTGATGAATTATGAGCAGCCGGTAGACGGTGGGAATTTTCGTTGGGGTGTGTTGCAAAGTGTACGCGATACTAATAAACACCCGATTTCGTCTCGGTCTAAATGGTATTACAGAATGTATAGTAATACGTTTAAGCGTTCCCAAAACCTCGCCACTATAAAAACGCCACAAGGTATTAAAGCGTTTTACCTTGAGCGGGCAAAGTGGAAAGTCAAAATCCCATTTGTGGGTTCACTGGTCGCTCCGTTTATCTAGGGGTTTTATTCCAAGACATCAGTTTCAGATTCTTGCCGCCGTAAGTCCTTTCCCCGCAAGGGGTTAGGGCTGGCGCGGGCCGCCCCGCGAACCGTAAGTCCTTTGACACCAACGACTTACGACAACTTTGGAATTCTTTCCTAAACTTTCCTGATTGAGTGGTGTTTGGTGTTGCAAATGTCGATAATAATAGTATAATGGAAGAATAACAACAAAGGGGAGAAAAGATGCAGAGCTATGTTCTTGAGTGTGTGCAGTGTAGTCAAGAGAGAACTATTGAAGCTAGTCCCCGCGATGTAGAGTCGTGGCGGGACGGTGAACTGATTCAGAACGCCATGCCGTACCTGAATGAAGACCAGCGAGAAATGTTTATCTCTGGCGTGTGTCCGCAGTGCTGGTTCAAGATGTATGGAAAAGATTAAAATTTTAAAGTTTCCCTATTGACTTTGTCGATAGTTATTGTATAATGTAGAAGTAAGTTTTTGAGTTTCAACGAAAGGTTTTGAAGATGCAGGTTTCAGCAAGTGATGTTTCCAGCAAGGTGCGTTCTGATTTTGATTTTAGTGTGGACAAGTTCCCGCTATTCGGTCCCGAGAATATGAAGACAGACCAGTACGGTTTGTTCCGTAGCGATACGGGATATATCGAGGGAGTTAAATCCGTGTCGGGGCGTTATGTGCCTCATTCAACTGACGACGTTTGTGCGTTGGTTGAAGCTGCTTCCGAGGCTTTTGATGGTGAGATTGAGTGCAAAACGCACTTCGCCAAAGGGCATTACGTTTCTGTTACTCCTACCCGCGAAGATCGAGTTTCTATCTACGGAACCGGTGACAATATCTTCCCGCGAATTATGATTCGGGGCGGACTCGACGGTAAGGGTTTCAAAGCGACGATGGGTTACTATCGTGACGCGTGCCTCAATTTGGCTATGCTTCGACGGGTTAGCGGATGCACGGAGTCGATCCGGCATACTTCCGGCCTTCGTTCGCAGATGGATACTCTGATTGCCAAGTTCGAGGAACTCAAACACGGTTGGGAAAATCTGGTAGACGTTGCTCACCAGATGCAATCTCGTGAAGTCAATCTGGCGGATTTCGTCAATGAGACTTTTGCAGATCGTCGCCCTAGTGTTGAAGAAGTCGCGCTTGCCGATACGGGAAAAGCGGTTCGGGGCGTTACTACTTGGACCAACATGACCGAAGCCATCATGAGCCGAGTGATTGATGAGCGTTTGAAGACTGGTCGTTCGGCCTTCAATAAAGGAGAAACGAAAGTCGTTTCGGCGTGGGAAGCGTTTAACGCTGTTCAGGGATATGTGCAGCATGACGCCCAAGCGAAAACGGGCTTCAAGTCTGATTTTGCACGCATCCTTCGAGCCGCGAACGATACGCATGTTTCCATCGCGGAGAAGATCGCATTGGCCGCCTAGGATACCTTTCGTTGTGTTGGACCGTCCTATCTCTGTCAAGGGGGTAGGGCGGTTTTTTTTTGATTTTTTCTAAAATAATAATTAATGACGTAAAGCCTTATGGTGTAAGGACTTACGAAGGCGCGGGCCGCCCGCCTCAACATAAACCTATACACAGCAATGGCTTATGTCAATTTTTGAACACTTCATAAGTATATGTCAAGTATAGGGTTGCAATTGTCGATATATTTGGTACACTGTAAGTAGTGTCTACGTAAGGAGTTATGGCAATATCTTTTCATGCGGAAATTTTACCAGAATTCTGCCGTGGGCTGGAGCTGGGATCAGTGTCGTTCCTCTTCGTCTCCGACTGGTGGTCATGGCGACAGTCAGCCAAATTAATGGTTTGTCCTTTCTGATTATATCAGATTGTTGACCATGTTGGTAGTCAGCCAAATCACCCACAATTTTTATTAACTAAACTTTATTTACATTTTGTAGGGGGATATTGATAAGTACCAACACTATGTAATTATGTCTCTCCCCTTGTCTTTAGACTGGCGATCATGGCGACAGTCAGCCAAACTGAACATATGTCCCTCCCCTTCCAACCAGACTGCTGCCAATGTTGATAGTCAGCCAAAATGAGCATCTGTCCTTCCTCTTCTCTAAAGAGTGGTGACGATGGTGATAGTCAGCCAAAATCACATAAATTTTCTAAAGTTTGGGCTTGACATTGGACGATATATATCATATAATGGGGCATAGACAAGTGAATCATCTCAAGGGGGTAACTATGAACGAAGAACAATTTCAAGAATTTCTAGAAGATGTCCGATACAATAGAGATAGGCTAACTCTTATGCTGGAGCAGGACGATATAGAAGGTGTTATGAATCATGCGGAAGATATGGGACTGGAGTTTGACGACCCTTCAGACTACACTGATCTTCTGGCTAAGGCTCTTCTAGTTGTCATGCTTAAATAATCTTTGGGGCTGTAGCTCAGTGGTGAGAGCGTCGTCCTTATAAGGCGTGTGTCGTGGGTTCGATCCCCACCAGCCCTACTAACTTTAAAGGAGAAAAAGATGTACGATGACTTTTGGGATAAAGACGAAGAAGCTCTACAAATACTAAGGGAATGGCGCCAATATGTTCGTGATACTTTTGGGAAGTCTGCTTCAGTTCACCTGTTTAAAAATCCGACAAGGGAATTTGTTTTGCAGCAAAGAGAGTACATGGCTGAAATGGGGACCGAGTGTACTCCACAAGAAGTCCGCGCCCTGATGAGATTGGTAAACGATGCGCTCGGTGAAGAAGACGACTAGAGGAATCTATCGCCCATTAAATTCTCTATAATTCTGCCCACAATCCACGATATGATTGCTTGGGCAATTGCTACCCAGATGAATGCAGGAATAAATGTAGCTTTATGTTTTGAGTATGAAATATTACCCCTAACATAAGCCCCCAGCTCTCTCCTCATTTGTCTGGGACTCTTTGCCATTAATACACCAAAATCTTGTTGGTAAGTATTAAGCCACTCTTCAGCTATGTCAACACACTCAACTGACATAGCATAAGATCGCCCACGAGAAAATCTGCCTCCATAGTGGTCTAGAGCCTCTCCTAGGATCTTTTCCCTATCTAATTTCATCACAATCTCCAAAATAAAAAAGCATCAAGACTTAAAGGTGTGGTTTTGACAGTGGGGTAAGTACAAAAAAGTCATACCCAATGTTTTAGTATTGTGCATTGCGTAGTACAAGACCAAGCTATCCTTTACTTCTTTGGAGCATAAGAAAAACCTTATGATTACTTGTTTTTGCCCCAAAACATTTAAATTTACAGTGTTAAAGTTAATGAAAGTGTTGATTTCTCTGACATATATACCTTATATTCACTCGCTCAGCCGGAAAACGCAAAGGTAAAGTTTCAATTTTGTGGCTATTGCGCCCAATTGGTTAACTTTTAGAGGCAACTTTGTGGGTTTAAAACCCTATAATTACTTATTGCGCGTCGAGGAGGTTAAAAATGAAACACAACTTTAAACACTCAATCCCTCTAAGTACTTATTTACTTATGTATTACTTGTGTAGTATCTTTATCTGTAGTATATTATGTAGTATGTATTGTCTGCTAACAAACATTTTAAAAAAGAAAGCTGATCTTTTATGGACAATAAAAAAGAAAAAAATATCCCGTCCCAAGCTGTGGGCTACTATACCCATAGACCATTTCTACAGCGAGAACTTGACAAACTTGGACCAGATTCCCTAGTCATAGAACTTGGTGTCGGGGATGGTAGCTCCCTCTTGCTGCACGAATTCGCAAAGAAAAATCCCAACTGTAAAGTTATGGGGTTTGAAACCAACCCAGATTGGCACGAATCACAAAAACAGAAATACCAACTAGATAACTACATTTTTTATCTTTTGTCCGACTATTCTGAGTTGGGCAATATCTTAACTGATGGAACAGACGTTTATGATTTGGTTTTTGTGGATAATGCACCGTGGATATCTCGAATTCAGTGTATAGGAACACTGGAATCACAAACCTCAGTGTTTGTGGTCCATGATTACGATTACTTTAATTCGGGCTGTTTAGAAACGGGGTTCGAGGGGTGCTTTTGGAAGTCTGGGTATTCAGATAATTTTACAATAGATGGCAACTTTGATAACTTGCCACCCACATTAGTAATGACCAAAAGAGACCAGAAAGAAACCGATGAATAAAAAAAAAGAGAAAAAAATCTGCATAGACTGCGATAAGGAAACCGATAGTTATTATCCAGCGTCTACCAACAGAGGGACTATATTTCGATGCGACGAATGCCATGAGCAGACAGTAAGAACGTCCGTTAAAATTAATTTACTCAGAGAAACACAATAATCATTGACAACGACGATAAATATTTTATAATGGAGCGAGACATGGACGATACTCCTCAGCTAGGCGATCAATTTCCCATAATAAATGGAAAAACTATGGGATTTTCTGAAGAAGAGGAAGCCAGTTTGCAACAGACAGTAAAAAAACCGTGGGGTTCCTATACTGACCACTACCGAACAGACAAGGTGGTGTTTAAGCTGATTAATGTTAATCCTAACAGCCAGCTATCACTACAGTCTCATGAGCATAGACAAGAAATGTGGGTTGTGCTTGAGGGCGAATGTAATTGTGTCCTAGATCAGGAAGACCATCAAGTAAGATCAGTAAAGAAACTTAAGGAGGGCGATCATATATTTATCCCCACTAACTCCAAACACAGACTCTCCAACGAGAGCGAAACCATGTGTACTGTGGCGGAAATGCAATTCGGGAAATGTTCAGAGGGCGACATTACTAGATATCAAGATGACTACAATAGGAAATAACACGACTAAATAGTTAAGACTTTTTATTGAAGATACACCAGAGAAAAGGAGCAAAAATGCCAATTACAAACAAGGAAGCAAGAAACATAAAAGATATAGTAAACTCTTATATTGACGAGCAGAGTGCTAAAGAAATGTTTAAAGAACTCGTAGAAGAAATAGCCGATACTACAGATAACGACTCTGTAAAACAGTCTATACTCATGCTGCACTGGCTGTATTCGAGTAGAGAATAGTTAAAAAAAATCTCAAGAATTCGCTTGACAACGACGATAACTATGATACAATAGCACGAGAGGAATAAGTAACCACCAACCACAAGGAAAACCAGTCGTGAACATTTTCTATCTTGACAAATCGCCAGTGCTTGCCGCTCAAATGCAAGTAAATAAGCATGTTGTTAAAATGATCTTAGAGTCGGCACAATTGCTATGTACCTCGCATCACATGTGTCCCAAGCACGACCTCCCTGAAAAGTTCTACAAGAAGACTCATTACAACCACCCAAGTGCTATTTGGGCTAGAGAGTCTGTAGACAATTACAAATGGTTGTGCGAACATGCTATGGCGTTGTGTGAAGAATACACCTATAGGTATGGCAAGACTCACGCCTCTCAGGGTGTTATTCAGTGGTGTTGTGATAACATCCCCGATTTACCAGATGTCGGTCCTACTCCAGTCAGACCGGCAATGCCCGACGAGTTTATCGAAGACGACCCTGTGTCATCATACAGGAATTATTATTTCTATGATAAGGGTAAGAATATCAAGTGCGAATGGAAGGTGCGATCCGCCCCTTCTTGGTGGAATACTAAGCTAATGCAAAATTCTTCCAAAAATACTCAAGAATCTGCTTGACAACGACGATAACTATGGTATAATGATAGATGTAACGAGGACTTGAGTTGCTGCGTCGAGTGCGGTCTGCAAAGCTAGTAGACCGTCCCTGAGAGTTCGGGACGCTGGCTCATGGCGGCGTGGCAACCCGAGTCCTTGTAAATAACCAACCGTATTTAGGAGATTGAAGATGAGTAGAATGAATTGGGGAGAACTTGCGATGGAAATTGACAGAAAAGACGAAAAGGAAGATGGTCGCAGTTTTGTTGATTCCACAGTGATGGTATATGACGCAGAAAAGGGCGAATATTATCCCGCCGAACTGGTTGTGTTTGAGGAATCGGATGGTATAATTGATGCAGGAACAATGTTTATCTCAATTAATTCGGAGATTGAAGATGAGTGATTTAGCAAAAGAATTAGGAGCAGGGGCTTTGACAAGCGAACAGGTTGACGCTATTACTCACGCATGGCTAGACCTAAGAGGAAGTATCGAACATTTTGAGGCATCACCCTTCGTTTTCACAGACGGCCTAGAAGCAGCGTGCAAAGAGAGTGTGCAAGAACTAGAAGAAGTATTTCCGTTTTTACTTGAGGAAATTTGAAGATGAGTAACAAAGTATCATATGATTTTGCTGTTGACAATGTGATAGCGGTTGATGCTCCTATTGGGACCGATCCTGACACTCTAATCGAGCAAGTCAAGGTGAAACTCATTGAAAGGATACAAGAAGGAGATATAACTTTTATGTTCGAAAATGTCTTCGACGGTGAAACTGGTGACTACAGCGAAGATTGGGAAAATTATAAAAGATGATAAAGAACCTTCCTAGTTCAGAACTTTTTTGGACCGCTATACTGGTATTGTTTTTATGTTTTTGCAAGGTGATGGGAATATGAATGAAAACAATTAATCAGGTCAGGAATCAGGTCTGGGGTCAGGTCTTGATTCAGGTCAGGAATCAGGTCGGTGATCAGGTCAGGGGTCAGGTAAGGAATTCTTTCAAAAAAACTCAAGAAAGCCCTTGACATTGCCGATAAATAAGATACAATTGAGACATCGCCCCAACGGGCAACCAACCAACCACATTAGGAGATTGAAATGAAGCTCGAAATTGAACCACAAGATGTAGCAGTACACGGCAACTTCAAGACCAGTCAATTTAAGACTGGCGATACAGCATTTATTGTTGATATGTTTGCGGATAAAGTTTATTCGCATAAAGAACGAGCAGTCATTAGGGAAATGGCTTGCAATGCTCACGATTCCCACATCATGGCGGGAACTGAAGATGTACCATTTGATGTACACATCCCGACTAGGCTTGAACCATACTTCTCACTGCGTGACTATGGCACTGGTTTGACTGATAAAGAAGTCAGGGATCACTATGCCGGTATTGGCATCAGCACCAAACGTGATAACCAAAATGTAATTGGCTGTTATGGAATTGGTACTCTATCCCCATACTCTTTAGCAGATTCTTTTACGGTTAAAAGTTATAAGGATGGCATGTGCCGAACTTATAGTTGTTACCGTAACGACCAGCGTATACCAGTAGTGTCTCTGCTGACCGAATGCGAGACCGATGAGCCTAATGGCATCGAAGTCAACGTCTCTGTAGAAGGTAAGGTCTACGAATTCGGTGTGGAGGCAGTGTATGTGTTTAAGTTTTGGGAAGGTACTCTCCCCAATATCAACGACAAGTACGTTGTAGAACAATGTGAAGACGCAAGAAAAGGTTACGCCTTTGAGGGTGATGGTTATGGGCTGAAAAACACTTGGGGTGATGTGTTTGCCGTTATGGGCAACATTGCCTATACCATTCCAAGAGACCTTGACGAATTTAGGTGTGAAGGATATCTTAAATTTGAATTGGGCGAGCTTTCTTTTGATACAGGGCGAGAAAACCTCGCAATGGATGATAAAACAAAAGAAGCACTGAAGGCTAAGTTCGCAGCAGTAAAAGAGGCACTAACCGCAGATGCAATTGCCCAGATCGAAGCGTTGCCTACTGCTTGGGATCAGGCTGTACTTGCGAATGAATTAAACAAAGGAGACTTAGGAAGAAAGATTAAAGCAGACCTTCAGGAGTATGCTCCTGATAAAACTACTGAAGAAATGACCTATTACTCAGG
>Ga0233414_10000922_pt1 | contig 11670 bp, 18 predicted proteins | sample Na_anoxic_10_MG_FD_189020 | JGI IMG/M metagenome (GOLD analysis project Ga0233414, IMG submission 189020) | Seawater microbial communities from Saanich Inlet, British Columbia, Canada - Na_anoxic_10_MG | ecosystem: Environmental > Aquatic > Marine > Inlet | place: Canada: British Columbia...
CTGGCATAACGGAGCGGAAAGTAAAGTCTGCATCGGTGCACTGGAACACGACGGAACAGGATATCCATGTATTCAGTCAGTGAAAGACAACGATCCTTCAGAGATATTTCATAGTGCCTCAACAGGATATTGTATTCCAAAAAGCTATGATGATATTGAAGCAGTATTTGATACGCTGGGGGGCATACCAACTTATGCTTTCTGTAATACTCAAACAGCTTATCAATATAAGGATCTCCTAATATACATACAAGGCTCAGAACCAACACTAGGAAACAGCGTTAAGCTTGCTAAATTCATTGAGATTGATGATTATTTAGTTGTGGATGACAGTGGACAACAAACTTTTGATGATAACGATCAAGCTATAGTAGCTATTTAGGGAGGGGTAAGATGGTAGTAAGATTGGATGCTTCTCTAACTGCGCTGGGTGTGGTTAGGACTGCAACGTTGGATGCGGCTGTAGACACAGCACTGGATACAGCAGGGGTTATGACGAGTGCGCTCAGAACAGAAGTGCACGCAGTTAAGACAGCGAACCAGACTCATACAGCAGCTAGCTATGTAACACTCAATTTTCAGAGCGTTGCAACTGATACGCTGAGTGAGTGGAATACAACTACAAAGAAGTTTACAGCAACAAACGCGGGTACGTATCTATTTGTAATACATGCAGAGGTTGATGATGTTGCTGGTGCTAACAGAAAATTGTATATGGTGAAAAATGACACAACTACAATCGAGCAGCATATTGAGTACACTAAAAATGCAGATACAGTTAATCCTGTTATGCAGTTAACGAGTGTTGTAGAACTTGCTGCTGGTAATTTTGTGACAACAAGAGTTACTTGTTCCACAGTTGGAACTACTATTTATGGCACGAGTGATTCAACCTTGTCTATTATACGCATTTCATAAGGGAGTTAATATGGTAGTAAGGTTAGCAAGTGCATTAGCTGGAGTTGCAGAGGGATCAGAGATGTGGGTTACTGTACTTGGTGATGCTTATGCACTTCTTAAGGACGATACGGCATCTACACACGGTAATCGGGTTAAGGTTTCCGATACCGTTGCAGGACGTGTAGATGCATCAAATACTGCTCCAGAAGGTGGAACAATAGCAGCACTTAATGATCATTTCTCAGAAGTAGGACATTGTGTAGAGAGTATTAGTGCTGGAACATAAAAACTCTGTAAAGTACACTTACATTTTAACTAGGAGTTAGCGATGAGCAAAACAAAAATATTATTTGATGAGAAAAGACATGGTGATAAGATAGAAAGTGATGCAGTTATGATTGGTGGCTTGACAATGACTGAAATAAAAGCTTTTATAGACAGTCCGAATCATACTGTACACGATATATCAGCATGGATCGAGACAGACGTAAATGCGCTCGATGAGAAAGTTTTGCAGTCGAAAGGCTTCATGAATGCAACTAATAATGAGTACATAACATTTGAAAATTATACACTTTGGAGAAAGAATCTTGCTCAATCTAAAGTTATGATTAAGATCGGTTCAACAGGAAAAGTCTGGGAAGAAATCGCTACTAATGACCAACTCAACGCATTTTTAGACAAATTTGGTGGTAAAGATAATCTTTATAGTTCTCCTACAGATAAAAAAGATGAATACTACATTAAGAGTATCGAAGAAATAGAAGCTATGACATGGGTTCAACTAAAAAAATATCTCAAAAATTATAATATTGATGCAGCTTATGATCTTAAATCAGAAACAAAAACAAGATCGTTACTTGCAGAAAATATTTTAAATAGAGTATATGAGCAATTGGCTGTTAACAAATAGAGGATTTTATTGTGGTGAAAGGTGAGAGTTTAACATGGAACATAAAAACCGTTGTAGGTATCACTGTTTTTCTTGTTAGTGCATCTACTGCGTACATTGGTTGGTTAAGAAGTGAATTAGTTGAAATAAAGCTAAACATAAGATATCACTATAATGACCAACAGGAATTTAAAACAGACATAAAAAAACAAGTAAAACTTGCTTGTGCTGAGACTCATCAGCTAGCGATGGTTGTTAATGACAACTCAAAAGATGTAAAGTCTATAAAATCTTTTTTACATAAACAAGGATTTTATAGTAGCATAAAGCAACGTACAATAACAACACACGGAGAAAGTAATGACACAAAAAAAGGCTATATTAGTACCTCAGGAAACAATGGATATTCTAGTAAACTATATAGTGACTAGACCTTTTATTGAGGTGGCAAAAATTATAGAATCACTAAAAGATTTGCCTATGGTAGAAGCTGTAGAAGCACCAGAAACAAAATTAGAAGAAGTGGAGCACTAATGGCAAAGAACGTCTATAATTTACATATTTGGCGGAAAGCTCAAAAAGTAGAAGCACAAAGCAATAGAGACTATTCCGATGTGTATAATCAAATAGAGCTTGAACTTCGTCAATTTTATAGACGTTCTTCTTCTTATAGACTAGAAAATTTAAACTCTGTAGAACTACAAAGATTTAAGAACTATATTATTAAAGTAAGAGATATAGCTAATAATATAAATAATGTAGAACTTAAAGAAAGAGTTACCAGACTTCTAAGAAGAGTTAAAATAAGCAGAGAAGAGAGATTGTTACTTAATATAGAGAGTAAAGTAGCTGAATTAACAGAGATTATTATAGAAGACACTGACGCGCTATTAACTAAAAGTATTGATGATAATTTTTTATCGACAGTAATGTTAGTTAAAAGTACTGCAGAAAGAATTAAAAAAGTATCTGATATTGTATTATCAAAAGAAATCGCAAAACAAATAAAAGAACATACATTTCCTGGTGCTAAATTTGATGACTTCATTAAGCAAAGACATAAAAATCTTTTTACTACTATAGAACGAACAGTTATAAAAAGTCTAAGAACTGGTACAGGTATAAAAGCTGTATCTAAGGACATTAGAAAAATGGTAAAAAGACAGAAAGGTTTTAACAAGTTAGCAATAAGAAATCAAATGTCACACGTACTAAATTTATCTGCGCAAGAAGCTATGAAAAAATTAGATGTAGAATACTATAGATTTAATGCTATAGTTGATAGTAGAACTACAGTAAAATGTCTTGGATTAAATAATACAGTACATAGAGTTGCTGACGGTATTCCTGGAGTTAATATGCCTCCAACAAGTCCTCCAGTGCATCCCTGTAGAAGTTTCATTACACCTTATTATGGAGAAAATAATGGCTGACACAACCAAAAATGCTGTATTAAGTTTGGCGCGAGAACTTACAATATTTGTGCGAAACATAAGACAAGAAGCAGTTCTCACCGTTGTAAGTGCCGAAGATTCTACAGCGTACACTGTTACTATTGATACTGTAGATTATACTATAACTTCTGGTGCGTCAGCTACAGTAGAAGATATAGCTGCAGCACTAAAAGTAGAAATAGACAACGCTACACTAAGTCTAGTAATTACAGATAATGTAGATGGAACTTTAACTATAATATCATCTGATGCTGCTATACGATTTGACATTGATGCAGATCTTGACGCAAATATATCTGTTGAAATAACAGTAGTACAACATTTAGGTGAAGACTTATTTGATATGATTTTAGCTGATGTAGCGTTAGAGGTAACTGAAGAAAGATATAGAACAGAAGAAGAACGTGCGCAAAGATACTTAGCTGCTCATTTACTTACATTATTACGAAAATTTGAGTTTAGTTCAGATTCAATTGGTGATGTAATAAGAGATAAAGTAGGTGATGTAGAAACATGGTATTCAGATAGTGCTATTAATACTGATATGTCTAGTGATATTGGATTGAGAACAACACCATACGGAAGAACGTATATGAGTATCAGAAGTAGGCACAGTGTGTGTTTTATATAATTTTAATAGGAATATATATGTTTAAAGCGAGTGTTATTGAGAAGAAGCACAAGAAGTTCTATATGCGTAAAACTGTAGATATAGGATTTTTACAGGGTATAGATCCTGATGTAATTCTTCGTGCAGCTGAAAATGAGTATGGTACAAATAAAGTACCTGAAAGATCATTTATGCGGTCAACTTTTGATTTAAATAAAAGAAAAATTACAAAGTTTGCTAGAGCTATGGCACCAAGTGTTATCGCAGATAAAATGTCTCAAACAGTATTTATGGAAAAATTAGGTAGATTTGTCAAAGAGTTAATAGAAAATAGAATTAGTACTGCAAAATCTTGGGCACAACCTCTTGCTAACATAACTATACGTAAAAAAGGACATGATAGACCTTTAATTGAAACTTATGCAATGATAACATCAATTAAAATTAGGGTAAAATAATATGGCAAGCGTAATTAAAACAAATAATATAAGTATAACACGATACGGTGCACCTACTGTAGTAAAAGGAAGAACAAGTAAAGGTTCTAGTACCATTTTAACAGGAAAAGGTAGCATACAGCCTTTAGATATGACTACAGCTGGTGCAGAAACAGTAGAAGCGCAATCACAAGGTAATGATATACGTAACTATAAAAAGATGTATACTAAAGACATTATTCTAATTGATGACTATATTACTGAAATAAAAACTGGTAAAGTGTATAAAGTGTATAAAGTGTATCATTATGAGTTACCTACACAAAGCGCATGGCATTACAAAGTAATAATGGTATTAATGGAGTCATAATGCAAGCTACAGGACTTACAACAGCACAAGAAGATATTCTTTATGATTGGATTTATAGTGTACTAAATCCACTTGGCGTAAGTATATTATGGGAATATCCTGAAGAGTTTGAGCAAGCTAAGCCACATTGTATACTTAGTATACCCACTAAACCAGTAAATGAACATAAACCTTCATTAGAGTACGTAGCACAAGATACTTTTAATTACAGATTTCATGATGTATTCACTTTTAGTGTAAAAATATATGATAATGACGGTAACAACTATTTAAAAAAAGTAGTAAGATCACAGTACTATAACGCAGTAGTAGAAATGTTACAATCTGCTGGATTAGTGTGCAGATACAAAGTAAGTGAAAACTTCTTACCTGAATTAGTTAATGAAAAATTTGAGTATAGAAGATCTGCAGATTTTATAATGGCATATAGTGAAGTAGAACAACAAACTATAGCTGAGATTAATACAGTTGAAGTGACAGCTAATATAGTTGGAACAGTAGATGCAATTACAAGAGTAAAGATAGACATTATTAATTAACATCAATAACTATCTAAGGAGTTTAGAATGGGAAAGATTAAAGAAATTGTAAACGTAGTTATCACCCGTGAAACTTTAAACATTACTCAGGCTGGATTTGGTACAGCTTTAGTTCTCGTTGAAAGCACTGCACTAGGTAACAGAGTTGAAGCTTTCGCAGAAAGCGCAGAATTGATAGCAGATGACAGATTTGGTATCAATAATATTGCATACAAAGCTGGTCTAGCTCTTTTAGGGCAAGATCAAAAACCTGCGCAATTCAAAGTTGGTATGAAAGGTACAACTGCTAGAAATTGTAGACAAAGAATTAAACTTGATGCACTTGCTACAGCAGGTACATTTACAGTATCTTATAATGGTGAAGTTTCATCTGCTATTGCATTTGATGCTACAGAAGCTACAATAGAGACTGCAATCGGCGCACTAGTTGATATTACAAGTGTAGATGTTACTGGGACAGCTGATGCATCTACAGAATTGACAATTGAATTTGATGGTGATGCAGGCATAATGTTTGAAGATCTTGTAGTAGATATTACAAATCTTACAGGACCATCAACAGTTACTGTTACTTTTGGCCATAAAATGGTATTTCCATTAGCACTAGCAGCACTAGAAATAGCTACTATTACAGTAACAGTAGATGGTACATCAGAAGCAGCAGCAGTTACAGCACCAGTTACTGCAACTACTATCAAGACAGCCATAGAAGCTCTCACCGTTGTAGGGTCAGGAAATTGTGCAGTAATTGAAGATCTTACACAAAAAGAATACGTAGTTATTTTTAAAGGTGACTTGTATGGTAAAACTACTACAGTAGCTGCAGTTGGATCAGTAGCAGGTGCTGCAGAAGTGACTGCATGGTACCAAGGTCAAGCTCTTGAAGATTGGTCAAAAGCACTTAATGATTGTTTAGCTGAAGATAGTGACTGGTTTGCACTTACTACTCCAGAATTACATACTTCAGCAGACTACGCAGATCAATTAGCAATGGCTGCTATTATTGAAGCAGAAGACTATAAGATCTATTCTATTAAATCTTCTGATACAGCTATTATTACTACTGATTACGACGCAACTGCTCCATCAGACATTGCTGAAGGTCTCAAAGCTAATAGCTATGATAAATCATTTGTTACATATCAAAAAAGTACAAAAGCATTGACACAGTTCCCAGATTGTGCTATTCTAGGTAGACAGTTGACAAGAACTCCTGGAAGTTCAACATATAATATGAAGACATTGAAAGGTATTACTGTTGACTCTTTCTCTACAAGTCAGAAAAATAGCCTTAAAGCTAAAAACTGTAATTTCTATGAAGCATTCAATGGCAAGAATATTTTTAGAGAAGGTAAAGTTGGTTCAGGTGAGTTTATTGATGTTATAGTTGGAATAGACTATGTCGGTACAAGAATGGGAGAGCTTATTTTTGGTAAAGTAAGCGCAGTAGAAAAATTGTCATACACTCAAAGTGGTATCACCGTTGTAGAATCTCTTGTAAGAACATCATTGAAATTGTACGGTGTAGATACAACTATTATTGAAGAATCTACTATTGTAATAGAAGTTCCAGATGTTACAACAGTTGATCCTGCTGATAAGGCAAGTCGTACTCTTAGACATGTAAAATGGACAGCACAATTACAGGGTGCTATTCACACTATTTATATTTCTGGTAAAGTTTACGCGTAAGGAGTTATTATGCAAGCATTATTCGCACCTGTTTTACAGAGTTACAGTCCAAAGAATGTAATTGTTACAGTTGGTACATTTCTTATGACACAATGGGATAAAGTAGAAGTAAAACATGATGAACCATTATGGAGATTCGATGTTGGTTGCTACGGAAAATCAGTTAGAAGAAAAGTTAATAATCCTCTTGGGACTATTACATTAGAGCTACCTCAAACTGCTGCGGGTAATGCATATAATTCTGCGACGATTGCAATAGCTGATGACATACTTAAGCTAGATGGAATCGTAACAGTATTTATTACTGACATATGGGGAGGATCTTTGCACTTATTAACTAAGGGTTCTATTATACAGAAACCTACTGTTACATACGGCAAAGATCCTTCTAAACGATCATGGGTAATTAGAGGTGAAATGGACTTAAATATTCTTTCATCTAGAAATGCTATTAACAGTATTAGTTCACTTTTTTAATAGGAGAAAATTATGACTCTAAAAAGCTACAGTCCTAAAAACGTGAGTGTATCTGGTGATGCTGAATTAATTGATACATGGAATTCAGTAAGTGTAGATTATGACAATGACAGATGGGGAATGTCAGAAGCTACAACAGGTGAACTTACAAGAACTCGTCATGAAGGAAAACTAGGTACAATTACTCTAGAGTTACCTCAGACAACAACAAACAATAGCACACTTAACTCAATGGTTGCTGAACAAGACGCAGTGTCTATTGGGCCAATCCCTGGTACAATTAGTATGACAATCAAAGACAATTGGGGAAGATCATTACATACAATTGCAAAAGCTACACTTATGAAAAAACCGACATGTGACTTTAGTAATGACCCTTCTGATAGATCATGGGTATTCAAGGGTGAACTAGATAATCATAAAATTGGAGGCAATGACTAATGCAAATTATAGAACCTACGAGAGTAACAGTAGACGATACAGAATATGAATTTAATCATATTTCTGTAAAGAAGCAACTTGTTTTAGCTGTAAAATTAGCAAAAGTAGTACTTGAACCTATGACAGTAGGGTTAGATCCTAAAATTATGGAAATGGCTAGATCTAACCCAGACGCAGCGAAAAGCGCTATTGACATGTCAAAAGTAATAAAAGCTTTTGTAGATAATGCTGATGAAAAATCACTAGAAGAACTTATTGATGGTTTACTACAAGGTACTGTCTGTATAGGAGTAGGACCTGTAGCTAATAAATTTGAAGAAGTTTTTAGAGGTAGATTCGGTCATATGCTCAAAGTTACATATGCTGCAGCACAGCACTATTTTGGGGATTTTTTAGCAGAAGGGTTAGGGCTATTAAAATAGTGGATGCTAGTCTTAATCCGTCATATGACCCGGGTGAGATTAATTTTAATCCTTACTTTTGGCGTCCTGTGTTAGCCAAGATCGCAACTAAAGAAGAGATTGAAAGATCTTGGACTTTAATGGATCTAGCTGACGCGCATGAAGCTCTTGATGTACAACTTGAAATTGAATACTTTTCAAGAGCAGCTAATAAATAATAATGAGTAGTGGAGATTAGTATGGCTTCTGACATTGTAAGAGAACTATTTATAAAGATCGGAGTAGCTTCTGATAAAGCGAGTTTTTCAATAATAGAAGACAGATTACAAAGTATCCGTCAAATTATGAGTAGTATAGTAGATCTTACTACAAAACTGACAAAAGTAGTTATGACATTTGCTGAAGCTGGTGCTAATCTCGAGGCTACTGAAGTTCAATTTGGTACATTAGCTAGATCAATGGATCTTGGTTTAGCTAAACTAAAAGAGCTTAATAAGTTTGCAGCAGAAACACCATTTACATTACCTGAAGTTAGACAGAATACATCAATGCTTATTGCTATGGGAGTAGCACTAGAAGATGTAATTCCTACTATGACAAGACTAGGTAATGTTGCTTCAGGTTTGCCTAATTTAAGTCTACAAAGATTAGCGCTCAATTTTGGTCAGGTTAAATCACAAGGTCATCTAACTGGAAGAGAGCTGAGAGATTTTGCTGTAGGTGGTGTGCCAATACTAGAATCTCTAAGTGAAATTACTGGTAGAACAGATAAACAACTCAGAGATATGATCAGTGATAAGAAGATATCATTTGATTTAGTTGATAAAGCATTTAGACATATGGTAAGTAATGAAGGTAGATTTCATAAGTTACTTGATAAAATGGCAAAGTCAGCTCGAGGTCTTTATAATAATATACTCGTTGTAAGGGATCTAATTGCAGAAGGAGTAGGTAAAAAGTTACTTGAAGATATTAAACCAGTACTGAAAGAAGTAAAAGATTTTTTATTCACTAAAAAACATGTAATAATTAAAAAACTTACTAATGTATTAAAAGTTCTAACTAAACTAATGCTACGATTGTTTAAAATATTTTTTAAACTCAGTGTAGCAATGGTACCAGTTGTAGAGAATCTAGCAGCAGCTACATTAAGTACAATAGATTTTGTTGCTGCTATAATAAGTTTTATTACAACAAATGATACTTTTATTAAAGCATTGAAATCTGCTACTCTTGCTGCATTTGCATTTGCTGCTGGACTTCTTGCGATAGAACTAAGAGCGCGATGGATGGTAGCAGGTGGGTTTTTAGCCGTTGTAAAAGGAATAGGGACAGCATTATGGACTGCAGCAAAAGCTGCATGGGCTTTTACAGTAGTACAAGGTGTAATGATAAAAAAAGCGCTACTACTTGCTACACCTTTCTTATTGATTGGTGCAGCTATACTAGGTGCAATTTTACTTGTGCAAGATTTTTATACATTCTTAAGAGGTGATGCTGAAGGTATAGAAACTGAAACAGGTATTGGCGGTTTAATAGATAAACTTGCAAATGGTTCAGACAGATTAAAAGACTTCATGACAGAAGTATTAAGACTTATGATGGGACCTTTAATATTACTAGTTGCGTTAGTAAAAGCTACATGGGCAGCTCTCACAGGTGGAAACTTTTTTGATACTTTAGCAAATGATCAAATGCTCATAAGACTTAAAGAGTCATGGGGAAAGATAAAAAATATTATAGTAGCTGAGTTACTTATAATTCAACATGAGTTTCATGTATGGTGGAGACTTTTTAAACTGAATTGGATAAATAGATGGAATAGTTTATCTGATACAGTAAAAAATATTTTTAGACTCGCAGCATTACACATGTTCTCACCATTTGATGCAATGATAAGTAAGACTGTTTCTGCACTAAACGCGCTAATAAAAACATATAATTCATTGTCTTCTTATATTCCAGGTGCTGCAGAAATGGATCTTCTTGTGCAACCTAATTTATTAGATTTTATAGTACCTAAACAACAAATAAGCGCATCTGATGTTGCTGCATCTGACGCAAACTATCAAAGTACTATAACAGAAAGTAATAAGCGTGTAAGTTATGATCAAAGAAACTATAATATTTATGACGCTAGTCCAGATGAGTACAGACAATTTATGTCTAGTCTTGAAGATAATATGTCTGTCATTGGTTTAACAAACTCAGGAGAAAAATAATGGCTGAAGTTAATGCAAGTGAACTAGTCGGTGAGCAGAAACAAGCTGTAATAATTAGAGCAGACGAAACATTAGTAGAAGTCACTTGTTTTATTACACAAGCACATAATTTTTCTAATACGTTGTCAACCAATGTTGTAGAATCCGGAATAGACATAACTGACAATGTAAAAGAAGACGCACATAAGATAAAACTAAAAGGTATTACATCTAATAATAGTACATCAATATTTTCATTAATAAATTCTTTTAAGACATTAGTTAGTCCTGATAATGACGCAGTAAGTGCAGCTAATGATACTTTTACTGCTTTCTATGAAATGTATAAAACTAAAGAAATAGTAACAGTAGCTACTAACTATTTTGTCTATGAAGATATGGTACTAACTAATTTCTCTACTACAGAAGATAAAAATAATTCTGAGTCTTTAGAATTTAGTGTTGAATTCACAGAAAGAAGAACAACAGATAAAGCTACAGGTGAAGGAAAAAATTTAGCAGGTAAGTCAGCGTCTATTTCAGCTGATGCAGCTAAAAAAAGTAAGACAGATACTGTAAATAAAAAGAATAAAAAACCTGGCGCAGGTCTCGATAAAGCAGGTAGAAAGGAAGTACTACAGAGTTGGTTAGCTAAAATTATGCAATGGTTAGCAGGAGCTTAATATGCCAAATTTATATTCACTACCAATAGTAGAAGATAAGTATAGCTATAAATATGAAATCACGCTTGATGGTACTGTTTATATTATTAATATGCAGTATAATAGCAGAAAAGATGGGTGGTTTGTTTCTTTGCATGGTGCAAGTGATATAGCTATTATATCTGGACTTAAAGTTAAAATGGGTAATGACTTATTATCACAATTTAGACATAAATCTAACATACCTGCTGGTAGGTTAGTAGTATTAAATTGGGAAGATAAAGAAGAGGCTAATCTTGCTAATTTCGGTACTAAAGTATTACTTAGTTACATAGGAGAGTCTTAATGGCTACACAACAAATAGATAGAAGTATCTTTGTTACTATAGGACCACTAAGTTCAGATACTGGTATAAAAATAGGTACTCTAAAAATTGACTTAAATCTTACAAAAACAAATGATCAAAAGAAAAATAATGGAACTATTAAGATTTATAATCTTAATAATGAGACACTAGATAAAATAGTTAATCAAGATGAAAAACTTGGTGTAACTATAGAAGCTGGTTATCTAGGAGCCAAAAACGTTGATGTA
>Ga0233414_10000924_pt1 | contig 11663 bp, 11 predicted proteins | sample Na_anoxic_10_MG_FD_189020 | JGI IMG/M metagenome (GOLD analysis project Ga0233414, IMG submission 189020) | Seawater microbial communities from Saanich Inlet, British Columbia, Canada - Na_anoxic_10_MG | ecosystem: Environmental > Aquatic > Marine > Inlet | place: Canada: British Columbia...
ACCATCCTAATATGCATTCCGTCCCATTCAATAGTTGGAATCATTATACGTCCTCTTGAAGTAGATCTAATATTGCAATTCAAATTACATGTTTTCAAAGATCTAAACTGTTACCAAAAACCTAAATAGTTACGATCTAATCAATTCTACTGACCCATCCATGCGGATCGGTTTTTTCTCCGTATTGTAATGCTACAATTTCATCGTAGAGTTTCTGGGAAAGCTCTCCCATTTTTCCACCTGCGACTGTATACTCTACCCCTTTGTAAGTAATCTCACCGACCGGCGAAATTACGGCCGCCGTACCCGTGCCAAATGCCTCTTTCAATCTGTCATTCTTGGCAGCTTCAATAACTTCGTCAATTGAAAGGGACCTCTCTGAAACTTTCATCCCCCAGTCCTTCACGATTTGAATTACCGAGTCCCTTGTGATACCAGGAAGAATGCTTCCTGTAAGGGGCGCAGTAATTACTTCATCGTCAATGACAAAAAACATGTTCATGGTTCCAACTTCTTCAATATACTTGTGCTCCACTGCATCCAACCATAATACCTGAGTAGAGCCCGTTTTTTTTGCTTTTTCAGCCGCTAATAGACTGGCAGCATAGTTCCCAGCAGTTTTGGCTTCGCCGATTCCACCTCGAGCAGCCCGGACATAAAAATCTTCCACATAAATCTTAACGGGGTTAAGCCCTTCTTTGTAATAGGCCCCTACAGGACCGATAATGATGAAAAAGAGATAGGCATTGGCGGGCCTTACTCCCAGGTGAGGCTCTGTTGCAAGCATTGTGGGTCTGATGTAAAGGGATGTACCATTACTCTTTGGAACCCAATCTTTTTCCAGTAAAATAAGCTGTTTCATACCTTCCATAGACAGATCGATATCCACATCAGGCATACATAACCTCGATGCAGAGCGATTCAGTCTTTTAAAATTTTCTTCTGCCCTGAAGAGGTATATCCCGCCATCTTTTCCATAGTATGCCTTGAGTCCTTCAAATATCTCCTGCCCATAATGAATGGCCATGGCAGCTGGGTCAATTGATATATCGCCATATGGTTCAATGCGTGGATTGAACCAGCCTTTTTGCGATTCAAAGTCCATTAAGAACATATAGTCTGTTAAGATATCCCCGAATCCAAGTTTGGATTCATCTAATGGCTTCGGTTTTAATTGATTTTCATCAGCTTTTGTGGTTTTGATTTTCATTAGTTTCTCCTTTTCAGTTTAAGAAATTGTAATAGTTTAGATCTTTGAAAACATGTAAGACAAGGGCATGGGGGTCTCTTTTAAGAACCGAGAAATTGGTTGCTTGCCTCCGGCTCGTATAGCCTACGCCTCGGAGAGATTGTGAACATTCCTGCTGCCTGAGGCGGGCGGAGAGGGTGCTTTGCTTGATGCCCGGAGCTTTGCACTGGGCATAATGCCAGAAAGTCCGCCGCCCGCCTTAGTTTCCCGGACCGCTGAGTCCAGAGTGGCGGCCTAGTCGATTTCTTAAAAGAGACCCCCATGTCCTTGTCATTCGCTCATGGTTTTTTCAAATAGCTAAAGTATTACAAGAAATTATACCTCTACTTTTTTTCTCTTAGGGCCTCCCTGTTTTGTGGAATGTCCTCTACCAAATATTTATTAATAGTTACTACCTGGGGCTTTCTTTTCATCTTGGCATAAATCGTCACATTGTTTTCCTTCGACGGATTACCGATCAGAATCTCTTCACTCCTTTCGTCGTCTGACAAGGTGATTAAGGCACTGGGTTTCTGAAGGCCAAAAGGGTCCAAGTCTTCCACAGCTTCCTTTTCAAAGGAAGATGCTTCGGCCCATACAAAACGTCTTATCATGGAATCCACCTTTTGTTGCTTAATCCTGTATGCCTCATCATCCTCAAATTGCCATCTTCCATCTTTTTTGATTAAGGTCCATTTTCCTGTCTCCCTTTCGATTAAGAATCGTTTGATCTTTTCAGGGGAAAGGGTAAAAAGCCTTTTTGATCTTAAATCGAAAAGCTTCTTATCTAAATCTCTCTTATCGCGCGTGGCAACGAGATAGACCTTTTTCTCCTTACCTCTCCTTGTGTAATATCCATCTTCAATGGGGGTTTGGTTTCCAAAGGACAGTTGGCCTGGCCCTGTGTTAATTCTATATATAATTTTAAAACCAGGGTTATTGAGGCCAAACTGTGTTAGATCGCTTGCGCTTTCAGCGATAATCCTTGAATATTTCAAATTGGCCAATTTATCTTTCAAGCTATCTATGCGAGGGATTTCGGTTGAGGCATGGATTGGAGCAATAATTTCCCATTCCTTTTTGTCAAGCGCGCCTTTTTTTTGAAGTTTAATCGTTTCCCTGCCACTTATCAGGGTGATAGATGTTAACTCATCAACCTGAAACTTAAATAGCTGTTTGGCCGCTTTTTTTACCCTCTCTTTTTTGTTATCCTGATAGATATCGTAGAAGAAGAGACACCCCAGGAGAATTGCAGCTACAAGATACAAGATCGTCGATCGGTATCTCAACGAGATTTCCTCCGATTCCACACCACGATCCCGAAAATGAGAATTATTAATGGTATAACAACAACCGGGATCCAGAAAACAATCTTTCCCTGGGCCTGGGACAATATGAGCGGTTCAATAGGCTTATGTTTCTTCTTGATAGTGATAAATCCCTCTCTTCCTACCAGATAGTTGACAGTATTGATGATAAAGTCGCCATTACCCGCAAGCTCAAAGAATTTGTTACTGGCAAAATCGCAATCTCCAAAAACAACCAACTTCCCATTACCAGTGATACTATTCTTCTTGCTGCGCTCCTTGTCCTTTTTTGGCCTCTCTTTTTTAATTGATGGTTCGAGTTCCACGATCGTTGCAAGAGATATAGGCCCTTGCCTATCGTGCTCGTCAAAGTTGACTCTTTCGGGATCGAGGGACTGCCGGTCTGTTTCAGACCATGCACTAGGTGATGTGTATGCCAAAGCGGTCAAGCTGACACCTCTTCCTTGTTTATCACTTGGCTCTACAGATCTAGCCATATGAAACAGGGAAGTCAACCGGAAACCCTTTGTAATGTCGTGGGTGCCATAATTACCAACCATTGGGAGTAGGTAGTCCCCACTCATGACCCTGCTCAACTTGTCTACAATGATATCATCGGTGATCAGGATGCCGTAGGTCTTTAATAAGTCCTTAAGGCCACCGTCATTGAAAGGCTCGAGGAAAATAATTACCTTGCCGCCTTGGTTAAGATATTTTCGAATGCTTGCTATCTCTTCGGGAAAAAGAGGTTTAACAGGGGCTGCCACTATCAGAAGAGAGGCATCCTGAGGAATGTCTGCTTGCATGAGGTTGATTTCAAAAAACTGAAAGTTTTCATTTCTGAATTTTTCTTGAAGCGTGGTCATAGCATCTGGATCAGGCCCTCTGAAGACCCGCTCTCCATGACCGGTGAGCCAGTAAACCTTTTGGGTTTCGCTCTTGATGAGCCTGATGAGTGCGTTAGTGACATATTCTTCGTCAGCAATCTTGATAGTTTGTGATCGGCTATAACCTTCCAGCACAAATGTATTGATATTTTTCACCTTGTAGAGCCTTGCTATGGCAGGATTTCTTTCAGGATCGATAAGCTCATAAGTGATATTTGGAGCATGGTAATGATAGGCTGAAAGCAGTCCCTTAGCATCTTCGGCTTCCTGAAAACCCACACGAACAAAGGCCTTTATGTTGACCGGTTCCTGCACATTTTTTAGAACTTGAATAGTTTTATCAGAAAGGGTGTGTTCATCGGTTGATGTCAGATCCCATCTGAAGTAGTGCCTTTCAGACAACAAGGCTATAAACACAACTAAAACAAGAACAAAGAGAACCGCCGCAGTCATGTTATAGGAGCTTTTTACTCTTAGTCTTTCCCTATTTTTGCTCATGGTGCTAACTTCTCCAATAGCGCGAATTCAGAAACCGAAGTGTAAGAAACAACCAGAAGAGCATGAATAAGACATAGAACACAATAGCCCTGGTATCTATTAATCCCCTTGTGAAAGGGTCCAGATGCTTTATAATTGAGATATATTCCAAAACTCTGCCTAACGCAGGTCCTGATATTGCCTTAGTCCAACCGAACATCCAAAAAAGGAGCAAGGCTCCAAAGCTAAGCACTGCAGCCACGATCTGGTTTTCCGTTAAGGATGAGGTAAAGATGCCTAAGGTAATAAAACTTCCGCCCAAGAGGATAATCCCAAGATACCCAGAGATAATCATGCCCCATTCCAGATTACCAAAGACTTCCAGGATAATCATATAAGGAATGGTTCCCGCTAACATGGTAACGAGGACAAGCATGGTTGCACAGAATTTACCTGTCAAGACAGCAACATCGGAGATAGGATAGGTGAAAAGAAGCTCAATGGTTCCTACTTTTTTTTCCTCTGCATACATTCTCATGGTAATCAGAGGGAGCATTAAAAGTAGGATTACAGAGAGATCCCCAAAAAAAGGCTCGATAACCATGTCGGACAGGTTCAGTTTCTCGGACAATAAAGGGTTCGTTCCAGCCTGGAAACAGAGCACACTGAAGTAGGCAGTATTTGTGTAGAAGAAATAACCGGATACAACTAAAAATATGAAAGCGGCTGCGTAAAAGATCGGCGATGAAAATGTGATAGACAGCTCTTTTTTAAACATAGCTATAATCTGTCTCATAACTCTATATCCTTATTTTCCTCGGTGATCAGATGTATGAAGACCTCTTCAAGACTGAGATCTATTGATCGCATTTCTCTAAGCCGCCAGTTGGATTCGACAATAGCCCTGGCGATCATAGGCCTGATGTTTTCATCGGAAATGCTTTCAACGATAAACTCTCCCTTCTTCTCAGATACACCAACGTTAAGAACACCCTGTATTGATGAAAGTTTCCTCTTTACGTCATCAGTAGGGCCCTCTACATATACGCTGGTCTGTAAACCTTTCTGCTTTTGTATCTGTTTTGTGAGGCTTGTAGGTGTATCTTCCGCAATTATTCGTCCCTGGTTTATGATAATCACTCTCTGACAGACCTGGCTCACTTCCGGCAGGATGTGCGAGCTTAACAAAACTGTTCTTTCTCCCCCAAGATTTTTTATCAGTTCTCTAATCTCAATAATCTGCGCAGGATCAAGGCCTATTGTAGGTTCATCGAGTATCAGGATGGGAGGATCATTTAAAAGGGCCTGGGCCAGTCCCACTCGCTGTTTGAGGCCCTTCGAGAGATGTCTAATTAACCTTGAGCGGTGTTCACTCAGCCCGCAAACACCTACCACTCTATTGATTTCATCTTCCAACTTTCTTCCCTTAAACCCCTTAACAGAGCAGGCAAAGACCAAGAACCGATTCACTGATAGATCGTGGTAAAGAGGCACATTTTCAGGCAGGAAGCCGATTCTTTTCCTTACTTCCAGGGATTGGGTTCGGGTATCCAGTTCATCGATCAGGATTTTCCCAGAAGTTGGTGGCATATAGCAGGTCAGGGTCCTTAAGATTGTGGTCTTTCCAGCGCCATTGGGGCCTAGAAATCCAACAATCTCTCCTCGGTTAACACGAAACGAGACATCCTGAACCGCAGGCTTTAATCCATAATATTTTGTAAGCTCTTCTGCAACAATCATCGGTCTACCAGTCTTGATGAATTCGAAAAAAGTCATATTTCCCCTCCCCTGGTGGGAGGGGACAAAGGGGAGGGGGAGTGACGACTTTTTGCGAAGCCGTCACTATTACCTATATTGTAATTAGCTCATATTCACGGCTGCCAAGGCCAATCTTTTCAGCATGCTCCAATTGGATGCTCCAGTCTATTTTCGGATATATAGCCCTAAATTTATCTTCACCAGGCCTTCTTGAACTTGTGAGGCAAGAACCATCTGTAGCCGCCTGGCGGTTAACCAAATCCACCGATGCCTGTTCAATAGCCACAGGATCCTTGGAAACTAAAATGCCTATATCAGGGACAATCGGGGCATCACTATGACCGGCACAGTCACAAGCAGGAGAAACGTTGGTCAAAAAGCTCACGAAAAGTGCCTTTCCCTGTTTCCCTTTCAGCACTGCGAAGGTATATTCTACCATCTTTTTCTGAAACGTCGGGATATCTGCATTCATTTGAACATTTATTGCACCATTTGGGCAAATCACGATACACTCACCGCATCCCACACACTTGTCTGAATCAATCCTGGCCTTGTCCTCACTCAGTGAGATAGCATTTTGTGCACAGTGTTGGACACAATCCCCACAGCCGACGCATTTTTTGGTCTTGACTTTTGGACACAGGTCAGAATGTTGTTCCAGTTTCCCTTTTCTTGAGGCACATCCCATCCCAAGGTTCTTGATTGTACCTCCGAATCCTGCCAATTCATGACCCTTAAAATGGGCCACGCTGATCAGTGCATCTGCTTCAACAATTTCCTTTCCTATATAGGCTGTCTTAATGTTTTCCATGTCAATTTTGACCTTAGAGTAGGAAGCACCCCTAATACCGTCTGCAATTATGATGGGAGTGTTGACCACGGAATAGGAAAACCCATTTTCTATGGCTGTATTAAGATGTGAGATGCTATCACCTCTTGTCCCGGCGTAAAGAGTATTGCTATCTGTAAGAAAAGGTAGGGCCCTTAATTCTTTAACCCGGCCCACGATCTGTCGGAAAAATAACGGTCGAATAAAGGCGGTATTCCCTTTCTCACCAAAGTGTAATTTGATAGCGACCAGACCACGAGGAGTTATAATGTCTTCAAGGCCGCCATTGTCCATAATTCTCACGAGTTTGGACAGGAGATTTTCTTTATAGGATGTCCTGAGATCTGAAAAATACACTTTACTGAAAGGCATAATAAATACCCCTTGTCTTACATGTTTTCAAAGATCTAAACTGTTACAGTATTTCTAATTTGTCTGTCAAGCCAGTTGTCCATTGACACATGTTTTTCCTCAGGATAAATTTATTCTCCATATAAAACTCTTTAAATTCAGGGCATTAAATCACACTCCGATTATTTGAGCGTAGAGGAATAAAAACCTTTGTCATTTCAGTATATTCCAATTAAACCTGCTTTCAAATGCTGATATTTGAGAGGATTTCCAGATTAGAACAAATCTACCGTGTGTTTTTCCTTGACAATAAAAGCATAGTTAGACTATTTAGTCCATAAGTTAAAGATTCTTATAAAATATCTTACTAAAAATTCCGGAATACTGGAATCTAATAAATCAGAGTTGGTATTATGAATAAGAAAGTTCTTTTCTTAGCTTATGTTGTTCTTGGGTTCCTTTTCATATCTCAAGGAGGTGTTTTTGCCCAGGAGCCAAAAAAAATCTTAAGCATCGAAGCATATGACATGCTCAACACTGTTCCTGATACCTATCTCATTGATGTCAGGACAAGACCTGAATACCAGTTTGTAGGTCATCCTGTTGGCGCGCATCTGTTCCCCTATATGTTTATGACAAAAGACTTCGGCAAAAATGGCGAGAGGCACAGATATCAATTTAATGTTAAAAACAAGTTATTTGTCCAGGAAATAAGTAAGATACTGAAAAAGAATGACAATCTGCTCATCATATGTCGCGACGGAATACGAAGTGCTCTCGCTGCCAAGGACCTTATGAACGCTGGTTTTAAAAATATATTTGATGTTGAAGATGGTTTTGAAGGGCGTGAATTCCCGTCCTTTAAGGACAGTAATAGGCATAAATTCTACAGGCAGCTTGCGACAAGGAATAAGATCCATGGTTTTAGCCACAGGCGACATTATGGATGGCAATATTGGGGGCTTCCCTGGACTTATGAAATAGATCCGAAATATATTTATCCTCCAGACCTTAGACCATCCAAGAAATAGGGGGAGGTTGGTAATGGAATCTGAAGAGCTTACACACCTCATGAAACAAGTAGATGAGAAGAAAATAGGCTGGGAAACTGTAGAGGAACAGATCAAAGTTTCCCATGCACTATTAAATCTTTACTCCAAGTCCGGTCCGGTCCCGGTGACCATTATCAATAACATAAAAAAGGTCTTGGAAGAGAATGAAAAAGCGCAGCCTAACTGACCTTTAATACAAATAGTCATATTTTTTATATAAACTTCAAGCGGCCCACTTCATAGACCTTATCTCTATTTCCTGCCACTCAAAAACCAGCAACATTGAGACCTTTGAAAAATGCTTCCCGCTGTCAGCGGGATTCAAGATCAGGCCGAAGATCCCGGACTTTGAGTGGGGAAAGACGAGCAGGTACGATACCCTTTCAGTTGACAAAGTGGTATTGACATGTTAGCTTCCACGCAAAATAAAGTAAATGAAAAGGAGGGATCAGTATGTCTGATTTGTTGCAGGTAACTGATGAAAATTTTGATGAAGAAATTATTAATTCCGATTTACCAACCATGGTTGATTTTTGGGCAGAATGGTGTGGTCCATGCAAAATGGTATCGCCTGCGATTGAAGAACTTGCGAAAGAATATAATGGAAGGATAAAGATTACCCAAATGGATGTTGATGGAAACCGTCAGACTCCTGCAAGGTTTGGTATTAGGAATATACCTACGCTTATGCTTTTCAAAGGAGGGAAAGTTGTTAAAACGATCATCGGTGCCCAGCCAAAAAGCCATATCGATGAGGAGCTGAAAAAATTATTATAAAAATCCAGAAACATAATATATCTTTTTCTTCAAACTTTGGCCCTGCAGGAAAGACAGGGCTTTATTTCTATTAAGCGGGCTATTTTTAATGGAAGACTTGATTATCATAGGTGCAGGTCCAGCCGGACTGACAGCAGGACTTTATGCTGCAAGGTCACGTCTCAGGACTATCTTATTTGAAGGACTTACACTCGGCGGTCAAATCTTGACTACTGATTTTGTAGAAAATTATCCTGGATTTCCAGAGGGGATCTCAGGCTTTGAATTGGCTGATAGGATGAAACTCCAGGCTGAAAAATTCGGCCTCGAAATCCAGAATCAAGAGATTATCAGGTTGGAGTTTTTCCCGAAAAAGAATGTCGTGGTAACCGATAAACAAAACCTGGAATCAAAGGCCGTGATCCTGGCATGCGGCGCTACACCTCAAAAGCTGGGGATTGAAGGTGAAGATCTTCTAATAGGCAAGGGAATCTCTTACTGTGCTACCTGTGATGGTCCTTTCTACACGAATCAAGAGGTCGCGGTCATAGGAGGTGGTGATATGGCCGTAGAGGAAGCCCTCTTCCTGACCCGGTTTGCCAGCAAAGTTCATCTTGTACATCGGAGAGATGAACTGAGAGCCACTAAACTACTTCAAGAGCGGATCTTGACCAAGGAACAGATAAAAATTATATGGGATACAATACCAATACGTATTGTAGGGAAGAATGAGGTTGAAGGCATAGAACTGAAGAATGTAAAGACTGATGAAGTTTCATTACTTCCGGTCCGTGGAGTTTTTATTTTTATTGGCTACAATCCCAACAATGCCTTGGTAAAGGATCATATGGAGCTGGACAAACTTGGATTTGTGTTGACCAATAACGATATGGAAACCTCCGTGCCGGGCGTGTTTGCTGCCGGGGATATCAGATCAAAGTTGCTTCGCCAGGTATCCACGGCCGTTGGTGAAGGCGCTATGGCGGCTTTTGCGGCTGAAAAATTCCTTGAGAAATGAAGCGTAGATGTATTGAGACCTTTGAAAAATGCTCAATTTTGGTCAAGGTCAAGCCTCCGGCCCGTAGGGCCTACGCCCCGGAGGGGAAGACAAAAATTTTAACCACCCCAGTACCATCTTCCGGAGCTACGGGGCAAGCGCAGAGATTGGGCAAAAGAGGGCGTTTTGCAAAGGTCTCGTATTGACTTAATGAGGCTTTTGGATAGGGCAAATTCATTATGCATAAATCACATTTTATAGTGAGATGGTCTTTTGTTATTGTCTTTGTGGTAATAGCATTTAGCGGTTGCGCTGTATGGGACCGTCTTTTTCCGAAAGAAGAGAAAACCCCTGAAGAGCTTATGAGGGATGGCATAAAAAATTTTGAAGGGGGACACTTAACAGATGCCACCGAAATATTTCAGAAGATTAAAGACAGATATCCATACAGCAAGTTTGCTATAGAGGCCGAGCTCAAGATGGCCGATACCCTATATAAAAGAGATCTTTTTGATGAAGCCTTTGATGCCTATGACGATTTTGAAAGGCTTCACCCTAAGAATGCCAGAATTCCATATGTCATCTACCAAAAGTGTATGTGTCATTTCAGCCAAACTTCCTCAATCGACAGAAATCAATCGAATACCCTAAAGGCCAAGGGGGAGTTCGAACGGCTGATCAAAAAATTTCCCAAAACTGAGTATGCAAATATGGGACGCAGTAAAATAAGAGAATGCTACATAAATCTTGCGGAGCATGAACTAAATGTGGGGCATTTTTACTATAATAATAAAGCATATCGAGCAGCTATGGGTAGATATCGATATGTTCTGGAGAACTATCCTGATTTAGGGCAATATCACGTGGCACTTGAGCATATGAGCAAATGTGTGGAAAAACTGTCCAAGCAGAAAAGGAAACAAAAGGATTCCGAAAAATCATGGTGGTATAAGTTAACCCATCCCTTTCAATAAGTCATACACTGCTTCAAGAGCGTTCCTTAACTCCTCTGGTTTATTCCCTCCGCCTTGAGCCATATCAGGCCGACCCCCACCTGTTCCTCCAACGATGCTTGACAATTGCTTGATAATGTCTCCAGCCTTGAATCGATCAATTAAATCTTTTGTGACTGCACAGGTCAGCATCACCTTGTTATCTTTTTTTGCACCTAAAAGGATCACTCCAGAATGGAGTTTGTTTTTTATTCTGTCTAAGGAATCGCGGAGCTCTTTTGGGGAATCAGCTTCAAGTTCCTGTGATATAACCTTAACGCCACCTATATCTTTCGCATCTGAAAGGATATCTTTGGATTTTCTGGAAAGTAGTCTTGATTTCAAAGATTCGATCTCATTATCCTTTTCCTTATACTCTTTCAAGAGTTGCTCAAGCCTTTTTGCAACTCTATCTGGGGCCGTTTTAAGGAGCGAAGCAGCAGATTTTAAATCTCCGGCCTGTTTCAGGTCATATTCTAAGGCAATTTCACCGGTCAGTGCCTCGATCCGCCGCACATTTGCCGCAACCGCGCTTTCATTTACAATCCGAAAAAGACCAATATCACCGGTGCGCTCTGTGTGAGTTCCACCGCACAGTTCCATACTCACATCCGCTCCGATGCATACAAGCCTGACAGTATCACCGTATCTCTCTTCAAAAACGGCCATGGCCCCAGTTTTCATGGCCTCTTCCTTTGACATCTCTGTTGTTTGAACCGTTAGGTTGTCACGGATATGTTTGTTGACAATGCGTTCGATATTCATCAATTTTTTCGGATTTATTCGAGTAAAATGGCTGAAGTCAAAGCGAAATCTATCTGGTGAAACCGAGGATCCTGCTTGTTTTACGTGATCGCCCAGAACCTCTCGGAGGGCAGCATGAAGGAGATGAGTTGCAGAGTGGTTTAAAGCCGTCGCCTTTCTCTTGTCCATGTCGACCTGTGCTTCCACTTCGTCACCGACAGAAAGACCTCCCTTCTCGAGGTGTCCTTTATGAACAATGAGATCTTGGCCGATTTTAAGGGTGTT
>Ga0233414_10000926_pt1 | contig 11657 bp, 10 predicted proteins | sample Na_anoxic_10_MG_FD_189020 | JGI IMG/M metagenome (GOLD analysis project Ga0233414, IMG submission 189020) | Seawater microbial communities from Saanich Inlet, British Columbia, Canada - Na_anoxic_10_MG | ecosystem: Environmental > Aquatic > Marine > Inlet | place: Canada: British Columbia...
GACCAAGAGCACCCAGGGAGCAATTTGCTTGACGATACCACTGATCCGCCACCATTCATGCCCCAGAAGATAACCGGCACCAATTAGTAGCGTGCACCAAATATATGAACCGATTAATGTGTATAGTGCGAATTTCCCAAAAGGCATACGGGCTAAACCGGCGGGGATATTAATCAGGGTTCGCACAATCGGGATCATGCGTCCAAAGAGAACAAATCCTTCTCCCCAGCGTTGGAATTGGTTTTCGGCACGTTCGATATGCTGTTTATCAAATCGAAACCAGCGTGCCATTCGGTCTACAACCAATCTGCCGCCAAGGTTGGCAGCCCAATACATGATGCTTGCGCCGCCTGTGCTCGCAAGAGCGGCAATAGCTCCTCCACCGAAGATGGTGTAAAAGGGAGCATCATGAGTTGCGAGAAGCATCCAACCAGCCAGTCCCATGATAATCTCGCTGGGGATAATGCCAGTGGCATTTTCAAAGAGAAGTAAGGCTACTACGCCAAACCAACCAATGCTGTCAAAGATGAGTTGTAAGTTATCAATGAGAAATGTTTCTATTTCGTTAATCATATTTTTTAAGTACCCTTTTTATACTACTAGACTTTCGCTTTTGAGTGAGAAAAGAGGGTGCGTACCCAAAGGGCATAATTTCGGACAAAAACAATGAGAATCTGCCCTTCGATAGGCAAAATGCTTGTCGATTAGCATCTTTTTGTCGAGGTTGGTGCGACGCACGCCTACTTGAGCGAAAGTCCTAACTACTTGAATCTAAGCTAAATATCTACGTTCAGGCTGCAAAGTGCGGCATGATTATTTTAGATTCTTCTATCGCAAAGCGGACTTGATATTTATCAATTTTCACTGTTTAGCCCATAAACTTCAAGTAAAGGCGCGATGAAGAGCAAGCCTGAATTAGGTTTTTCGATCCCTCCCACAGTATCTTGAGCAGCTTTGACCAAAGTGTGAGCAATATCAAGGTTTTCTACAACAGAGAATAATGTGCGATTATGTGTTTCATCGCTTTTGAAGAGATTGCTCAAACTTGGCATAAGCGGTATATTGTCACGAATCCCGGCTTGTCGGACGCGTCCAATGCCCGTACTCTCTAAAATGGTGATCCCCTTTGCGCCTGCACTCTCCCAGGCATCTAGAACATCCTGGCAAAGGTCAGGGTTATCAAGAACAAAAACAACTATGTAACTCATGGTTTATCTCCTTATATACTCAGGCAAATTATTAAAACTGGACTTAAGCGGTTGCTTTGTTTTTCGAGAATAAAGCACGTAACATAGCTGGGGTTAGGAGAGTGGTCACGATCACCACGCCCACAATCACAGCAAAAATATCCGCGCTAATCATACCTTCTGCCACACCCACAGTAGCTACAATCAAGCCGACCTCGCCACGAGATGTCATCCCAGCTCCAAGCTGAAGCGACTCAAGATTGGAGAATCCTGCAATGCGAGCACCCAATCCTGAACCTAAGACCTTGCTGATAACCGCCACGCCAGTCATTGCCAGGAGTAGCCACAGACTTTCCCCAGTCAATAACCGAGCATTGGCTGCCAGTCCCACATTGACGAAGAAAACCGGCACAAAGAAGCTATAAGCTAGCGTAGAGACTCCGGTTTCGATACGATCTTTTAAAGGTGAACGAGCAAATATCAGCCCAGCCAGGAATGCTCCCGTGATGGCAGCCATGCCGCCTAAGACTTCTGCTGTCCAGGCGTAGAAAAGGACCATAACCAAGACAAAAGCCATTAAGCCCTGACTGATGGGAAGAAGGTCTATTTTTCGGCTGAGCTTAGGCAAAAATGTCATCCCAACCGCGGCAGCTATGCTCATGTAGAGGAACATACGTACAGCAATCCAAACAATACTCCACAATCCTCCAGACCCAACTGCCAAAGCAACAAAGATTGACAAACCGAGTACTACCAAAATATCATCGAATACTGCTGCACCAAGTAGCCCAATGCCCACACGAGTGCGCAGTACCTTCATCTCCATAAGCGTTTGAGCAGAGATACTGACGCTGGTAGCAGCTAAAATGAGACCGATAAACAGAGCGGATTGGTCATCGAAGGAAAAAGCCCGTGCCAAGCCATACCCCATGCCCAAAGGTAGAAAAACTCCCAACGTGCCTGCAAAAGCTGAAACTTTGCCAGATTTTGCAAGGTCAGACAAGTGAAGCTCTAAACCGGCAATGAACATCAGCAATAAAACGCCCAATTCCGCGATGTGGGCAATCGCTTCACCCAAATGTTTATCGGCGAACGGCGCCCAGTGAAGCATATCGAAAACCGACGGGCCCAGGATAATCCCTACTGCCAGTTCACCCAAAACCGAGGGTTGTCCGAGCTTGAGTGAGATGTACCCGCCAACTTTAGCGGCGGCTATGATAACTACGATAGCGATCACGAACTGTAAAAATGGTGTCATACACATCCTTCCTTTAAGAACAAGAAATATATTTTTGGGGGAAAAAATATGACAGCCCTATATGCGAAAAGCCAATCACCAAAATAGATATTCCAATAGCTACCGCAAGTTGGATGGGTTCATGCAAAGTATTGCGGGGCCAGAGCAATAGCGCTGGAAATAGCAATAAGGCTATTCTTAATCCCGCCATCCAATACGGCTTTTCTTTATAAAAAGCGGGGATTTCCCATCGGCGTCCCAACCAGGTGATGCCCAGGCCGAGCAAAGTCCCCATAACCACTTCGACAATAAAAGGGATCGAGACTGGTTGGTGGGCTTGCCAACCCAGCAGTAGGAATAAGGCCAAAACGAAAACAAACCCAGGCCAGGTATTCAACGGCGCTGCTGGTGCTTTCTCATGGAAACCGAGTTTGTAATATTGATTTAGCCATACAAAAGTCATTACACCAATCATCGCCGCGGTGACCGCCGATACACCAACAAAATACGAGAACCAGTAAGCGAGATAAACCTGCCCGATACTAATCCAAGCATGAAATTTGGGAGAAGATCTTCGGAGCAGATAAAGCCCGAATAAAGCTGTTAGCACTCCAAAAAACGCACCGCTGAATATTCCTCCAAAATAATGATCTGGGGATTGAATGGCAACTTCAACTTCGGTTAGTAAAAATATCAGGGTTAGCGGCCCTACCTGACTCAGATAACTAGCACCAACCTCAGGTTCACCAGCCCTCCAGATCATGCTGACCGTAATTATGCCGAACAACAAAGCTCCAGGCCAATTCAAAACCCCAATAAACCAAAGAGCAAAACTAAAAAGCAGAGCAGTAATTCCCCAAAATGTAACGCTTTTCCAACCTCGCCAGTCGGCATTAACAATTCTTCGGGTGTTTTGCCACAGGAGCAATGGAATAGCTAGCCCCAGAATCATTTCCCAAGGTATCGGTATCTCGTGGGCTGGGGGCAAGAATACCAATAGAATCCCGACCGCAATTATCAATGTCGCCCAACGCTGGCGAGGGGGTTTGGCATTGAGTACCCCGCTTAGCAATAAGAGAATAAAAATTGTGTGTTCAAATTCGATCATAATTTCATTACCTGTTTTTGATTTCGCCGCGGTACTAATCAAGTCGTGGCACGTTCTACACCAACTTCAACGATGCGTAGATTTTTCCGCTTGCGGATACTAAATGAATAGCCAAACTTTTGAAGCCGGTCGCCCTCAACGGGGATAATGCCCAATTCTGTCATCATAAATCCGGCAATGGTTTTGTACCTGCCTTTGGGTTGAAACTTCACCTTTAACAAATCGCCAATCTCAAAAATCGAGGTCTGACCGGGCACAATCCATTCCCCTTCAGCATGTTGCACAAAAGAATGAGAAACGGGACTATGTTCGTCCTCAATTTCCCCAACAATTTCTTCCAGCAAATCCTCAAGAGTCAACAATCCATGCGTCCCGCCGAATTCGTCTATTACAATTGCCATGTGGCTGCCTGCTTTTGCCAGGATATCAAAGGCTTTTGGAAGTGAAGTGCTGCCGGGGATGAAGTGAATCGAGCGGTAATGTTGGCCCAGATTAGTGCTGCCGCCAACCCAAATCAAATCTTTGACGTGGACATAGCCTAAAACATAATCTATAGTGCCGTGGTGAACCGGGAAGCGAGAATAGCCGGACTGTTTTGCTATTCTCAATGCTTCTGCTGGCATTATCTTTTCGTCCAGAGCAATAATCGACGTTCGAGGAGTCATTACATCTTGTACGCGACGCTCTGTATAATCGAAGATGCCACTGATCAGTCTCTCTTCAACAATTTGGATCACGCCCTCTGCGGCTCCTTGTTTTGCAAGAAGCTCAATTTCTTCTGGGCTGGTAGATGGAATATCGGGCTGTCTGGCTCCGATCAGGTTTAATACTCGCTCTGTTGAACCCGATAAAATTTTCATGGGCAAAAAGGCAAGCCGAGAAAGGATGTCTAACGGACCGGAAAGAGTCAGGGTAATTTTCTCAGCATTCTGCAAGGCCAATCGTTTAGGAATTAACTCACCAAATACAAGGGTGAAATAAGCAATCAGCACAATGACCACAGTCAGAGCAATTCCCTCGGCATACGGTGCCAGTAACGGGGAACGGGCAATGAGGGGGGCAAGCCAGTGAATAATTCCAACCCCGCCGATGGCTGATGCCGCGGTTCCCACCAGGGTGATCCCAATCTGTACGGTAGAAAGAAAATCTCCAGGGTTATTTTGGATATGTAGTGCCGCACTGGCCCGCCGATCGCCACTTTCGGCCAAAGTCTTCAACCGAGTTTTTCGGACTGTTACCATGGCCATCTCAGCCGCCGCGAAAAAACCATTCACCAGGATGAGCACACCAATCAGAACAATATCGGATAACATCAGCGTTCTCTCGAACTGTTACGCCGCTTGAACCATTTTTCAATTTCCACAGCGCCAAAGACGACGGTACTCAACCCCAGGCTGATCGCCAATTCAAAAGGCGGTAGCGGCATGGTGCCAAACCAGGCTTGCGCCGGACCCCAGTAGGTGATACCCATCTGTAAAACGAAGGTCAATGTGACGGCTATTAAGAGCAATTTATTAGAGAATACTCCCTGCTTGAAGAGTGATTCGCTCTCCGAGCGAACGGCCAGGGCATTCCCCATTTGTGAGAGGGTGATAGTGGTAAATACCATCGTCGGCCAATAAGGATTATTCGTTGACCAGCCCCAGAATCCGATCCCCAGGGCAACCAACCCCATCAACAGCCCCACCCACAAAATGTGGCCGCCCATCCCCCGGGCAAAGACACTTTCATTGGGGGGGTAAGGTTTGCGCTGCATGGTGTTACGTTCGGGTTGCTCCACGCTCAAGGCCAGCCCAGGCAAACCGTCCGTGACCAGGTTGATCCACAAAATTTGAAGCGCCGTCAGCGGCAGGGGCATCCCCAAGAATGGTGCAAACAGCATGACATAGATTTCGCCCGCGTTGCTGGTGAGAGTATATTTGATAAATTTGCGGACGTTATCATAAATGGTGCGGCCTTCTTCTACGGCATTGACGATGGTGGCAAAGTTATCGTCCAAAATGACCATATCGGCGGCATCCTTGGAAACATCGGTACCGGTTATGCCCATCGCCACCCCAATATCGCTGCGGCGCAAGGCGGGGGCATCGTTAACCCCGTCGCCCGTCATCGCCACAATATGGCCTTTATTTTGCAGCGCCTGGACGATATTGAGTTTATGTTCTGGGGAGACGCGCGCAAACACGGATACATCTTCAACGATATTTTCTAATTCATCCAAGGAAACCTTTGATAATTCCACACCCGTCATGATATTGTCGTTGTCTGCAATCCCTAAATCTTGGGCAATCCGTTTGGCTGTCAGAGGGTGGTCTCCCGTAATCATCACCGGGCGGATTCCGGCGGCACGGCAGGTTTCAACCGCCTTTTTGACTTCTGGCCGGGGGGGATCGAGCAAGCCCATCAACCCGATGAAGGTTAAATCCTGCTCCAGCAACGTATCATCGAGGGAAGCGGGGTTCTCGGTTAGGGGACGAAAAGCCAAACCCAGGACTCGCTGCCCATTTTGGGCCATGCTGTCATCCGCGGTTTGGATGCGCTGTCGCAATTCATCTGTGGCCGGGACCGCTGAATCGCCGACCCAAATTTGGGTGCAGATTTCTAATAGTTCAGTAACGGCTCCTTTGCAAAAAGCAACAAAAGGAGAATCTTTCCAAGGGGCTTCTGTTTGAGAACGATCAGCCAGTGCCATTTGATGCACCGTGGTCATGCGTTTTCGTTCGGACGTAAAGGGGATTTCAGAAACCCGGGGCCACCGCTGATCGATCTCCGATTTCCACACACCCATTTGCGCGGCGACGACCACCAATGCGCCCTCTGTGGGATCGCCCAAGGCGTGGAAGCTGCCATCAGATGGGTCATCATCTAACACCGCATCGTTGCATAAGGCCGCGGCTTTCAACATTAACCCCAGGCTGCGGGTGGCGGGGTGAGCATCTGGAGAGATTTCGGCATCCATCACCGGAACGCCGCCGTCCAACAGAGCATCAATAGCAACCGCTTCACCAAAGACATCCAAAATAGTGACGGTCATCCGATTTTCAGTGAGCGTGCCTGTTTTGTCGGAACAGATGGTGGTGACCGATCCTAAAGTCTCTACCGCGGGTAATTTGCGAATCAGTGCGTTCCGCTTGAGCATCCGCTGGGCACCCAGGGCCAGGGAGATGGTGACAACGGCTGGTAGTCCTTCGGGAATAGCAGCAACTGCCATGGCCACCGCGGTCAGGAACATATCAATTGCATTTTCACCCCGCAGCAGGCCTAATCCAAATACCACCCCAACAATTGCCAGCGCAACCCACGCCATAGATTTTCCCAATTGGGCCATCCGCTTTTGAAGCGGTGTTTGCTCGTTGACAACGTTTTGGAGCAGGTTGGCGATATGGCCGAGTTCGGTATCCATGCCCGTATGAACCACCACCGCTGTGCCACGCCCATAAGTGACTGCGGTTCCCATAAAGAGCATATTGACGCGATCTCCCAGGGTCAGGTTTTCATCTTCTAGTTTTTCCACCCATTTTTCAACGGGGACTGATTCCCCTGTCAACGAGGCTTCTTGAACTCGTAAGTTAACCGATTGCAACACGCGGGCATCCGCTGGAATGGCGTCTCCAACTTCCAGAATAATCACATCTCCGGGGACCAGTTCTCGCGCGGCCAGTTGGATGATGCGACCATCACGGCGGACTTTGACCACGGGGGCGGCCATTTGTTTGAGGGCGGCCATCGCCTTTTCGGCGCGATACTCCTGAATAAAACCCAGGGCAGCATTGAGCACCACAATGACGACGATGGCAACTGCATCTTTCCAATCACTCAGGATCACCGAAATAATGGCTGCAATGATCAAAACAATGACCATCGCTTCACGAAACTGGTCGAACAAAATATGCCAGGGGTTTCTCAGGCCATGCTCAACAAGTTCATTCGTCCCAAAATTTGATCGTCGATTTACAATTTCAGTTTCTGATAGCCCAGAATTTGGTGTGACCTGAAACGTGTCATAGACTTGTTGAATGGTTTGCGTGTGCCAAATTTGTTTTTCACTCATAGAGTTTTACTCAGTTTAAAGTTTGATGAATATGTGTTGGTTAAAAAAGGTCATGTTTGGAAATCAATTTTAGCCACTACCTTATTTTGAAAGTAATGCAAAAGCTTGTAAAATCAAAAATAATCTGTCCAGGTGCGACAACCAGCCATTCCTTGCAATTCGCAGCGTACTGGTAGCCTGATAAAATCTGGCTCGGTACATAAGAGTCTCTGGATTCCAATTTGAAGACAAGCCGTTGCAATATGCGGCAATCAATTCGTTGGTAAAAACCAACCCTTCAGAAAAATTACCGCCATGCTGGTTAACGCTATGGGTTATTTCGGCCATCAGGCGACCTAAATCGGCTGCCGGGTCTGCTGTTTCGCTGCGTTCCCAATCAATGGCCACAACCCCTCCATCGGGTGGGAAAATGAAATTGGAGGTGGTAGCATCCCCATGATTCTGGGTTTGTTGATAATCCCACATCAGGGGATCTGTAGCCCACTTTTCGATGAGTAACCCTAATCCGTTATGGACGTTGGGATGATTATGGAGCACACCATGTTTTGTCAGATTATCGACCAGTTTGTAGGCATAATCTGCCGCTGGCCCAAAATCTGGGAGAGATTTTGGCTGGATGCTGGTCTTATGCAATTTCAACAGAAGTTTTCCAACGGTTTCGATCATGCGGACCAATTCACCCGGTTGGCTGCGCCGAATGGCAATTTTATCTTCCAGGGTAAGACCATCAACGAATTCTAAAAATATCGCGCCATCCCATAAACCCAATGGTTGAACAGGCCGGAATTCCTGATCAGAACCCAGGTATTCCCAGGCCTGCTGGGTCAGATGATACTCTCGTTCTGCTTGATGGATGGCATCTTTTCCCGTTTTAGAGGCATGAAATTTGGCGACAATTTTCCAGCCGGTTCCTTTTTCACAATAAATATACGCGGCTGGAGAAAGCCGGGCTGCCAGCCAACTTTCAGGGGCAACTTCCTGATCCCAAAGAACGGTGGTCAAGTGGTCCGTTACCGGATCAGGGTTTGATAAAGAGAACCAGTTGCGTAATTGACTTTCTTTGGGTATTACAGGTGGAGTCAAAAGGATCGTTGGTGAATCTGCCAAAATAGCTTTCATGTTTCTTTTCTCTGGTGTTTGATGGGAATACCGGGGCCAGCTATACATTTGCATTTTGGGCAGCGCAAAATAGAAACACACACTTTCTTTTTCCCTTCCGCCAAATTCTTATACGTGCGGGTATGAATCTCATCGAAGTAGACAAATTCTCCACAATGAGGGCACTGTTTCTCTTCCTGAAAGCTACTTGGTGTCACGGCTGTCCTTTGGGGAGCGAACCAACAATATCGGAACATTGACGCTGCGGGTTATGCGGTCAGCAACGCTACCAATCAGCCAACGGCTTACACCGGAATGACCACGTGTACACATCACAATAATATCCACCTGTTCTGTTTCGGCGAAACGAACAATTTCTTCATGGGGGCGGCCTGGCACAGTAACGGTGGTTATGGAAAAATCCTTTTCTTGAACGCGGGCCGCAATCTGATCCAAGTATTCGCTTGCCAATTCCCGCGTTGCAGCTTCGGCTCTTTTTACCGCGCCGGGCGGCAGGTTGATGCTGCTGGCCAATGGCACCAAGACTTAAAAAGAATCAATTCGGCCTAAAAACGTTCTGCCAGGGCGGCAGCGTGCGGTAAAGCCTGTTCTGCCAGAGTCGATCCATCCAAGGGGAGTAAAATTCGACTATACATCTTTCTCACACTCCATTAGCAATCTATATTTCGATACTAGGTCCTGACATTAAAAAGGGACGCGGATAGACCCGAAAAGCGCGGATATTTTTTAGTTTTAGCCCAATTACAGGGTATTTTTGCATATTCTTTCGTTCTTTCCGCGTTAATCCACGCTCGTCCGCGTCCTAAAAATTCAAACTGTCATGTGGCTAGTAATGACATGGTTCCAATCATTTCATTACAACTGGAGCAACCCGTAATCTGGGAATTTATTCACATAAAGATAGATCATTCTTGCTCGATTCGTCCCGATGAAATATTTTCTGGGATGTAAGGCTGCCGTAATTTGACAGGGTTAGCTAACCTTTGCGCACGCACACGCAAATTGATCATTTCTACAAACATGGAAAAGGCCATTGCAAAATAGATATAGCCTCTGGGGATGGGTTGGTGCAGGCTTTCCATGATCAATGACATACCGATCAGCAAGAGAAAACTGAGCGCTAAAATCTTGATCGTTGGACGCCGGTTCACGAAGTTGCTAATTGCTTCTGCTGAGACCAGCATAATGATCACAGCGATCACTACAGCAGCAATCATTACTCCGATCTGTTCCACCATTCCAACTGCGGTGATCACCGAGTCGAGCGAAAATACAATGTCCAGCAAAAGAATTTGAATAATGACGCTGGCAAAAGACGGTAAAATCCGCTTATTGGCGTGACCATCTGCTCCTTCTAACTTGTTATGTATTTCATGTGTACTTTTAGCTAACAAGAACAGACCGCCGCCGAGCAAAATAAGGTCACGGCCAGATATTCCTTTGCCAAGGATGGTGACAAGGGGAGTTGTCAGACCGATAATCCAGGCTAAAGAAAGCAAAAGCACAATCCGTGTCAATAATGCCAAAGAAAGACCCACCCCCCTTGCCCGCGCTTGTTTGTCCTCCGGAAGTTTTCCTGCTAAGATGCTTATAAAAACCACATTATCAATCCCTAAAATGACTTCTAGAGCCGTCAGGGTGATAAGCCCAATCCAGATTTCAGGGTTGGTTAACCATTCCATATCACTTATTCTCCTTAATGTTCTCTCTTGTTGATCTGCCAGAATATCGGATAACCAAAATTTGGTAATGCTCCTGGTCTACAATATGTTGTTCGTAGATGTATATGCATATTATGCAGGATCGTTTTCGTGAATCATATAAAGCAAATTATCTTCCACTCTATATAATATGGGTGCCACCTGAATGTTTGGATAGCACAGGCGTAAACGTTTTGCTTCACTCAAAACAAAGTCAATCTCATTATTAATTTCAAATATAGGGGCAAAGTGCATAAAATGATCTTCTGCCCTGCTTTTTCCCCAGCCAGCTTTCTCTACAAGTCCGCTTATAAACTTATTTTTCTTGGCAGCCAAACCAACCATGCCACAATTATTATGCCCGATGAGAGCGAGTGAACTCACTCCGCCGACCGCGATAGCATAAGAAACCTTAAATTCACTATGTCTCAGATTACCTCCACCCGAACGAATGATATAAGCAAAACTGTCGGGTATCCTCAGTCGTTTACGATTGTCCATACACATGCCAATTAATAGACGCGCTTGCGTATAATTGTCGAGAGGACGATTGAGATTATGGTATTCAAACAAATGCCCAATCGGGGTATTCTGGTACTCTGGGGCAATATCATCTAATGCGGATACTGAAATAAGTCGGTTCATAGGTCAGGGAAAAAGCGGGTAGAAGATCGGTAGAGAAATCATGGTGACGATAAACAGGAAAACAGTCAGTAATGCACCAACACGAGCATAATCGAAGAATTTATAGCCGCCAGGACCGAAAACCAAAACGTTGGCTTTGTGACCAACTGGCGTTAGGAAACTGGTTGCGGCCCCAATGACTACAGCCAGAGTAAATGTCAGATGATTGGCACCCAGACTCATTGCCGTATCAAGCGCGATCGGAACCACCAGCACCATTGCCGCGGCATTGGACATGGGTTGTGTAATCAATGCCGCCAGAAGGTATATCCCGCCCAATGCTGCCATCGGTCCCATTCCACCAATGGCGTCCAACATAAGGTCAGCGATGTAGCTGGCTGTCCCAGTCGCTTCCATAGCAGCCCCCAATGGCAACATACCAGCTACCAGGAAAACAGTGCGCCAGTCGATACTGGCATAAGCCTCATCCATACTCAGGCAGCGGGAAATAACCATTCCAACCGCACCCATTACCATTGCCAGGGAGATGTCGATACCTGCAAATAAGACCAATCCAATTACAAGCAGCATCAACCCAATGGCGATGGGCATCTTGCGGCGGCGGTCATCA
>Ga0233414_10000929_pt1 | contig 11644 bp, 6 predicted proteins | sample Na_anoxic_10_MG_FD_189020 | JGI IMG/M metagenome (GOLD analysis project Ga0233414, IMG submission 189020) | Seawater microbial communities from Saanich Inlet, British Columbia, Canada - Na_anoxic_10_MG | ecosystem: Environmental > Aquatic > Marine > Inlet | place: Canada: British Columbia...
GCATCTTTCTTTTTCAACGCGTTGGTAATGGTTGAAAAAACACAATCCACGGCTGCCTGGGCTTCTTTTTTGGTACTGACCACCTTTGCTACTTCTTTGACTAAATCTCCCTTGTTCATGTTTCTTTCTCCTTTCTTTAGATAGTAAGTAGTTGGTTGATACCGTTCAACCTAATATGACTTCTTTGATACTTCAACTTAAAACTGCACCATTTGACCCTATCTGTCAAATATGCCTGGTATAAGGGAATATTCTTGACTGTTTAGCTGATTTCAATATACCTTTTATGTGGTTTTCAAGATAGTTTACCGCTAACCCATATATGGGGAAGTATTATGAATTGAGATTTTATTTACCCTTTTTTCTTTATGAGATGAGGGTTTTTTATTTTTTTAAGGAAATCTGAATGAAGAAAATAAGATATATCGCCATTATAACCATCTTCCTGGTTGTATCTTTACTGTTTTTCAGACAATTCTTACTCTATCAACCCATACTTGATCATTTAGAAAAGAGATTTGAAAGAAAATGGGGGTGTCAAGTAACAAAGAGAAAAGCAGACGTTAACCTTTTGAAAGGATCATTAACATTCAAAGATGTCCACATGATGACACCTGAAAATGTTGTCTCAAGATGGAATTTAAACGCTGACGAGATCTTTATTCAGATTGATTATCGCTCATTAATGAGTGGAACTATTATAGTAAATGAACTCATAGTGGATAAGGTGGTTTTCAGGCAGGAGAAAAAGAAAAGGCCGGATAGTAAAAAGAAAGACATACTGCCTAAAGTAATCAGAAAAGAGGGTAAGAATAAATATGTTCAAAAAAAGAAATCCAGGTCACGCGGTCCACGAAAGGCAGTTCTTATCAGATACCTTCTCATTCAAGACGGATATTTTGAATTCTATTATCATAAGAATTCTGGAGAAAAAGGGAGATTACAAATGGAACATATAAACCTAAGCAGAAAAGAGATCTTTCTCGGTCGCAAACTGGATGTTTTTTTTCGATCCTTGTTTGAAAGCTTGAATAGCATAGGACCATGAGTAAATTGGAGGGAGAGACCTTAATTCATTTTGACATGTAGAAAAAAAGTGTGAAAGTGGAACGATCTGAAAGGGGGACGCTATGGCAAAAAAAAATTAACAAATAAGCTTTCTGAATTATTCCAACTCGACCAAGCCGATTTGGATTTCGGTATCTATCGCATCATGAACGTCCGCAAAAGGATATAAACTGGATAAAAATTGCTGAAGCATGCCCTTTCTATACCACATCTGAAGTTGAACATATCGTTAATGAAGCAGCAAGGATGGCTCTTGTGGACCGCCGCCCCATTAAAGAAGAAGATATTCTTAAAGCATTAAGTGAAAACCCCCCAAGCCTCAATGCCGACAAGGCAAAAATAGGGTTTGAATAAAGCTAAAGATACTGGAAGCCGTATTCTTCAAATCTAATTTTGAGCTCAAATTTATGAAGAGAACCTATAAAATAATCCTCTTCCTAATCACGTTCTTTTTAATCCTCCCAATCCTTTTATATGCTGAGCAATCCAGAGTAATCCGTATCGTCGACGGAGCCACAATAGTAGTCAACTACAAAGGTAAAAACGAAAAGGTTAGACTGCTATGTGTCAACACCCCAGAATCCGTCCATCCTGATAAAAAACAAAACATTCCAATGGGAAAGATTGCCTCTAATTACGCCAAAAAGAGGCTCAAAGGAAAATATGTTGACCTTGAATTTGAGGGACCCTTCAGAGGAAGGTATGGACGTCTTCTTTGCTATGTCTTTGTTGATGGGGTCAATTTCAACCTGGAACTGGTAAGAGAGGGATTAAGTCCCTATTACACAAAATATGGATTAAGCCAAAAATATGATAAGGAATTCAGAGAGGCAGAAAGATATGCACGGAACCATAAACTAAATATATGGGGAGATCCTAAACTTACACAAAAATACTTGAGATTAAAATCAAAATGGGGTCAATATCGATCTCAAGAGAGGTCTCCGCCTGCTACTGTTCAGAACAAGGAATGGAACTATGTTGCGAGCAAGAACTCAAAGGTATTCCATAGACCTGACTGCAAATGGGTGAAAAAGATTAGTCCAAAAAATCTTATAGGGTTTAAAAGTAGAGAGGAAGCGGTAAGGAGTGGGAGGAAACCTTGTAGGAGTTGTGAGCCTTGATCTTTGGGTTGGTTTGGGGTATATGGTAATTAAAAGAAATTTTTATCAAAATAACCCTTAATCGAGGGAGTTATGAAGTGATTACCAAAGACCCTGTTTCTCAGAATGAGATCAGGGTTTTGTATTTTATGATAATTAGTCAGCATTTTGCCAGCCAAATTAAAAGTTTCTGATAATACTTGTTAAAATTTCCATGGATAAGACGATAAACACCAGCATTAATATAATCGGCAGCATTCCAGATTACCAATTTATATATGATGTGTTGCGCCAGCTTTCTCAAAATGCATCCGAAAATGAAATATATGAACCGGTCATCAAAAGAAATATTTACAGTATCAGAACGGTTGAATCCCGGACCAGATTTTTAAACGGTGTCAAAAGCGCTTTCTGGCATTTTAAAAACAATGATCATGAAACCCTTATTCGTTCCCTTTATAACTCCAGCGGGCTTGAAAACACCAAGCGATTTTCGCTTTTCTGGATACTGGTAATAAACAATATGCTCTTTGAAAACATCACAATAAATGCTTTTATCAAGGCATATCGTTCCGGTAGGGTGCAGATACATAATGATGAAATTGTCGGTTATTTGAATCACTTCAGGGAAACCAATGACATTATAAAAAAGTGGTCAGACAGTACCATTGACATGGTTTCTTCAAAATATCTCACATTCCTCAAAAAGATTGATTTTGTTAAAGGAAGGCAGAAAAAGGAGTTTAAATATATTCAGATAGATGATACCAGCATCATATTTTTTATATATCTTCTAAAGGCAATAGCGCCGAAGCAGCATGACATTTTAAAAAACAAGTATATTGATTTCATTTTTATTGAAAAGAATAATTTACCCGTTGTTTTAAAAAAGGCAAAATATACGGACTATTTCAATATGCAGACAACCGGGAAGAATTTACTAATTGATCTGAAATATAATTTTGGAGAACTGATCAATGTCATTTCAAACAGAACATAAACAAAAATTTGATGATCTGAAGGTTGCCTTGCATATCGACAACAGACCACAGTTAAAGCGTGACGCCAATGGCGGCAATACAATCCTCTTCGTTTATCCGCCGGTAGAAGAAATCCAATATATTGAAAAGGCGAAAGAACTTTATCCGGATGCACACTTTATCGATATCAGCCGGTTGTTTATCAATTACATCGATACTGTCGGTATGGATAATTTTGAAGAGTATTACATGGAATATGAAAACGCAACGGATCAGGTGTTTAAAAATGATAATGACGTGAATCTGTATTCACTGATTATCAACGAAATAAAAACAGCATCAGATAACAACAAAATCCCATTTATTTTAAGGACCGGTGTTCTTTACGGAACGGGTATTATCAATCAGCATATTATGGAAAACAGCGATGTGTTGCGCTTAAGGCTGCCCATCGTTTTTTTATCCGGCAAAATATGAAAATGACGAACTGTTCTTCTTAAACTTCAAGCCGGCTTCAAAATACCGGTGTAAACTCATAAAGTAACAGGAATATTAAAATGACAAAAATCCATGAGATCCTTGAACTCAATCTTGAGGAAGACATTAAGAACGTCATTGACCTTGAGGACCATTCCGAAACCGAAGTCAAATATGAAATCGAATCATATATCGTCACGGAAAATATCGGAAAATACTTTTCAGACTTTGTGTCCAAGTTTACATCCAACATCAAGGAAACCGGCGTCTGGATATCCGGTTTTTACGGTTCTGGAAAATCCTATTTTGGAAAAATGCTCGGCTACCTGCTTGAAAACAAGGATATTATGGGCACACCAGTGATTGAGCGATTTGTCCCGAGGTTGAACGGTTTAAAAAATGCCGGACTTCTGGAAAATGAACTCCGAAGCCTTTCTTCAATTGATGTCCGAGTGGTTACGCTCGACATCGCAAAACAGAATACTGAAAAAGGGATTGCTTTTACCTTATTTAGAAACTTTTTAAAATCCCTTGGTTTTCTTGAAAACGTATACGGGTATATGGAATATGGGCTTTTTTTAGATGACAAGTATGATGATTTTCTAAAAACAGTCAAAAAAATTGAAGGGAATGATTGGGCTGGGTTGCGAAAGAACAACATGAATGTCCCGAGGATTATTAAGAAAGCCTTAACCAAGGAATGGTATACGGAAAAAGAATATGATGAATTGAGGATTCATCTTAATAATCTGATTAATGATTTCAGCGCAAGCAAACTCAAAGAAGAGTTGGAAAATTACCTGGAAAAAAATGAGGAAAAGATTGTTTTTATTTTTGATGAGGCCAGTGAGGCTATCAGCCAAAAAAAATATGATTTGCTTGATCTTGAAGGATTGAGTGAAGCCGTGTCCGGTATTTCATCAAAAGTCTGGACGGTGGCCATTGCGCAGGAAAAACTCGATGATGTCATCAACAACAGCAACATCAGCAAAAGCCAGCTTGTTAAAGTCACGGACAGGTTTAAAACAAAAATTCATATTGAAGCGACAGAGGTTGATATCATCATCAGAAACCGGCTGCTACTTAAAAAAGAAAAATATAATACGGAACTGAAGGATTATTACAAAAAGAACGAAGGCTCTCTAATGGACGCCACCAACCTGAAATCATCCTTTCCCACCAAAATTAAAGATGCGGATGAATGCGCAATTTATTACCCTTTTCATAAATACCAGTTTGACCTTCTCCAAAAATTCCTTTTCAGTTCAAATGCGCTGACTGCAACGGCGGTTGCCGCAAGAGGCATGATTATCACAACATTTGATGTTTTAAGAAACAGATTGAAAAACAAAAAAGTGTATGATTATTCACCAATTTTCTCTATCTGCGAAGAAGCTCAATCCGCTCCCCCGTCAGCGCTTGTAAACAAGTATGACATTGCAAAAAAAATTCTTGGTAGTGAAAAAATAAATATCAACGGTATAAACCTGTTAAAGACCATTCATTTTCTGGCAGAGGCCGAGCTTGTCCCCCCGACCCCTGAAAACATCACAAAAACCTATCTTTCCGATATCCAGAAATATTATGAAATAAAACCGGAAATTGACAAAGCGCTTACCATACTGGTTGATTCAAAAATTTTAATTGTTGCAAATAACACTTATAAAATCACATCAGACCTTGAAACAAAGCTCCTTAATGAAATGAACGAGTTACCTGTTGAACTGTTTATCAAGAAGCGAAATTTAATAAACCACATTAAGAAATCCAAGACCCTGAAAAATGCTTCAAGCGTATCTGACAATAATATGCAGTATCCATTTAATGTGTTGTCCGACTTAGACGACGAAATATTTCCTTCCTCCAACAAGAGCTTAGAAATCCGGCTGCACAGCCTTTACAGCATTACTGACGATAGAGAAGAGTTCATTGAAACCGTCAAACTGGATACCCAGTACGAAAAAAGAAAAATATCCATCATTCCACAAAATAAAGATTTCAAAAAAATTGACGCGCTTCTTGAAGAAATTCAAAGATATACTTACATGCAGGAAAAATACGGTAATGATCCGGATACAAATGTAAAACAGATTATTCGGGAATTTACCATTATTATGGAAGAAAGGGGAAAAGTGTTAAAAGGCCTGATTGATGATGCCTATTCCTCATCAACCGCCGTATATATTTTTAATACACCTATTTTAGACGAAAACAATTTTTTACCCACAGTCAATGACCTGCAAAAAAAAGTCATCAAAAATGTGTATACCAAGCGTCCTTCCAAGCAGCTTTCCGAAAAACTGGCAGAAGCAGTAATCAAGGAAAATACAAACAAAAACCTGTATAAATTCAACAGTGAAGATGACTTTAAATTTTTTGATACCAATGGGAATTTTGTCGGCGAAAGCCTGCAGGTGATTGAAGAGGTGACATCGCGAATCAGCAACAATTATGTGGAAGGTAAATCCATTGAAGAAGAATTGTTAAAACCGCCGACGGGTTATGAATACGGAACGATTGTAACCGCGCTGGCCGTTTTGTGCAGATCCGGGAGATTAACCATTAAATACAAGGGCGGCGACTATTTTTCACATAAAGATGACGGTGTTCTTGAACTATTTAAAAACAGCAGAAATTTTCAAAAAGCTTCATTTAAGGCATTAAAAAAATCACTGACCACTCAACAAAAAAATGACATCGTCATCGCTCTCCAGGATTTAAAATATAAGGATTTTATCGGCGAAATCATAGACTGGAACACAAATGATTTCCAATTGGTGGACGCCATCCGAAATATTGCAGAAAAATTCCTGACCATCGTGGGCACCTTGAAAAAAACCGTAGAAAAATTTGATGCGCTGTTTGGCTCCGTGGATCTTCACGCAGATCAGCTCTCCCAGTTTACCAGTAAGACAACCGAAGGGAACTATATTGATAGAGCAGAAGAGTTTTTAAAGGTGCAGGATAAATTCAAGAAGGCTTCAACCGGCATACGAAAAATTGAAAAGTTCATAAAAAATAATCTGGAAAAAATTAATTCTTTAAAACGGTTTATTGATGACCTTGAAGTTGAAATGGGCAAGGCATCGATCAATTCAGAAACCATGTCCGCCAATATCGCACGATTCAAAGAACTGTATAAAAAGTCGGTCATTGATCATTTTAGTGACATTATCAGCGCGGGCCAGAAGTTAAAGGATGAATATTTTGATCTGATGACAACCGATCACCAGAAAATGGCAAAATGTCATGCTTCCCTTAAAGAAAAAACGCTTGATGTTATCAAAGAAATTGAAACGTATCCGGAAGATCTCAATACAGCCAACAAGGAAAAGGCAAAAAATCTTCTAAAATACGCCGAACAGCGGGTTATTTTAAAACTTGAACTCGGGGACGGCATTCAGTGTAAAACCTGTAGGATGTCCCTTTCTGAGATAAAAAACAGCATTGCGCTGACCCCTTCAAAAGAAACAGAGCTGACCCTTATTAAAAGCAGTATTGTAAAAGAAAAATCAACGCCGGTACCGGGACCCAAATCGCCTAAAAAAGTCGCCTTGAGCATTCACAAGAAAACAACGGTAAAGCAGTATCGTGATTTGCTGACCACCCATATTCAGGGTTTAAGCGGGTTAAATGATGATGATGCATTAGAAATTGACATTGATGAAAGATAACAAGGCCTCAAAATGAAGCTATCCGATCATGTGGATCAAATACGGGTTTTAACGCACAAGTCATTTTCCAATTATTTTGCCCGGCTGGGAATTACGGCAAAAAAGGTAATGGAAATTGAAAAACTCCCGGCAAATTTAAAAGCAAAACGGGAAAAGGTTGACCGGGTAATCAAAAGCCATTTGGAAGAAACCGGTTCTTTTGCAGCCGCTTTTGAAAAAACTCTGGATGAATATACCTTTACCCTGTTTAACCGCATTGCCGCCGTCAAAGTCATGGAAGCCCACCGGTTGTTTCCCGAGGTCATCACAAAACGACCAGAAAACGGAAACCGGTCTTTTGCCCACAGGGCATGGCTTGAAAACAATAAAGACATGGCGGGTGAAGAGCTGGAAGGAATAAGACAGTTTATTAAATTTGAGTTTAATCGGCTGGGCGAGGAAATACCCCTTTACCACAAGGACTATCCGTATGCATTGCTCCCGTATGTCATTGAATTAAATGAAATCATTGATGCCTTTAATGCGGTTGAAAAGGACCCGGACATTGATGACGCTATCTGGCAGAGTGAAGACATTCTGGGCTGGCTTTACGAGAGCTATAACAATGCAAAAAAACTCGAACACAAAGCCAGTAAGAAAAAAACAGAATATGACAAAGTGTTTTTACAGTCCCAGGTTTATACCCCCCGCTGGGTGGTAAAATTTAAGGTGGATAACAGCCTGGGTAAGCTCTACCTGGAAATGTACCCGGACTCACGCATTAAAGAGAAATACAAAATCGCCAACGCTCCGATCAAGCAGACAAGGACGAGAAAGCCTCTGACTGAAATACGCCTCGTTGATCTTGCAACAGGTTCCGGTAATTATCTTTTTTATGCCTTCGACCTTTTTCATGACCTGTATGTGGATCAGATTGACAATTACGGCGCAGACTATGATGAAGATGAAATTCCAAAACTCATTATTGAAAACAATCTTTACGGCATTGATATTGACAACCGGGCAATCCAGATAGCCCAACTTGGCCTATATATCAAGGCCATGAGAATAAAACGGGATATTCATATTGAAAATTTTAATGTTGTATCCTCTGATTTTATCCTACCGGCATACGAAGATGTAAGCCACCTCTTTAGGAATGCTTTAGTTGACAAAGAAACCACCGATCTGCTGAAGGAAATATGGGGTGATTTGCAAATGGCGTACAAATTCGGCTCATTGGTCAAAATCGAAGAAAAAGTAGATCAGAAAATCAATTATATCAAAGATGTCGCAAAAAGAACGTCCTTTGGCTTGGATGGGATGCTAAAAAAATGGGAAAACTGGAAACAAACCGTTATTCCAGAAATTTTTAAGGCTGTGGATAAAAGTTCTGTCAATAATGGCGATACGTTCTTGAGGGTAAATACCAAGGCAGCGCTCATATATCTTTCCATATTGACTTCAAAACATGATGTCGCGGTATGTAATCCGCCCTATACCGATAGCGGTGATTTCGGCCCTGAACTGAAAAAGTTTATTAATGCCAATTATAAACAGCCGTTGAAATTCAGCTCGAATCTTTATGCGTGTTTTATCAAAAGATGTTTTGAGGTGATTGATGATAAAGGCAAAATGGCTTTAATCCATCCATTGACCTTTATGTATATTAAGTCATTTGAAGGTGTTCGCAAATTCATCATTGATAAATTGCACATTAATGTCTTTGTTGATTATGGTTTGAGCAATTTGTTCGGTACTATAATGGTTGATCCTGCGTTTTATGTATTTGAGAAAGAAAAAACAACTGAAACAGCCTGGTTTATTTCATTAAATCAATATACCCGTACCCCGCAGGAAAAATATAAAAAAGATTATTGTCTGGAAGCATTGGTCGATTATGTGGAAAATCGCTCCAATAAGCACAATTACACCATAGACCAACCCAAACTCAAAATCATTGACGGCTGGCCTTTTATTTATTGGATTTCCGATGGGTTTAGGGAGAAATTTAAAGAGAAATTAGTAAGTGATGTTTTTAAGGTTGCAGAGGGTCTAACTACTGCTGACAATAGCCATTTTCTCCGATTCTTTTGGGAAATAAAAAACGCAAGCCTCGATGAATGGCCTTATTATGCTAAAGGCGGTTCGTTCAATAAATATTATGGCAACGTTTGGCTTAGAATTAACTGGATTAATAATGGGCAAGAAATAAAAGAAAATAATGGTGCTTCTGTTAGAAATGAGACCTATTATTTTAGAAATGGCATAACTTTTAGTTCAGTTGGTACAAAAGGGGTTAATTATAGAATACTAAATTCACACTGCTTATTTGATAGTGCTTCGAGGTCTATTTTTGCAAAAAACGATGAAAATAATTTGTACAATTTGGGTTTTTTAAATTCAAGTTTAGCATTATACATTGCCTCTTGTTTAAACCCAACGGTAAGTACAACAGTTGGCGATATCGAAAGATTACCTTTTGTAAAACCATCAATAGATCTCGAAACTAACATTGGTGATTTGGTAACCCAAAACATTGAAATAAAAAAACACCTTTGTTCTTATCGCATCATCGAAACCAATTTTAGAAAAAATCCACTATCTGCCTTTTCAGAACCAATATTGCGGGATAGTATTCTATCATACCTGAACTATGAAAACGCTCAATTAACATTGGTGCTTCTCAACGAAGCCATTATCAACCAACTTGTTTTTGAAGTCTATGACCTCAGCCCCGAAGACCGCTTGCAGGTAGAAACCAAAATGGGCAATCCCGTGGGTGAATTTCCGGTGCTGGCTCAAGCACGAGATGCCTATTTGTCGGCAACTGCCATAGAAAATGAAACGGTAAAAGAATTTATCCAAAACTTACCTGACAACGCATCTGAAGATCAACACAAACTATCAATTAAAATAGAATTTGCCTCGATTTACCAAAGCAACAATGATTTGGAACAATTTTGTATACGCCACCGGATCAATCCCATCAATGTTTGGTACTGGTTTAAAGAAAACAAAATCATTCCCAAACAGCGCATGAATGATATTGCCATGGAATTTCTGGGCGACCTAATTCGCGAGATCCTAATGGAGGATGAAGACGGTATAACGCCTTTGGTGAGAAGCTCGGGAGAGGAAATACTCATAGACCGAGTTGAAAAAAAATTCATTGCAAAAGGTTTTACCTCAGCCCAGTTTGCCTCTTTTGATAATGTGCTTGGCCGGGAATTAAACGATTATTTAAACAACCACTTTTTCAAAGCCCTATCAGATCACTTGAATCTGTTCATGTATCTGCCCAAAACCCCGTTTATCTGGCACATCACATCTGGTCCCAATCACGGGTTTGACGCTTATATCATTATTTACAAATGGAATCGCGATAGATTGTATTTGCTAAAATCGGTGTATATTGAAAAACGGGAAACCGCATTAAAGAACCGGCAGAGTGACCTGCAAAATGATAACACTGCCAAAGCCCAGAACGAAAAAGACCTGATATCAAAACAGCTTAAAGAGATTGAAAACCTTAAAACTAAAATCGACGAGCTCCTTGCGGAAGGGTATAACCCTGCTCTTGATGACGGTGTGGGTAAAAATATCGCACCGCTTCAGAAAAAGGGGATTATTGCGTACGATGTATTAAACAAAGGTCAGTTAGAGAAATATTTAAACGCGGATTGGTAAATACAAAATGATCGATAAATGGTTTACAGAAGATATTGAAAACATCCTTAAAGAAAAAGACAGGATCGTTATTTCATCCGGAGGTGAAAACGCTCAATTTATAGAAACACTGATACCTGATCAGTATCTAGTTTTAAAGACAGAAACTGAAATTGATGAACTTAGGGCAAAATATACTGTTGAAAAAGATTTCCCAGATACAAAAGTCATTTTTTTTACGTCGACCACTCGTGACAACCTGAAATTTATCCGTGAATATTGTGAAACCTGCGGATGCATTGAGGTTAAATACCTGCACAATTATGTCAAAGAAAAAGTCCACAGTAAACTTGGTCTAAACCTTCAACTGGCTGTTGATGAAATTGTGACCGCCGCAAAAATCAGCGTCGGCAAAAGCGCAGATTACTGGATTGATATTGTTCATAAGGGCGGTGACAGAATTTTTAATATCGGCAATGAGATATTGCCTTTTTTGCATAATCCTGAAGGCTACTGCAAAAAACTCGACAAACAGGTTAAGAAAGAATTTTTTTCACGTTTAAACCAGTGGCTTGAAAGAGAAAATATTGAACAGCCGCCGGCAACGCTGGCCAAAGCGGCAGCAAAAAAAATCCTCGGGTCACTTGTGTCTGACAAAGGCGAAAAGCGATTTAAAGAAGTTTATAAAAGTTGG
>Ga0233414_10000930_pt1 | contig 11632 bp, 6 predicted proteins | sample Na_anoxic_10_MG_FD_189020 | JGI IMG/M metagenome (GOLD analysis project Ga0233414, IMG submission 189020) | Seawater microbial communities from Saanich Inlet, British Columbia, Canada - Na_anoxic_10_MG | ecosystem: Environmental > Aquatic > Marine > Inlet | place: Canada: British Columbia...
GAATCTGGAAAGATAACCGTTATCACGAGGAATAATGCCCATTGTTATTACACCTACCGGGACAAACCCATGGGCTTTGAATACGATTTAGCCAAGGCCTTTAGTGATTATCTGGGTGTATCATTAACGGTAGTTACATCCCACTGGGAAAAGCTTTTCGATGCACTCAACGATGGAGGGGGTGACTTTATCGCAGCCAGCTTGACCATCACGCCATCACGAGAGAAACTAATAGATTTTTCTGACGAATATCTTGCCATCCAGCAACAGGCTATCATTCATACGAGTAATTATAAAATAAAGAAACTTGAAGATCTAAAGGGGAAAACCATACATGTTCGCCGTGGCACATCCTATGAGGAGCGATTGAATGAGCTTAAAAATGAGGGATTGGATATTACTATCCAGGTACATGAAGACACCCCTACTGAGGAGCTTATTAGGATGGTGGCTGAAAAGGAGATCGAGGTCACCATAGCTGATTCCAATGTCGCCCTCTTAAATCGCCGATACTATCCAGATGTTAAGATTGCCTTTCCCATAGAAGAGCCACAATCACTGGCGTGGGCCGTAAAGAAGGGAGGAACAGGGGTTCAAAAGGCGATAAATAAATTTTTGAAAAAGATAAAAAAGGACGGAACTTTTGCGAAGATATACAAAAAGTACTATTCAAATGTTGAGATTTTCGATTACGTGGATCTCAAAAAATACCACCGGAGGCTTAAGACGAGGCTTCCGAAATATAAAGAGATTATAAAAAGGGCTGCTGAAAAACACGGTTTTGACTGGAGATTGATTGCTGCTATCGTCTATCAGGAGTCCCACTTTAGCCCAAGGGCGAGGAGTTTTACAGGTGTGAGAGGAATAATGCAGCTTACCCTGGATACGGCTAAAGATATGGGCATTGAAAATCGTCTTGATCCAGAACAGAGTATAATAGGAGGCGTCAAATACCTTAAAAGGCTTTATGAGAGGTATGATGATGGAAAAGATCCTGATAGGATGCTCATTACTCTTGCCAGTTATAACGTGGGGCATGGCCATATTTTGGATGCTCAGGAGATTGCAAAGGAAAACAAGCTTGATCCAAACAGTTGGGCCGCTTTGCAGGAAATTCTACCACTGCTGCGCTACCGTAAATATTACAAAAAAACTAAAAATGGTTACTGCAGGGGCACAGAGCCGGTCCGCTATGTGAACAGGATAATGACTTATTACGAAATATTAAAAAGGGAGGCTATCTCCTAATATTACTTTTTTGTAACGGTTCACGGTTCAAAGTTCAGGGTTTCCCGATAAAATCGGGATTAAAGGTTCGGGACCAATTACTAATATACTATTCCATCAACTTCTGGGCCTCTGAGCACTTATGGCTAGACAAAGAAATCCCAATATGCTCATGACTTTGCTTGTAAGTGACAAATTCAGGATATGGTCAGGCTTTATCTATGTACAATATCGCTGAAATTTAACAAAAGTAAGGTAACCTTGGACCCCGCCTGCCATCCGTCGGGCAGGGGTGAACCCGAAACTTGTGAACGGATACAATTTTTTATTGCATTCCAGATGAGCTAATGATAAAAATCGAAAGATAGAATATCATAGCTAAAACATTTTCTATTAGAAAGACATTACCATGTCCAATAATGTTTCAACGTCATTGCCAGAGACAACTTCTGAAACACCACAGAATCTAGTGAGGGATATTATCTATCAGATCCGAAGGCTCATGCAAGCGGGAGAGCTTTTCACCAAAGAACTGAATAAAACCTATCAAGTAAGTGCCCCACAGCTTCACTGCCTCTTGGCTCTCCACGAGAATGGTCCTTTGCCTCCCTCGCAGATTGCAAGGCACATAATGGTGAAATCCAGCACGGTAACGGGTATCATCGACCGCCTTGAACAGAAGGGCTTCGTGGAAAGGCTGAGAAATTCCCCAGACCGTCGTGTTATCACTATTCAGCTGACCGAAGCGGGCAAAGAACTTGCCCACAATGCACCTCCTCCCATACAGCATAAGATTGTGGATGGTATTAAAAAACTCCCTGAAGGGGAGATAAAACAGATCATTCTCAGTTTATCCAAACTCACCCATATGCTGGATGTTTATGATTTGGAAGTAGAATAGTTTTTTCTCCGTACACAAATTTCATTCGCGTAATGCATATCCCGTTTCCTGAGTTTTTTCGGTCCATGATTTTTTTCCTCTTGACAAAATATGTAATTCAGCATATTTCTAATTATAATTATTTGAGTTAATACAATATCAACTTAATCGATTTTAACAGAAATAAATATAATCACTATTCTTCTTGCTCCACATTACGTTCGTTAGACAGAAAAGTGGGTTAATAAAACCACGCCCGTAGAAAATAAGACTTTTCCTTTGTGTTTGAAAATCTCAAAACCTTAACGATAGGCCCATCAGAGTTTCGGGAATCCATAAACCAAAAAAAAGAAAAGGAGGTAGATTATGAAGAAAAGAAAGAATTATATTTTCAAGGTAGCGGTGTTTGTTTTCGGAATTTCTTTTTTACTTTTACCCTTTAGCTCTTATGCTATTGCTGCAGCAAAGAAGCTTGTGCTTGCCGATGTCGGGTGGGATAGCGTTCAGGTGCATAATCGTATCGCTGGTTTTATATTAAAGCATGGGTATGGATATGAGGTAGAATATATGCCTGGCGAGACAATTCCACTTTTTGCCGGTTTGGTGCGCGGGGATGTAGACATCAACATGGAGGTGTGGATAGACAACCAGCAGGAGGCCTACGATAAGGCCGTTAAAACCGGCAAGGTGGTTGACTTGGGAGCAAATTTCCCTGATAGCTGGCAAGGGTGGATGGTTCCAACCTATGTGATAAAGGGAGATCCCAAGCGAGGGATTAAACCCGTAGCGCCAGATTTGAGATCCATTGAAGATTTACCGAAGTACTGGAAACTCTTCAAGGACCCAGAAGACCCTAGAAAGGGGATTTTTTACACCTGTATCCCAGGCTGGGAGTGCGAGAAGATCAATGAGAAGAAGTTTAAGGCCTACGGGCTTGACAAGCACTATAACATCTTGCCCCCCGGTTCTTATGCTGCTTTGGTCGGCTCTTTGGCAGCTGCCATTAAGAGAGGCAAGCCATGGTTTGGTTACCATTGGGCGCCAACCTGGCCTCTGGGAAAATTTGATATGACGCCTATTGAGGAACCGCCCTTTGATAAAAAGGTGTGGGATGAGAACTACGCTTGTGCATATCCATCCGTACGGGTGAATATTGTCGTTAACACAAGACTACAAAAGAGGGCACCTGAGGTAGTGGAATTTCTCAAGAACTACGAGACGACCCAAGCTATGGCAAACAAGTTCTTGGCGTATATGGATGAAAAGAAGGCGGATAAGGAAGCCGGCGCCCTCTGGTTTCTCAAGAATTATGAAGAGCTCTGGACAACCTGGGTGCCTGCCGATGTAGCCAAAAAGGTTAAAGCGGCTATGAAATAGAGACGGTGCTAAAGTGGAAGAGAGCGATTCAAAAAATATAAGAGCGGAAGTTTGTTTAGAGGTACAGGGGTTATGGAAGATCTTTGGCAAAAAGGCCAAGGAAATTCTAAACTCTGAACTTCGATCTGCTACCAAAAAGAGTTTACTGGAAACAACAGGATGTGTGATGGCGGTTCGTGATGTATCTTTTACCGTCAAAGAGGGTGAGTTTTTTGTTATTATGGGTTTGTCAGGGAGCGGAAAATCAACCCTGATTAGAATGCTTCTTCGCCTTATTGATGCAACAAGTGGCATTGTCTATATACACGGAGAAGATATTTGCCAATACGACAAAAGCCAGCTTATGAATTTCCGCCGTCACACAACTGGCATGGTTTTTCAATATTTCGGTCTTTTCCCACACCGCAGCATCCTTGATAATGTGGCATATGGTTTAAAAGTACAGGGCGTTTCAAAGGAAGAACGCTATAGGCGGGCCCAGGAGACTATTGAAACTGTAGGCTTGACAGGATGGGAACAGTATATGCCCGGTGCACTGAGCGGCGGAATGCAGCAGCGTGTAGGTATTGCCAGGGCACTGACTATTCAACCTGAGATTCTCCTTATGGACGAGCCTTTCAGCGGATTAGATCCTTTAATTCGCCGAGAGATGCAGGATGAGCTTATTGAGCTTCAAGACAAAGTACAAAAAACGATTGTATTTGTGACCCACGATCTTCACGAAGCTCTGAAGATGGGAGACCGTATTGCTATTATGAGGGATGGGGAGATTATCCAGATCGGCGTTCCGGAAGATGTCATATCTAAACCTGTTGACGATTATGTCCGTGAATTTGTGCAGGATGCCTCGCCAGCCAAGGTATTTACAGCCGGAAGGATAATGAATGAACCTGATGCCCTGGTTTATGAATGGCAGGGAATAAAGGCTGCCCTACACATTTTGAGTGACGCAAAAGAAGATTACGCCTTTATGGTAGGCAGAAATAGACAATTTTTAGGGCTATTAACATTAAAACGTCTAAAGAGTCTCATCCAAATGAGTGGAGTTTCTCTTAAGGAAGCCCTTGAACCGGATCCAGCTACAACGAGTCCGGAAGAGGTGCTTGAAGACCTTTTTCCCATTGCAGCAGAGGCAGATTATCCTATTGCCGTGGTAAATGAGCAGGGAAGATTTTTAGGAGAGGTCCAAATCAGCTCTATTTTTGAGAACATGATTCAGGATAAAGGGAATGGGATAGATGAATAGTTTTCCTGAATTTTTTAGGATACCCCTGGCGGACTGGGTTGATGCACTCATGGACTGGCTGCTTTCTCAATTTGCCGGCCTGTTTGATGCCATTGGGCATATCCTTTTGTTGATGCTCCTGTATATCGAACGCTTTTTCCTGTGGTTACCCTGGTGGCTGATAATTGTTTTAGTAGGGGTAGTAAGCTGGCGGGTTATGCGGAAATGGTGGATGGGAATCGTTATGGCCGGGCTCCTTGTGCTTATTGGGAGTTTTGGCTATTGGAAGCTTTCCATGATGACATTAGGACTCACCGCCTCTGCTGTGGTCGTTTCTCTGGCGGTGGGTATTCCTGTTGGCATTACCATGGCAAAGAGCGATCTTGCTGAGTCTATTATACGGCCTATCCTGGATGCTATGCAAACCATGCCCAGTTTCGTGTACCTTATTCCTGCACTCATGCTTTTCGGTTTAGGTAAGGTCCCTGCACTGTTTGCCACTCTGATTTATTCAGTGCCGCCAGTTATCCGCCTGACCAATGTTGGTATACGACAGGTGTCCCACAATGTGATAGAGGCTGCCCGGGCATTCGGCGCCAGCCCCAGGCAGATACTGTTTGATGTTCAAATACCTTTGGCTGTCCCCTCCATTATGGTTGGCATTAATCAGACAACCATGATGGCGCTTGCCATGGTAGTGATAGCCTCCATGATTGGGGCCAGGGGTCTGGGCCTGGAAGTTCTCCTCGCGATCAACCGGATTGAGGTTGGACGTGGGTTTGAGGCTGGGATTAGTATTGTTTTTCTGGCTATTATTATTGATCGGATAACTCACGCCCTGGCAACTCGTCAGGAAAAAACGATCGGCTCTTAGTGCAGGCTATTCTTATCAGATAGGATATTCCAAGAGCGATCAAACATTGTTTCCTAATAAGCAGGTATTTTCTCTATTTCGTAAGCACACTGAGGAAGACTGGCAGGATCTCATCTGATGCACAGCTAGTGAGAATTGATTTCTGATGGATTTGTTAAATCTCTATTAGACCAGATTTGTCGATAGTTCAGCACTTTTCATTGAGCAATCTTTTACCTCAGGACGCTCAAGAAACTATCTGCCCAGCTCGCACACCTTTGAGATAGCTCGCACAATATTCATCATTTCCCATCAGCATTTCTGTGGTTTTAAGGACACCCATGATCTTATCGTCGATAGGGTCGATGATAGCAGCGTCAAGACCGGCACACATAAGTAAAGCCAGAAAGGTCCTGTTGATAATCCTTCTCTGAGGAAGACCATAAGAGATATTGGAAAGACCACATATCGTACGAACACCTGGTATCTCTTTCATGATTCCCCTCACCGCATCCATGGCCATAAGCCCTTTTGTAGTGTCGGTGCTTATGGGTTGGATGAGGGGGTCAATAAAGATTGATTCTCTTTTTATGCCTATTTCCTCGAGACCTTTCACCAACCTCCTTGCCCTATCAATCACATCCTGAGCACTTTTTGGCATGCCAGAATCATCCATGCAAAGGGCCACCACGCTACAATCCTTTCCCTTTAGGAATGGCACCATGGCATCATAACGTTCCTTTTCCAGGCTGATGGAATTGATCATTGGCCTATCTTTGACCATCCCATAGGCCATTTCCAGAACCTCCGGGTCCGGACTATCCAGGCATAGAGGGATTGTAACTACTTCTTGAATTACCGTAAGGAGCCATTCCATATCCGCCTTTTCGTGTCCGATCCTGGCCCCAGCATTGACATCAATAAAGGCCGCGCCCGCTGCCTGCTGTTTTTTGATATCTCCCTGGATGTAGGCACTATCTTTATTCACAACCGCCTCTTGAACTTTTTTCCGTGATGTATTTATTCGTTCACCTACAATATAAAACATGATTCTATTTTTCCCCCTTTCTTGTTCCGGAAGGAATCCTTCCGGTTTCTGCCGTAGCTGCTGCCATCGCCACACCCATAAGGTTCATTGCAAAGGGCAAGTGGAGTTCAGAGATAGGAATTTTTTCGCCTTGCCCTTCAAGGGATGGCATGAATATCAGTCGACTGATGGGATACCTATATAATGCTCTTTTTTCTGGATCATTTCGAAATGCCTCCTGTGAAATGACAATTATCCGGGCGTATCGACATCCGTAGTTTGCCAGTTCATCGAGGGCCTGACTGAAGTAGCGGTCGCTGGTTGCATCCACGATGATAAGATTGTCTTGGGCCGCATCGTAGTCAGTTCGCAATTCTGGGAAATACCAGTGCCCTTCTGCAAAGAATGGTGTTTCAGCCCGAAAGGAGAGGTCTCTTGGAGGCTGGTTCAGAAAGATATCTGTAGTTTTTCCTTTCAAGTAACGATATTCCCACTTTGAGACCAGCTCTTCGCTATAAATCGACACCATTTGATTTCTGGCCCTGAGCTTAACAAATTTCTTTTCAACCCGGTTGTCCACTGTAACCAGTGGACCATGGGCACTTTCACCAAATGGATGCCATTCCGTGACAAAATGTCCGGCCTGGTCGAAACGATCTACCCAGCCAAGCCCAGTCCCTATATAGTGTCCAATAAAAAAAGTTGTCTTATAGGTGCTATTTTCAGCCATTACCTCCAGAATGGTCTTTTTCAGTGAAACATTATCCAAAATCAACTGGATGATATCCGCACCCCTTCTGAAATGCTTTTCCACAATTTCTGCCTTGGCAAGTGCCTTCCCTTTCCATGCGTTGATGAAGAGAAAACCGAGTCCTGCATAGAGAACATCGCTTTTGCAAGACGCAAAATTGTCCTTTAGCGCGAAATATCCTAATGATCTATTAAAGATTTGGGCCGCTTTTTCAGGAATTTCCGGTCCAAACCAGAGGCACTGTGAAGGCATTTTCTGCATTAATTTTGTGAGGAGTCTGCCTTTCAGTGTCTTGGATGCGACCAGAATAAAAAGGGCATCATCCTGAAAATGGGAAAGGGGTTCCCTTGGAGAGGCTACTCGTATGGAACATCCCAAAACCTTACCCCATTGGCTGGCCACGTTTCTTGCCGCTGCATCAGCTACTCGATCAAGGGGGGCAAAGATGATTTCACCCTCCTCTGAAATATCTTCGAAAATTGTCCTTGTTAATCCTTCAAAATTTTTAGGCACAATTTTAAGCAAACCTTGCAACGGATTGTCTTCATGAAACATTCTGGCTAACTGATGCATCTCCCGATAATAGTTCTTTTCCCAATTCCGGGAGGCTTTTTTCTCCCAGACATTCTCCTTAGAAATCCATTCACTTTGAGATACTTCCTTTAACAGAAGACTGTTTTTTTGTTCAAGAAGATGCAATTCGCCAGCCGGGGTGAGCGTTTTTTTGGGACGACTTTTGCCGATAGTAACCGATTTCACCCGGTTTCTGGGAAATTCCCCAATGCTTCTACCGTGAGACATACCATAGTGGAATGCGAACAGGTAATAAAACACGAGATCAATGAAAGGTTGTATGGCATCCTCTATCTTTGGCAGGAAAAGGTTCTTCTCCTGGCTGTAGAGCTCGATTTCATCCTGTTCCCTGTTAACATAACTCACCGCAGCAAAGGGAACTCCTGCGCGGTAAAGCCTTTTCATGATTCCTAAGGCCTCTTTAAGCCTAGCTTTGCTGGTTGCATTAACCAGTATAAGAGTTTCATTCAGGTCCTTTTTTAATGCATAAAGAGAAAGATCTCGGTAATCAAGGGATTTGCTAATAGCTGTCCAGGTGTTCTCCTCAAGCTTGAGCGCGACTTCCCTGCCTGTTCCGGTAGAAAGCGTGGCGTCAAAGATCATACTGGCATAACTTTGGGCACTCTTTGAGGCCAGTGATTTGCAGAATGCTGTTATTTTTTTATCTCCAAGGACGTGCGAAATAATTTCAGGCAACTCAAGGAGCCTTTTCAGAAAATCCAGGGCCTCTTTTTCATGGCCCAGTTGTGAGGCAAGCCATACGCAGAAAAGTTCGAGGCAAAACAACATACACACCGTGCTCTTGATTCCCGAAATAGTGACCTCTTCGCCACTCAAAGCAGTAATGACGCCACCGCTTTTACTGGCAATCAAGGCCATATCTGCGAATATTTTTTCCGTAATGCCAATCATGACTGTATTGTGTGCCCTAAGCTCTTTGGCAAACTGAATCATATCTGCGGTGGTGGAGGACCAGCTTAAGAGAATCACAAGATCTTTATCCGGAACAATAATCCTTCGAATATCATCTACTCCAGCAGGGCTGAGCACCAAAACATCCATTTCCGGAAGCAACGTTTGAATAAAATTTTTTCCAATGATTCCCATATTGTAGGAACTTCCCGCTCCAGCCAGAACTAAGCGTTTGAGACCTGAAAATCGCTGTCCGAAGCGACGGCGCATAAAACGTTCCCTGATTTCAAATTGGGGCAAGGCATCTTCCTCCGGTATGTAAAAACGCAGGATTTCAGCCAGCCGTTCCGGGATCTCGTGAAGATGGGTTTCATAAAAGGATCCATAGAAATCTTTTTGGATTTGAGGGGGGATCAGTACTGTTGTAAAAGACTCTACGTCAGGTAATGAGTTGCCGTCAAAATCTGTAATTGTCACCTCTCTATGTAATATGCTATCTTCAAATCGAGTGCCAATTCGAGCGAATATCTCTTCGCCATCCAGATGGAAAACTTTTACCTCAAAGGCCTTTAGAAGTCTGTCTTCCTCTTCCTGATACTGCTTTTTACGGACATTTATTACCTCCTTTATTGCGCCGTTTTCCCGGAGTTTTTCAATGGCTTTACTCTGACGCCTTCTCAAGTTTCGGAGTTCCAATGTTTTTTCATGTATCAATTCCTGGGGAAAGAGCCCCATGGCTGCATTGATATCGGAGACTACCATGAAATCGTCGTTTTCTATACGGCGAACCACGAAAACAGGACGATTGTGGGTTGCCACGTATAGTCGTCTGGGGGACTGAAGGCTCGTTCCGGCTACAGCAATCTGGCCGCCAGAGCGAATCATGTGCCGGGCTGCCTCAATAAATGCAAGCTCATCCAGCTCAGCAGGAGATTTTTCCTTCACCCGGTGATACACATGATAATCTATGGCCTGACTTCCAATACTGTATTCCTCCAGCCCTGCCTCAACCTGGGACCTGATAGCCTCATAACGCCTCTTTTCGCCCTGGAGGAGTTCAAAATAATAGCCCCAGAGAAGAGAGAAATATTCCGCCGAATTCTCGCTCTTGAAAGAAAATCCTCCAACCTGCTCCAGGAAATCACGCAGCTCTGCCTCCACCTCTCCATCGAACTGCCCATTCAGGACAATGATTCGCTTTTTTGCCTCGTCAAAAAAGGGATGAGCGTTTTTGAGGGTGACAGGGGCTTGGTTAGCCCAGCGCCCATGAGAAAGGATGGGCGATGAAAAATAGCGCAGGCACATAGGATCTGTTTGCCCAATGGTGATGGAATCAGCCATAGATTGTTCTTCCGCAAGGCCATTCAAGAGATCCGGAAGCAACTCCTCTTCCTGCAAGTAAGCAAAGACCGAAGCCGCCGCCCAACCATAGACATTACACCCCTTTTCAGCCCCATAGAGGGTTCTCCAATCAATAGAGGTGTGGGGACAATTGGACTCAAATGTTTTCTGAACCATTTCGAAGAGTTCAGGCCTATGAGGCAAGCGGCAAAGCAATGCTGCATCCAGAAGCCTGAATACGCACAGGACCCCATCTCTGTCATAGTCTGGAGAAATCTTGATAGGGGTTTCAATCAGGTAACGCCAGAGGTATTTCTGGGCGTAGGGATCTTGCTGCGGCCAACCATAGTCCAACTGGATAGGCGTTTGAGTTTTTTCTTCTAAAAAGGTCTTATCAAAGAGCTGGTCAAATGCAATGAGAATATCTGATGGATCGATTTCTTGGTCTGCTTCTTTCTGCCGTTGAGAGAGCGTGTCCGAAAGTGCTTTTCGGATGATAGGCTTAATCACCACAGAGGAAAGGTCATACTGGGTAATGAGCTGCTGGATTAACCTTTTTAGCTCTTTTTCGGAGCTGATAAAAAAAATGGGGAGTGGCCCCGGTCTACCGGGCCAGCCGGGGGAAAGCCTTTTTGGATTCTCGGCGTTCAAATCAACAAGTTCATCAAAGGAAGGGTATTTCAGGGTGCCCTGTAAAATGGATTCATAGATCTCCATAGAAAGCCCTTCAAAATCAAGGAGCTGGCGTTGACGCTCCTGGTAGGGCATTTCATCTGATTCCGAAGTCCAAAGGGATATCAGTTCTCCTTCCGGATTCGTGTAGGCCGCTTCACGGATTAGCACTTCAATCAATTGTGTCACAGAACCGATGGACCTTCTAACTCGTATGGGCTCTCTATCGTCACCGAAAAACCCTACTCCCGTGCTGTCAGGAGCACGGTAAATAAGCGCTGACATGCCCGTGAGCACGCGTGTCAGGTTATTTCCCGCGCCCCCAAAATATGCCACAATCCCACACATAAATGAACTCCACTTCCATTATGTTTTAGTCGAATTCAAAGAAACAGAAAATTTCTGATACGATGGACCTGAAAGAATTAACATTTGGTTCATTACTTGATCCACAAACCCTAAAGCCTTGTGCCTTAGGCCTAATGTCTTTACCTTGTCTCATTGCAACAATGCCTTTGCAAGCTTTGTGGCCGACCCAGCATCATGAGCATACCCGTCTGCTCCGATTTGATCAGCAAAGTCTTGCGTCACAGGGGCCCCACCTATTATGACTTTAACCTGCTCCCTGAGACCGCTTTTCGAGAGGGCATCTATGGTGGCCTTCATCATGGGCATCGTGGTGGTGAGAAGGGCAGACAGACAGAGCATATTTGCATTCTTGTCCTTTATTTCTTCAACATATTTATCTGGGAGAATATCTGCGCCAAGATTATAAACTTCGAAGCCCGCACTTT
>Ga0233414_10000932_pt1 | contig 11626 bp, 7 predicted proteins | sample Na_anoxic_10_MG_FD_189020 | JGI IMG/M metagenome (GOLD analysis project Ga0233414, IMG submission 189020) | Seawater microbial communities from Saanich Inlet, British Columbia, Canada - Na_anoxic_10_MG | ecosystem: Environmental > Aquatic > Marine > Inlet | place: Canada: British Columbia...
AAACAGGGTATAAAGATTGTTACTTGTATACTCTGTGTACTTTGTTTACCTTGTTTACTTTGCTATTTTGCCGCCCAGATTATAGCACACTTGTACTAATAAAGTCTCTTACTAACAATATTTGTGCACACACTCCTGTCGATTTTCGCGGTAAGCCCTGTATTTTGTGGTATGATTCTGCCCCAAGATCAACCTATTTTAGAGGTAATATGGAAGAAGACAAAATTACAATTATCGAGGGTCCCCCTCCCACTTTCGAAATGATTCCCGAGCTTTGGGTGCATGGTCTGGCAGAGGGGGCAACACAAGCCGAAATGGTTGTTACCCGCCTCCGAACGCTAAACGGGCCAGCGCTTATCGAACGTTGTCATTATGCCTGGCGAAACAAGCAAACAATCAGTCTGGAATATCGCACTCCCGATGGCCTACATACCGAGGCCCCTATTGTCGCAGCCCGCCACGTCGAAATAGACGAGGGAGATGTTTTGCTGCTATGGCTGCGCCTCACGGATGATGACGTTGAGTTGGAAATGGGCTATAACAGCGATACTAGCGACGAAGAAGATGATGATGATGATTTGGACTTGGACGTTATGTTCTAATCACTAGTATTTCAATAGACTTGTTGCTCAATTCAATAAATCGGGGAACAAGACTTCTGAAGTCTCCATCAAATTTTCCCCTCTTTGCTGAGAGACCTGCTCCCAAGTTGTGCTGAATCATATCGGCGCTAAACTTGGGAGTAAATTTTTAAGGAGATGCCATGTCTACTTCACCCCCGGTATTCAGTATATTTGAAGGTGGGGTTTACACCATCACATTGAATCGCCCTCAGCGGGCTAATGCTTTCGATTACGGGATGGCAAAGGATTGCAGACTGCCCTAAAGAATACTACCCACTGGACATAGTCGATTACATGGAATCCCAAACGTCTTTGAATGCATCGAAGATAGAAGAAAATTTCGTGTTTAGGTATTCAATTGTCTCAGGCTCCAATTTTTCCTTATAGTCACCAGGTTTTCCCTTGCGAATGTGTTTATGGATATCTTCTTTTGTGGGCCGTAGACGTTCATTTTCTTCTACTAGCGACTGGAAAAGTCCATTGCTGATGGTCAGGTCACAGGCATCCAGTAAGCCTTTTAGCCAACCCTGATAATCTGATGTCATCTCTTTGTATGAAGTAACGTAAACATGAGGGTATTTATCCAATAGCAATGTCTTATACTTATTCAGAATCGTATAAAATCTTTCGCTTTCAGAAATGGCATATTCATCAATCGTCATTTCGGTTGCAGCTTGTCTTCTTTGGGTGAACTTTTCATATCGGCTGCTTATTTTTGGCGGGGTTGAGTGACTGTAAGAAATCGAATAATACGAAGAGACTACCAAATCACGGGGGTCTCTTACCATTAATATGACCTTGTATTTTTCCAATTCCGGTATGCCTTGAACTATTCCTCCAAAAGCACTGTATAAGTATCCAGAAGGTTTGAACAAATACTGGTAGTTTTGCATTTGCTCAACAGTTAGGCTAGTAAGGTATGGGAACTTGGTATAGAAAGCATATTCATTGATGTGGGCCGGGACCATACCATTTTCAACTGCACAACGCCGAAGAACATTCTTTGTATGCTGAGTGGCGGCCTTGTTCAATGAGAAATGTATGATGCTGGGGTGTGTATTGCCATTCTTGTGCGCCCCCTTTATCAATTGCAGCTCTACATGGAACCGTCTTAGCAAAAATAAATGCAAAAGCAGCGGAACTTTATGGACGAGTGATTTTGAATATTTGTTAATTTTTGCTAACATGTTTTCCTTTCAATCCTGACTCTTTGCAGAAGTTGTGCAAGGCTGTGATGGTGCGGTAGCGCTGTACCTGCTAGCTCATGTCCCCCTCCTGGCTCAGTTTGCCACGCAGCGCAAGGATTTCTTTTTGGGCATAAGTATAGATCAAGATTTGCAAAGCTTTGTCCACAATTGTGCGTTTGGTTTTTATGCTGGTCGAGTTTTTTTTGCTCGTTCAATTTAGTTTTCGTCAAGTATAATATTTGTACGCATAGCTACCTCCGATAATGTGTATATTGTATCGTGTTTATGTGTACTACACAAATTCAATAACAAGGAGATACAATGACAAAAATAATCAAAGTCGGTTATATCGGACTGGGCATCATGGGGAAGTCCATGGCGCGTAATATTATCAAGGCCGGGTTCCCGCTGGTGGTACACAACCGCAGCCGCGGGGCGGTTAAAGACTTGGTCGCTGAGGGGGCAATAGAAGCGTTCTCTCCTGCGGAGGTGGCCTCCCAGGTGGACGCGGTGTTCACCAATCTGCCTGATTCTCCCGATGTGGAGCAGGTCGCACTGGGACCGGGAGGTATCATCGAGGGGGCGCACGAGAGCCTGATCTTCGTGGACAATTCCACAATTAAACCTGCTACCGCTCGACATATCGTTGGGCAACTGGGCAAAAAAGGCGTGCTATGCCTGGACGCTCCCGTCAGCGGCGGCGACATCGGCGCGCAGAAAGGGACGTTAGCCATCATGGTGGGCGGCCCCGCTGAGGCTTTGGAGAGGGTGATGCCCATATTCGAGGTACTCGGCAAATCCGTTACGCATGTGGGTGATAGCGGCGCGGGGCAAATAGCCAAGGCCGCTAACCAGGTAATGGTTGCCGCGCAGATGGTAGCCTTGGGCGAACTGCTCATCCTGGCGAAGAAAGCCGGCGCGGACCCCGAAAAGGTGATCCAGGCCATTCAAGGAGGCGCGGCTCAATGCTGGACGTTGGATGTCAAGCCGGAGCGGTTGTTCGCCGGCAATCGCAATCCCGGTTTCAAGGCCTATATGCAGGCAAAAGACCTGGGCATTGTGATGGATACAGCCCGCGAATACGGCATCCCCATGCCTTCCGCGGCGGTACATGCCCAATTGTTCGACGCCATGCTGCAAATGGGAATGGCAGAACTGGACAATTCCGCTGTGCTTGGAGTGATCGAAACGCTGGCGGATGTATCGCTTTTGGATGGATGATATGATAACGCTTCAAATACTCTTACTCGGCCCGCCCGAAGTTCGTTGGGGGAATAAAATGATCTCGATCCAGAGACGGATTCCGCAAGCTCTGTTATTTTACCTGGCATCACGGGGGAGCATGATAAACCGTGAAGAACTAATTTCCATCTTTTGGAGAGATGTACCAGCCACAAAGGCACGGGCGCGCTTAAGCGTAAACTTGAGCCGCCTGCGCAGCAGCCTCCCCGATCCAAGTATCATAATCGCAGATAGAACCCTGGTAGGACTAGATTTCGACCGCACCTTCGTAGACCAGCGAGAATTCGAAGCGTTGATCGACCGAGCCGGATGCCTGCCCTGGCAAATACCAGAGACTAAGCCCTTGCCAGAACATACCTGTCGATTGCTTCAACAATCCATCGATCTGTGGCGTACTTCACACTTTCTGGCTGGAAATAAACTGCCCAGCACACCAGCCCTGGATGAGTGGCTGACACGTACCGCTGCGCATCTCGAGCATCGACGCGGCAATGTGATCGAACGTCTCGCTGACCACGCCTATGCCATCGGAGACCTGGAAACGGCGCTGAACTTGGCGCATGATGCCTTAGAAAGCAACGAACTCAGCGAGAATCTACACTATCGCGTGATGCAATATCTGATCGAAATGGGACGTATCAACGAAGCCCGGCAGCACTTCGACCATGTGCGGGGTCTGATGCGCCGCGAGCTTGATATCAGTCTTCCCCCAAAGCTGGTATCCTTCTACAAACGTGTGTACAAGCCAGACAATGGGCCGGCCCCAGAAACGCTGCCCAAATGGGCGATTCATTCCAGTACGGATGTGCCATTCGTTGGCCGGCAGGATACATTGCTCCAGATAGGCCGGATATTCAATCAACACAAGGGAGCTTTTATTTTGGGCGAGGCAGGGATAGGCAAAACCCGTCTCATTCAACAATTCGCGTCGGAGATACGCCCCGCTCCACGTCTGTTGGTGGCAACCTGCCGGCCGCTGGAAAAGAACCTGCCGTTCCAACCAATCAACGATGTCCTGCGCCGCCACGTCACACCAGACGAATGGCTGACTCTGTCACCTGTTTGGGCTACTCATCTCGCTCGCTTGCTGCCTGAATTGGAGATCATGCGTCCTGAACTAGAACCGCCGAGTATCCCCGAAGATCCTGCTCAAGCACAAGTTCTGCTCTTAGATGCTATCCGTCAGGTATTCATTTTGCTGGCTGAAAAACAAAAACTAATCTTTGTTCTGGATGACGCTCACTGGGCAGACGAAGCTACCTTGTCCACCGTGGCTTATTTATTTGCTCGCCCCCCATTCGACCGGAATGCGTCGCTGGCAGTATTGGCGCGTCAGGAGGAGATCACTCCTCACCTGGAAAACACACTTACATCCATTCGACAATCCAGGCATGGCGTACTCATCTACCTCCCTCAATTGAGCCGGGAGGACATCTCAGACCTGACTAGTTTCATTCTGCAAAACACGCCATCCCCTGAATTTGTGAAAAACCTGGCAAACGGAACGGGCGGAAATTCACTCTTTATTCTGGAAACTTTGCGGAATATTCTTGAATCTGACCATAAGTTTGATCTTTCAGGAAATACTCCAATCCCTCTAGCTGAGAGTTTACTCAACTTAATTCGTGGCCGTATCCATAGGTTAAGCACTTTCACGCGCAACGTATTAGAAACCGCAGCCATCATAGGAACAACATTCGAGCCAAAAGTTATCAGCGCTGTTACTCAACAAAGTGACACAAAAGTAGTGCAGGCCCTGGACGATCTGGAACGAAACCTGATTATCCATGCTCTGCCGCACTCCTCAACTCAATTACGCTACCGTTTTGTGCATGACAAATTCCGAGAAGCTTTATTGTTAGATATCTCTCCAGCCAAGGCACAGATGCTGCACGGACGCGTCGCAACCATATTGACAGACAAACCCCAGCCAGAACAGGCTGCAATCCTGGCTCATCACTATGAGGCCGCCGGGGAACTGATCACCGCTTTCGATTATTGGGTCAATGCCGGACAGCATGCCCGTCAGATCTTTGCTATCGCAGATGCAACCCGCTCCTTCGCACAGGCCGAAAATCTCATTGCGCATATTGATCAAGGACTTTCAAACGATGATATCTATCGCCTATATGCTGATTGGTGTGAAATGGCCTTCGAGACCAGCGATACGGAACTGATTCGTAAACTCGGTAATAGCCTGTTGACACTTGGGGAACAACGCCAAGGTTCCTTATTGATCGGCACCGCTTTAGATACTCTGAGCGATGCCTGCATGACAGCCAATCAATTCGAAGAAGGGTTGGATTTTGCCACTCGAGCTATCCCCTACCTGGAACAAAGCGGGAACACCTTCGAACATATGGAAGCCTACATCCACCGCGGCGTCTTCTTATACATGCTCAACCATATGGACGATGCATCCGAAGCTTTTCAAGACGCATTAGCATTAGGTACAGACAGCAACTCGCCCAAAATAATCGGGGCACGGGCCAATGCACATTACCAGATATCTTTGCTGCGCACTATTGGCGGATGGCCCGAACGTGGATATGAGCACGCTCTCATGTCTCTGGATGACGCCAACGCAAGCAACCGTATTTATTTACAACCATCAGCATACTTTGTTTTGGCCCTCTCAAGTTTTTATCTGGGCGAATATGTTCGGGCTAGAGAATACTCCCAACTTGGCATCGAGTTAGCACAACGTTCCCAGGGTTGGCGAATGCTCGGTTATCTGCATAGCTACGCTGCCGCCGCGGTTTTAATGATGGGCTATGTAGATTTAGCTCTGGAACATGCCAGTGAGGCGATTAAACTGGGAGAGAAATATAAATTGAACGACGTGTTTGCATTGGGATGCCGCCAGTTTGGAGATTTATACAATTATTTACGAAACCCTGCACAAGCAGCCCATCATTATCAACGCGGATTCGACGCAATTGGTGAAAATTTCATGGGAATTGACAACTTATTCCGTTTGGGATTTGCCATCTTTCAGACAGGGCAAAAAGAAAAAGGGCACCAAACAATGGATCTCGCTCTGGCTGCTTTTCAAAGCGGCAGCGTGGGTTTGGGTATAATCATGACACAGATTTACCAGGCACGCGCTTATGCCCAATCAGAAAAATGGGATCAGGCCCGCCAGTTGGCTAATCACTTGAAGGACGAAACGACCTGGCGATTGATTACTGCCTCCCGCTTGACTGCCATAACCTTGTTGGGGATAATTGCTTTGCATGACGAACAACTAGATTCCGCCATCGACCATTTCAAATCCGTCATCCACGGTGCAAAGTCGCTTGATAACGTCTGGATGGAATTGAAAGCGCAGATAGAATTAGATAAAGCCTTGCACCTTGCTGGGATAGAAGATGAAATGCCCAGGCAGCGCATAGATGAACTCATAGCCCAACTCAGCGCTAACACCACGGACGAATCCATTCAACAAGTTTTTCTGTCGTTCCAACAGCAGATCACCTAACCCGTACAAAGCAGACCCCTGTGACCAAATCCCTATCCACTTCGGCTAAGGACTAGATCGTAGGGGAATAGCCCAACGTATGAGGCCTGACAATCTATCTGAGAAACCCAGAACCCGGATAGTGGCATGTATCACTATCCGGGTTCTGGGTTGTGCGAGCGACTTCTACAATAGATTATTAGGGGCAATTTAACTCAATGTACCATTTATCGTTTAGAGCGTGTGATCCTGTTGTTTGTTCACCGCAATAATTAAAAGGATAATTGTACTTTCCATCGTAAACTGCAACTCTGATCGTGTATTTGCCCATACTGATTTCGATATTTCAGAAATGGGGAAAAATAAGAGCCAAACACCCACCTGTCAAGTCTTGCGTTGGCTTTTCCTTTAAGCCAATTCGTTGTACAATTCCCCCCATGCCCACTGTCCCCCAAATCATACACATGCGTCAACGCCGGCGCAAGAAAACCCAAAACACGCCTGTCAGCCGGGCAGGACTAGGCTTCGCAGCCTTGTTCAGCTTATGTGCTGCGATCGCGTTTATCGGGCTGACTCTGTTTTACACAACGCTGACCCGCGATCTGCCATCTCTGGAAACCATCCCGCTGCTCCTGGAGCCACCCAACGGCTTGCTGCTGCATCCCACTCGTTTCTACGACCGCAGCGGGGAATATGTGATTCTCAGCTTACAAAATCCCGCCGTTACAGAGCGGCGCTATATACCTATGGAGGGGAACGCCGCAGCCGGCCAACACCTGTCCCCTGATCTGGTGACAGCCACAATCGCAACTTCTGATCCCACATTTTGGAGCAATCCAGGCTTCTCAATACACGACCTCCTCCAAGTGACACACAATACCCTGGCCCAACGCCTGGTCACAGATTTGCTCCTCGGGGATGAAACTCCCGGCCTGCGGCGGGCTTTGCGGGAAAGACTCCTGGCTGCCCAAATCACCAGCCACTACGGGCGTGAAAAGGTGATGGAATGGTATCTGAACAGTACCTACTACGGCAATATGGCCTACGGAGCTGACGCGGCTGCCCAAGTCTATTTTGGCAAATCGGCCGCGGAACTGAATCTGGCCGAGGCGGCTGTGCTGGCTGCCGTGGCAGAGTCGCCGGCCTCGAATCCATTGGATGCGCCCCAAACTGCGCTCAATCGCCAGCATATTGTCATCGATGCTATGCTGGGGCAGGGGCTGATCACACTATATGAGGCCATCGAGGCTAGAGAAACGGAAGTGATATTCCGAGAAGCCGTCCCCCCTGCATTGAATCCAGCTCCAGCTTTTACCAACCTGGTTTGGGAGCAGCTCACGCCCCATATCAGCCTGGAACGCCTGGAACGTGGAGGCTTCATAATCATCACCACTTTGGATTACAACTTGCAGCTACAGGCCTTATGCGCGGCAGATACACATCTGGCTCGACTACGGGGTGAGCCAGCACTATACACTGTTGATGAGACGCCTTGCGAAGCGGCTCTTCTGCTCCCCACCCTAGCCTTCGACGAAGACATATCTTTCGATAATCTGGCAACCAACGTGGTGGTGCTCGATACATCCACGGGGCAGATACTCGCCCTGGTGGGCGATCCCGCCCCGGGGTTGGATCCAGCCCACTTGCCCGGTCATCCCCCCGGATCGCTGCTGACTCCTTTCGTTTACCTGACTGCCTTCACACGCGGCTTCGGCCCAGCCAGCCTGGTTTGGGATATTCCAACGGGGCTGCTGGAGGCCGCAACAGAGGCTGCCAACCCCCACGGTCAATTCCAGGGGCCGGTGCGTTTGCGGGCCGCGCTGGCAAACGATTACCTGATTCCTGCCATTCAGACAATCAATCAAATCGGGGCTGAAAACGTGTGGCGGACGGCCCAGCAACTCGGGCTGGTCTCGCTGGAGTCTCCCGCCGGTTCCTCGCCTGACGGATGTCCGGGCTGCCAGTTGTTGGCGAACGGGGAGATCACATTATTGGAAGTGGTTCAGGCCTTCGGCGTGTTCGCAAATCAAGGGTTGTTGGTGGGCCGCTCCGCAGATTCGTCCGCAGATAACGGGCTGCAATCGTTGCGCCCCATTGCCGCGCTCAGCGTCAGCGATTTCGACGGGCAGGTGTGGATGGCAGAGCAGGCCGCTCAAACCCGTCCCGTGATCAGCGCGCAGCTTGCCTATCTGATAACCCACGTCCTCAGCGACGAAGCCGCCCGCTGGCCGAGTTTGGGGCATCCCAACCCATTGGAAATTGGCCGCCCAGCGGGAGCCAAGATGGGGCAAACTTTCGTTGGCGGCGATATCTGGACACTCGGCTACACCCCGCAATTGGTGGTTGGTGTGTGGATGGGAAGCCCCGACTACCCCGAGGGTGGCGGGCTACCCCCGAAGGCTGCCGCTGCCCTGTGGCACGCCATCCTGCAATACGCCGCCCGCGACCTGCCATCTGCGACCTGGGGCCTGCCGCCCGGAATAACCACCCTGGAAGTGTGCGACCCTTCGGGCATGTTGCCCACCGAATACTGTCCCACTACTGTGAGCGAGGTCTTCTTGACTGGGCTTGAACCCACCCAACCTGACTCGCTCTATCAAGCCTATCAAATCAATCGAGAAACCGGGCGATTGGCAACCGTGTTCACTCCCCCTGGGTTGATTGACGAGCACGTGTATTTGAACGTCCCCCCCGAGGCCAGCGATTGGGCCGAAGGTGCCGGATTTTCCACTCCCCCCGAAACCTACGATGTTATCTATACCCCGCCCGTTTTGCCCGACGCTCAGATCACATCTCCGCAGATGTTCGCACACTTGAATGGAGAAGTCGACATTCGGGGCCGTGCTGGCGGTAAGGGCTTTGAATCCTACCGTTTGCAGGTGGGGCAGGGTCTCAATCCTACCGGCTGGATCGTGATCGGCGAGGACATTGACTCTCCCATAGATAACGGGATTCTGGGAACCTGGGATACAACAGCGATCAACGGGCTGTATGCCATCCAATTGGTGATTGTGCGAGATGATCAACGCGCAGACACAGCCACTATTCAGGTCACTGTGGACAACCAGCCACCGGACTTATCTATTCCATACCCTGGGGATGGGCAAAGCTTCGCTTACGGCCTCGACAAATCCATCACCTTCCAGGCTCAGGTCAGCGACAATCTGGGGCTGGCAGCCGTGGAATTCTACCTCGGCGACCGGTTGATCACATCACAAACCCAGCCGCCATTCGCCATCCCCTGGCGAACCAGTCCGGGAGAATACACCCTGTGGGTGAAAGCTATTGACCTGGCTGGAAACGCAAGCGAAACGAGTGTCTCTTTTGTAGTGGAGCGATGAGGATCGGGGGCTTTGGGGTTTGAATTGGCTGCTGATGTTTATGGTTGGGTGGCTGGATGTGCAGTGGGAGCGTATTCAACGCCGCCGGTGTGCCTGCGTACTTATCTCTTTGGGATAGGTATCGGGGAGATCTAGACCCACCTCTATATATGGGGGTTGCCCCGACAATACCAATAGAGCCTAATTCTTATTCATTTGCGCATCTTGTCACTTCAAAATATGTCTGGATTCTGGCAAACCACCAAATTGACAGCTCATTTCCTCATAACCGCGGCGTAAATACCCAGACCGATTCCCAACAACAGCAACACTCCGCCCACAATGCCGAGCAAAGGGGATTTTCCCTCGCCAACCTCAACTGAGATTTCCGAATCTCGCCGCTGCGGGATATGGAAATCCCGGCTACAGGAGTATTGAATCAACAAACCGCTAATTTAGGTAGGCAACTGTAGTAAAAATTGCGGAGTTATGTTGGATGATTTCTAATTGGCTGAATATCGAATTGCCGTCCCCAATTTGTACCCCTTGAATCTTCAAACAGTTTATAGAACGGCAATTTGTCAAACCAGATATCGTACTGACTGCGAAGACTCCGCAACAAGTCGGCGAGGCCATCAATTTTCTCCACACTTGTCACATGAAGTCCTTTCTCACGGGCGACTTGACGGTTTATGCCTCGCGCGTGGCTCTTGTGAGTGTCGTAGCTCGAAAAGAAGTTGACAACCTGTGTTACTTTCTCGTCATCTTTGGGGCACTTGAGCATATATTCACTTACCCAAGCCCGCGCTAACTCTGTTGAGAGTTCTTCCGCACTTCTACAGATTTCAAGTATATGTAAATCATATTTCTGTAGTAATGGCATATAAGCAGTGATTGCTTGAGGCCCTTCTTCTTTCAAACGTTGCTCTAATCTTTCAAATGAGCGTAATATTGCTCTGACTGGAATCCCATTGAGTTGGGGGTCAATGGGACCAAGAGTTGCCAATGGCCCCATTATTATCTCGTCACCAGCAAAGCTCATTAATGTGGCGGCACTATAGGCATTTGCAGGAAGAATAAACCGGATGCGTTCAAAACGCTCCCGCAACAAATATACTATGCGCTCTGCTGCCTCTGCACTCCCACCGTTGCTGACAAGAAGAATGTCAATGTTTGGTCCTTCTACAAGATGCACTAAATCGCCAAAAGCCGTTAAGTCACTGTCATCAATATACGTTGGAATGCCTTGTGGAATATTGGTTGTTCTCGTCACATAACAGATAAGCGGCGTATTCGTAATACGCTCAATGCGACGAAATGTCTCGACACGCAAGATAAAGGGATTGAACCCTTCGAATTGGGCAAAGTATTCTGCAATCTCTTGATAAGTAACTGGCAATCGTTCTACCTTTGCTATGTCTTCTTCTGCATCGCGCGTGCCAGTCAATTTGCGGTGATGTTCAGGTTGAGGTAAAGACTTATTACTGGACGGTCTTTTCCTGCTGCTGCGTCTTTTAGCCATCTATGCTACCTGCTCATTTACAATCCACTCATCGGCTGAAGATGGAGAGCCACGAAACAACAAGGTTACTTCCGCGGTACTCTTGATTCCTGGTTTGCGCTTCGCTTGAAATCCAGTGGCTTCCAGAGATTCATAATAAATTCGCTCAATCTCCGAATATTCATCAAGTATAGATGCAAGGTTGGGTTTTACCTCATGTAGCTTTTGCGAATATTCCAGTACGTCATCCATGAGTGTCTCTCCTATTGGTTACTCTAATTGTGTATTACTAT
>Ga0233414_10000935_pt1 | contig 11612 bp, 8 predicted proteins | sample Na_anoxic_10_MG_FD_189020 | JGI IMG/M metagenome (GOLD analysis project Ga0233414, IMG submission 189020) | Seawater microbial communities from Saanich Inlet, British Columbia, Canada - Na_anoxic_10_MG | ecosystem: Environmental > Aquatic > Marine > Inlet | place: Canada: British Columbia...
GGTCGTCGAGAATCTCGGCCGACGTGCCCGGCAGCGTGCCCAACCCGGCATCTTTGAGCTCGGCCAGGTACTCGGCGTATGAAACACGTTTGAGGGAGGCGCCGAACTTCACCTCTTCCGGTGAAAAAGCGTGGATGTGAATCTCGGGCGCTGCTTCCTTCACCACGCGGCACAGTTCGATGTAGCTGTCTCCAGTGAGATTCGGCGACAGGCCCGCCTGCAGGCAGACTTCCGTGGCACCCATTTCCCACGCTTGCCGCACTCGCCGAGCGACCTCTTCGTGCGGAAGGAAGTAACCCTGCTCCGAACGCACGGTGCGTGCGAACGCACAGAACTTGCAGTTCTTGATGCAAACGTTCGTGAAATTGATGTTGCGGTTGACCACGTACGTGACCCGGTCGCCCACCTGCTGCCGGCGCAGCTCGTCCGCGACGAGGCACAGAGCGTGCAGGTCGGTTCCCCGCGCCTCGTTCAATGCGATGCCATCGTCCACGCTGACCTCTCGACCGTCGAGGCTTCGTTCTAAGATCGCGCGGACGGCTGGCGATACTCCTTGGAGACAGAATTCGAGGGCAGTCGTCATAACGTGGCTAGCTCCGTCTGAAGCTGGTCGATACGGGGGCGCAAAGACGCGTCGACGAAACCCGGCGCGTCGAGGTGAGAGGGGTATACTGGGAGTCGCGGTTCGAGTCGAAAGCCTTCCGCATCACACGCTTCCCGAAGGCGGTCCAGATACGGCCAGGGATGCTGCGGATTGATGTAGTCCGGGCTCACCGGGGAAATGCCACCGAAGTCGTTGATGCCGGATTGGATGAGCGTGGCGGTCGACGCCGGGTTGAGGTTCGGGGGGGCCTGGACACTGACATCGTCGTCGAGGATGAGCCGGGTCAACGCAATGGTTGCAGCGAGCTGGTCGGGCGTTGGCTCCGTCGCAAAACCCATCGGCGTATCGGGGTGGGACCGAAAGTTTTGGACGATGACTTCCCCGATGTGACCGTATCGACGCTGCAAGCGCCGAATCGTCAGGATCGTATCAACGCGCTCCTCCACCGTCTCCCCGATGCCGATCAACAGCCCCGAGGTGAACGGGATGTGCAGCTCCCCAGCCTCGCGCGTCATCTGAATGCGCTTCGCCGGCCGCTTATCGGGAGCACGATGATGCGGCATGCCCTTATCGCAAAGCCGCTCGCTCACGTTCTCGAGCATCAGGCCGAGGCTGACGTTCACCGGCCGCAACGCGATCATGTCTTCGCGCGAAAGGATACCGGCATTGGTGTGCGGCAGGAGGCCGGCGGCCAACGCTTCTTCGGCGGCCCAGCGAAGATAATCGACCGTTCGGTCGTGGCCCCACGAACGCAGCAACGTACGATACTCGCGGAACCCTGTCTCCGGTGTGTCGCCCAGGCAGAACAACGCCTCGATGCAACCTTGCTCGCGCGCCCGCTGGAGCCATGCCCGAATTTCGTCGGGGCTCATCGTCCACTCGCCTGGATCGCCAGGAGAGCGCCGGAACGAACAGTAGTCGCATCGGTTGCGACACAGATTGGTGATCGGCAGGAACACCTTCGGCGAAAAAGTGAGAGTCTTACCCCATGCGCGATCACGCCGTGTGCGCGCCGCCTCGCAAAGCGCGCCGGTGTCGAGCTCGCTCAGGCGATAGGCATCGTGATCGGATACCGACTCGAGGCTCGCGTGCTCCAAAAATTGCGACGTGGAGCTCATTGCATTTTGGCGATAACGGTGTCGGCGAACCGATTCAAGCCGTCGATGCGGCCCTGCAAGGCGCCTCCCACCATGGGCGTGCCGTACATGAGCCACGGGACGGTGATGATGTCCGTGACGCCCGCATCTTCGAGGCGCTTGTAGCCATCGGCATCCCAGACGTCGGTGACCACCGCTTGGTATTCCATCGGCAGGTGATCGCGACCGTATTCTTTACGAAACGCCTCGATTTGGGCGATCAGCGCCAGGAGCTTCTTCGACGGAAGCATCGCCGAGGACCAGCCGTCGCCGTATTTCGCCGCGCGCCGGAGACCGGGCTTGGTGTGCCCACCAATGTAGATCGGGATCGGCTCGCTCGGCGCGGGACTCATCTGAATCTTGCCGAAGTCGTAGTGCTCGCCGTGGTACTCGACCATGCCACCGCCCCAAATGAGGCGCAGGATCTCGAGGCACTCATTCATGCGCTTGCCGCGGGTCTCGAAGTCGGTGCCGCACCACTTGAACTCTTCGGGGAGCCACCCGAGCCCGCAGCCGAAGCCAAAGCGGTTGTTCGAGAGTGCCGCCAACGACGCCACCTGTTTCGCGACCAACACCGGATGGCGCACCGGCAACTTCACGACGCTCGTGTAGAAGAAGAGCGTTTCGGTAGCGGCTGCCATCGCGGCCGCGCCCACGATCGGCTCGATCCACGGGGTCTCGCCGTCCCACATGCGGCTGCCGTCCCGTGTGTACGGGTACGGCTTGCTGACCTCCTCTGAAAAGAATATCGAGTCGGGCAACACGATGGCGTGATAGCCGAGCTTCTCCGCCTCCCGAGCGATGGGGATGTACTGTTCGGGCGGCGCCATGGCGATGGAAGCGCTGAATTTCATCCCGCGGACTCTAGCATAGGGATGCCACCGGCAAAGGCGCTGTCACTGCCACGCTCTGCTCTTGCATGACCTAGGCCCGGTCTCGAGGAATGCGCGTACCGATGACGCGGGTCACGTTCAACCAAGCCAGCATTCTGGCGGAAAGGAGCGGTTTTCCCGTATTCATGAACGCGACGCTGATGTCGCGATCGGGGTCGGCCCATCCAAGCACGTTCGTGAATCCGAGGTGACCGAACGCGTTCGCCGTGCGCGGCCCGTAGAAACCAAAGGTTCGCCCGCCCAGCATGAAGCCCATCGACAGCGGGATGGGCATCATCAAGACGCGGTCAACTTGCCCAGTCACCTGAGGCTCCGTTGCCCGGGCGACGGTTCGTTGGTCGAAAACGCGGGCGTCTTCGTACGTGCCGCCACAAAGGAGCGTCTCGAAGAAACGGGAGATCTCTTCGGGTGTCGCGATGATGTTGGCAGCCGGCACGGCCGCCGTCCGGAAACGAGGGTCGTTGCTGAGGTCGACGAGCTCGCGCATCGACGCCCCGAACGCAACTTGCACCAGGTTCTTGTAGGGCCAGGTCGGCGTGGGCCCAGTAAATGCATCGACCGCGACTCGGTCGAGCTGCTCCGGAGCAACCCCATAGTTGAAGTGCTTCATCTTGAGCGGCTCCCGAATCCTGGCCGTCAGGAAGTCTCTGATGTTCTCGCCGGTCACGCGCCGGATGATCTCGGCCAGAATGAATCCGCTCGTCACAGCCTGATAGGCTTGCACGCTACCGGGCCGATGGGTGGGCTCGAGCTCGCAGAAGGCCCGGGTGATTTCCTCGGGCTTCGACAGCAAATCGAGGTTGATCGCCTCCTCGGGCGTCGCCGGAATCCCGGCGCGGTGAGTGAGCACGTCTCGAATCGTAATGCTGTGCTTCCGGCGCTTCGCGAACTCGGGAATGAACGTCGCGACCGGCTCGTCGACGTGCAGCTTGTCCTCTTCCTCCAAGAGGTGAATCAGCATGGCGGTGACGCTCTTCGAACCCGAGAAGAAGTTGTACAGCGTGTCGGGTGTCGCCTTCACCAACGGGATGCCCTCCGGATCCTGAGGGCTATTTCCCCGGGCGTGACCGATCGCTCTATCGAGAATGATCTCGCCCCGTCGCCGAATGCACAGCGCGATCGCCGGGTGAAGCCCCGCCTTGTAAAAGGTCACGACCGCGTCCCAGATCGCCTCGACGTCCTGCGCGGTGAGGCCCACCCCGCGTGGATCCGTCTCGCGGTGACTCTTGGTTGTCACTTCCTCCGGATCGAAGGTGCGCACGGTGACAGGAAGCAGGTCTCGAAGCCTCGGCCTCTGCATCAACCGCCTCGTTGGTAGCCCAGGTTGGGCTGTAGCCAGCGCTCGGCCTCGGCGACGGTCATGTTCTTTCGGCGCGCGTAGTCCTCGACCTGCTCGTGGTCGACGGGACCGACCGCGAAATAGCGGGACTCCGGGTGCCCCAAGTAAATGCCGCTGACGCTCGCGCCCGGGTTCATCGCGAAGTGCTCTGTCAGCGAGATGCCGATGTCATCGGCGCCGAGCAACTCCCACAAGGTCTTCTTCTCGGTATGGTCGGGACACGCGGGGTAACCGAATGCAGGACGGATGCCGTGGTACTTCTCCCCGATGAGATCTTCGTTGCTGAGGCTCTCTTCCGGCTCGTAGCCCCACTCCTGACGTGCACGCTGGTGGAGCAGCTCCGCAAAAGCTTCGGCCAAACGGTCGGCGAGCGCCTTGACCATGATCGCGTTGTAGTCGTCGTGCTCCTGCTCAAAGCTTCGGGCAAGCTCATCGGCGCCGATTCCCGTCGTGACGGCAAAGGCACCAATGTGGTCCTCAATGCCGCTGCCCACCGGTGCCACGAAATCGGAAAGACAGAAATACGGCTGCTCGTTCGGTTTCACCGCCTGTTGACGGAGCATGTGGAACCGCAGGTGCTCCCGACTCCGACCTTCGTCGCTCCACACGACGATGTCATCGCCGTCCTGGTTTGCGGGCCAGAACCCGTAGACGGCCCGCGGTGTGAGAAGCTTCTCAGCGATGATGCGGTCGAGCAGCGAGCGGCCGTGATCGTAGAGCTCTCGCGCGGCGGCGCCGTAACGCTCGTGATCGAGGATCTTCGGGAACTTCCCTTTGAGATCCCAGGCGGAAAAGAAGAAAGTCCAGTCGATGTACCGGGCAATCTCTTCGAGGCCGACGTCATCGATGACCCGAGCCCCCTTGAACGCGGGCATGGGCACTTCTTCGCTTCGCCACCCGATCGGCGCCGCGTTCTCCCGCGCAATGTCGAGAGAAATCAGCTCGCGGTTCTGCCGGTGCTCGAACAGTTTCCGCGACTTCTCCTGCTCGCGTCGGTTCTTCGCGTCGAGCTCCACCCGGCGCTCGGGGCTCAAGAGCGCCGACACGACGTTGACCACTCGGGACGCATCCAGAACGTGCACCGTGCTGCCGTCATACGCTGGCGCAATCTTGACGGCGGTGTGCGCCCTGCTGGTCGTCGCGCCGCCTACGAGCAGCGGGACTTCGAACCCCCGCCGCTGCATCTCCGACGCGACGTTCACCATCTCGTCGAGCGAAGGTGTGATGAGCCCGCTCAGGCCAACGATGTCGCACTGCTCGCTCACGGCGGTGTCGAGGATTTTCTGGGCTGGAACCATGACGCCCAAATCGACGACCTCGTAGTTGTTGCAGCCGAGCACCACGCCCACGATATTCTTGCCGATGTCGTGCACGTCACCCTTCACGGTCGCGAGCAGAACCTTGCCCCGAGCGGACCCGGCGGTCTGTTCGTCTTCCATGAACGGCTCGAGATGCGCAACCGACTTCTTCATGACCCGGGCGCTCTTCACGACCTGGGGCAGGAACATTTTGCCGGAGCCGAACAGATCGCCGACCACGGCCATCCCGTCCATCAGCGGACCTTCGATGACGTCGAGCGGGCGTGGGTACTTCAGCCGGGCCTCCTCGGTGTCTTCGATCACGAAATCGACCACTCCGTTGACCAACGCGTACGAGAGTCGCTTCTCGACCGGCGCCTCGCGCCACGTGAGGTCGTGCTTCTGCCTCCTGCCCTTGCCCTTGACCGTTTCGGCCAGCGTGACGAGCCGTTCGGTTGCGTCGACGCGACGGTCGAAGAGGACATCTTCGACGTGCTCGAGGAGATCTTTGGGGACCTCTTCGTAGACCTCGAGCTGCCCTGCGTTGACGATTCCCATGTCCATTCCAGCACCGATCGCGTGGTAGAGGAACGCGGAGTGCATCGCTTCGCGCACGCGGTTGTTGCCACGAAACGAGAAGCTGAGGTTGCTCACTCCGCCGCTAACGAGCGCGCCGGGGCACCGCTCCTTGATTTGTCTCGTCGCCTCGATGAAGTTGATCGCGTACTGGTTGTGCTCCTCGATTCCGGTGGCGACCGCGAAAACGTTGGGGTCGAACACGATGTCGGTCGGTGCGAAGCCCGCCTCTTCCACGAGCATCCGATACGCGCGGGCGCAGATCTCCACCTTCCGCTCGATCGTGTCCGCCTGCCCCTCTTCGTCGAAGGCCATCACGACGGCGCCGGCACCATAGCGACGTACTTGCCGCGCCTTGTCGAGGAACTCCGCCTCGCCTTCTTTCAAGCTGATCGAGTTGACGAGAGCTTTACCCTGCACGCACTTGAGGCCCGCTTCGAGAATGCTCCACTTCGAGCTGTCGATCATGATCGGAACGCGTGAAATCTCGGGCTCGGCGCCGATCAGATTCAGGAACCTGGTCATCGCTTGCTCGGAGTCGAGCATGCCCTCATCCATGTTGATGTCGATGATGTTCGCGCCGTTGCGTACCTGCTGAAGCGCAACGGAGACAGCCTCCGGGTAGTCACCTTCGGTGATCAGCTTTCGGAACTTGGCAGAGCCGGTCACGTTGGTGCGCTCACCCACCATGATGAAATTCGTCTCTGGCCGAATGACCAGGGGCTCGAGGCCGCTGAAGCGGGGATAGTGGTTTTCGCGCTGGGGCTTCGGGCGCGGTGACACGTCGCGGACCGCATCGGCGATGGCCCGGATGTGGTCCGGAGTCGTCCCGCAGCAGCCACCAATGATGTTGATCATCCCGTCCGCGGCAAACCCTCGGAGCAATTCGGCCATCTGTTCCGGGGTTTGATCGTAACCGCCAAAGGCATTGGGGAGGCCCGCATTGGGGTAACAATGCACGTAGCAGTCGGCGATGCCGGCGAGCTCTTTCAGGAAAGGGCGCATCTCCTGAGCGCCTAGCGAACAGTTGATCCCGACCGCCAACGGCTGAGCGTGCTCAATCGAGACGTAGAACGCTTCGACGGTCTGCCCGGATAAGGTGCGGCCGCTCTTGTCGACGATGGTGACTGAAATCACGATCGGAAGACGGACGCCCTTCTCTTCAAAGACGTCGTCGACCGCACAGAGTGCGGCTTTGGCGTTGAGGGTGTCGAAGATCGTCTCGACGAGCAGGAGGTCGACGCCTCCGTCGATCAACCCGCGCACTTGCTCCGCATAGGCCTCACGCGCTTCATCGAAGGTGAGCGCTCTGAAGCCCGGGTCATCGACGTCCGGGCTCAGGCTCAGGGTCTTGTTGAGCGGGCCGATCGCCCCCGCCACGAAGCACGGCTTATCCGCACGACTGGCCGTGGCCTCTTTGGCGAGACGCGCCGCGGCGACGTTGAGGTCGTAGACCACGTGCTGCAAGTCGTAGTCGGCTTGCGAGAACGCATTCGCGTTGAACGTGTTGGTTTCGATGATGTCGGCGCCGGCATCGAGGTACTCCTCGTGAATGCCGCGGATCACGGCCGGCCGCGTGAGAACGAGCAGGTCGTTGTTGCCCTGTAGGCTCCCCGGATGATCGCGAAACCGATCGCCTCGGAAGTCCTCTTCTTCGAGGTCTGCGCGCTGGATCATCGTGCCCATCGCGCCGTCGAAGAAGACGATTCGTTGCTCGATCAGTTGCTTCAGCCGTTGTGTCGCTGCGTCGTCGCTCATGCCCTTCAAACCTCACTCAAAGGAACTGCCGTAATGACCTTAAAAAGGGGCATGCGCCCGTGAAACGCCCAGTAGAACGGGGCATCGCCCGGTCGATTCTGTTATAATCCTGATGGGTTAAGGTAATATGCTTGGATCGGTGCCCCGAGAATGAATTCGAACAAATTGGCTTTTGGTACGGCGTGGGTTCGCTTCCTATTCGCGGCTTGCGGGATTTGGCTCGTGCCGCTCCTCTATCCCCCGATGACTGCGCATCGCTGGGTGTTTGTCGCCTATGCCGGCGTCGCGATCGTGGAACAGTTTCTGATCTGGCGAGATATCGCAGGTCCCTGGCGTCCCTTCTTGGGCGGTATCCTCGATATGGCGCTGCTCACGTTCATCGTCCAGCGGATCGGCTCCTCTCGTACGGTGATCGTCGCCCTCTACTTCGTCGCTGGGATCGTCAACTCGCTCGTCGTGACGCCGAGGATGGGCGTCGTGCTCTCGAGCATTGGCGCAGCGATGTATTCGTCCGTGGTCATCATGGAGGTCCGCGGAGTGCTGCCGTTCGCTCCCGATGGCCCAGCGTGGCTGCAGTCACGGAGCCCCGACGCGCTCGAAGGATTCTTACAAGCCTTCATGGTCACCGTGCTGCTGATGTTCTGCACCGCGATCGTCGCGACCTTGATCCAGAGGATCAATCAACGCGAGAACCAACTCGTGGTCGCCAACGAACGCCTGGGGGAGCTCTCACGGCAGGACCCATTGACCAAGCTCTGGAACCGCCGGCACATCTTGAGCCACATCGAACAGGGCCTGGCCTGGTTGAATCGTGGACGTCCTATGGCGGTCGTGATGATCGACCTGGATCAGTTCAAGCGGGTCAACGACACCCGAGGGCACCTCGAGGGAGACCAGGTGCTCCAAGGCGTGGCGGATGCGCTCCGTAGATCGACGCGCGAGGTCGATGTCGCCGGCCGCTATGGCGGTGACGAGTTCGTCATCGTGCTGCCGGACACCAATCAAGAAGAGGGTCGCGTCGCGGGCAACCGTTTCGTCACGGCGATCCGCGAGGTCGGGATGAAATTCGACTCCGACCACCCAGTGACGGCGAGCGCCGGGCTGAGCATCGCCCGCCCCGGAGACACCGTCGAGGTCGTCTTGAAACGCGCTGACGATTTCGCATATTCAGCCAAGGGCAAGGGCGGCAACCGCCTTTGTGGCTGAGCCATGTCAAACAAAGTCTTGATCGCCGGCTGCGGCGACGTGGGAAACGCGCTTGCGACCCGCTTGCTCGCCGATGAGTGCGAGGTCTGGGGAGTACGCCGACGTGTCGAGGCCCTCGCAGATGGGGTCCGGCCGTGGCGCATTGACTTGACCGACCCGGGCAGCTTCGACAGGCCACCCGCCGCCTTCGACTACGTCTTCTACACGGCAAGCGCCGACCGTCGGGACGAAGATCACTATCGGTCGGTCTACGTCGAGGGCTTGCGTGATTTGTTGGGCGCGCTGCGGGAGGCACGCTGCCGACTGCAACGGGTCTTCTTCACCTCGAGCACCGCCGTCTATGGGCAAAGCGAGGGGGAATGGGTCGACGAGAGCTCGGCGACGGAACCATCTCGGTTCAACGGACGCGTGCTGCTCGAGGCCGAAGCGGTCCTTCGACAGGCCCCGGAAACGGGGATCACCGTGCGACTGTCGGGAATCTACGGGCCGGGAAGAACGCGGCTCGTGCGCAAGGTCTGGGACGGGGAAGCCACCGCAGCCGGTAGTTGGACCAATCGCATCCATGTCGAGGATTGCGCCGGCGCGTTGCACCACCTCATGCGCCTCGAGGCTCCGGAGACCCTCTACTTGGGCTCCGACGACGAGCCCGCCACGACCGCGGACGTCGTGACCTGGCTGAGTGCCGAGCTAAGCGTCCCCGCGCCTCCGGCGGGTCAGGCGGAGAGAGTCAACAAGCGTTGCCGAAACGCGCGGCTTCGAGAGACGGGATACCGGTTCGAGCGTCCGACCTTCCGCGAAGGTTACCGGCCCATCGTGCAAGAGTTTCTCAACCAGAGGCGCGGCTAGCCCGTCCGGCACAACCGGAGGGGCACCTAGCCCGTCCGGCAAATGATGTGGAAGCCGAACGGCGTCTCGACGACCCCGCTGGTCTCGCCAACGTTGAGCGCGAAGGCGGCGTCTTCGAAACCCTTGACCATTTGACCTCGGCCGAAGCCGCCCAAATCACCACCCGCCTGTGCCGAACCGCAATCGGAGTGCTCGCGTGCGAGAGCGGCGAAGTCGGCGCCGCCTTGAAGCTGCTGCTCGATGCCCGCGATTTGGGATTCGGCTTCCTCTTTGCTACGCGTCGCGGAGGAACGCTCCGAACCGGCATACATGAGTAGAATGTGTGAGGCGTTGATCTGATCTGCCATGCTGGTCTCCCCGTCGAAGGCCGAACCCTAGCAGAAGCCCGCTGGGCCAACAGAGGCTAAATTGGACGGAGCTGGCTGGCGCACTGTTCCTTCACCGCGGCGCGGTCGACCTTCCCAGAGCGATTGAGGGGCAGCCCATCGAGGACGCAAATTCGTTTGGGGTGCTTGTGGGCCGCGAGCTCATTGGTCATCTGGTGGCGAACGCTGCCGGCATTGTATCGCGTCGAGTCGGTTACGAGGGCCGCAACCACTTCCTCGCCCCACTCGTCGTGCGGTAACGAGAACACACAAGCCGACAGAATTCCCGGAACGGTTTCAAGCCACGCTTCGACTTCCTCAGGGGCCACGTTCTCGCCGCCCGTCACGATGAGGTCGTCGATGCGACCTTGCACGAAGAGCTGACCATCCGCCAAGAAGGAACCGATGTCTCCGGTGCGAAACCATCCGCCGGGCGTCCAGGGCGCGCCGCTACGGTCGTGCCCGAGGTATCCGTCCATGAGCACGTCGCCGCGGACCTGGATTTCGCCTCCTCGGATCCGCAGTTCGATACCCGGCAGGGGCGCACCGGATCCAGGAGTGCCGCTCTGCTCCCTGCTTTGCGTCGTGATCTGGGAGCACGCCTCGGTGGATCCATAGGTCGCTAGGGTTGGGACGTTTCGTTTCGCAGCCAGCTCACGCAGCGAATCGGGAAAGGGTGCGCCCCCGACCAAGACGGCACGGAGATCGCGTCCCGGCGTCCATGTGGGTTCTTCGAGGGCCAACAGCCGGCGAAGCATCGTTGGCACCACGCTAATGAGCGTCACTCGATGTTGGGCCATGACGCGCGCTGCCTCACGTGGATCAAAGGCTCCCGGACTCAACACGACGCAGCTTCTGGCAACCAGGGACCGGGTCACAATCGACAGACCGCCGACGTGGGCGGGCGGCATCCCCAGCAGCCACCGATCCTCGGGAAGCCATCCGAGGTTTGCAGCATGCGCGGCCTCCGACGCGATGAACGCGCGACGGGACAGCCGGGCGCCGCGAGGCCTGCCGCCAGAGCCGGAGGTGTACACGATGGCCAGCGTTCGCTCATCAGGGGTCGGAGGCAGGTTCGAAGCTGCATCGCCTGCGGAGTCGTCAGGCACCGGCTCGGTGATCAGGTGCGTCGGCTGTGCTTCCCCGAGGACAACGGCGCGCTCGCGATCGGTGAGGCGGGGGTGCAGCAGGACCGCCGGACACCCGAGCTCAAAGAGGGCGTAAAGCCAAACGATCGAGTCGACATCCACCTTGAGCGTGAGGGCGACCCGGTCTCCAAGCTCGACGCCTTGGGCTCGAAGCGACCCAAGAGCGGTGCGGACCCGGATGGCTATGTCGGCGTAGGACCAAACTCTGTCGTCGGTGATCAAGCAATCGCGTGTCGGCGCTTCGTTTGCGGCCGCGAGCACACTCAGCTCATGCATCGGGATCCTCTTCGAAGTGAAGCCCCAACCCCGGTGCGTCATGCGGCGCAATCTGCCGGTCGCGGATCGCGGCGATCCGGTGGGGCGGCCAGAGCGCGAGCCCTGGATGTGAGCCGAGGCCCGCTGCCAGCTCGGTCTGCAATGCGAGCGCCAGCTCGGCGGTGATC
>Ga0233414_10000939_pt1 | contig 11549 bp, 7 predicted proteins | sample Na_anoxic_10_MG_FD_189020 | JGI IMG/M metagenome (GOLD analysis project Ga0233414, IMG submission 189020) | Seawater microbial communities from Saanich Inlet, British Columbia, Canada - Na_anoxic_10_MG | ecosystem: Environmental > Aquatic > Marine > Inlet | place: Canada: British Columbia...
ATGAGTGGCGGCGCGTTCTCGCCTCGCCTCCGACGATTTGCCGCCGCGGTCCCGAACCCCGTCTTGCAGAAGCCGGTGAGCCGCGAAGACCTCGAGTCGATGCTCTCGGTGCACGCCGGCGACGACGAATGACCGTCAATCGTTCCTGAGCCCGAGCTCTTTCATCTTGTTCTGCAGGCTCTTTCGCGAGATCTTGAGAAGCCTTGCGGTGTGCGTGACGTTGCCGCCCGTTTGATCGAGCGCCCGGCCGATGAACTCGCGCTCGAGCTTGAGCGTGGCCTCCTTCACCGCCTCCTTGAGCCCGGTTTCCCCCGGTGTGGGGCCGATGCCGGCCACGAGTCCAGGTACCAACTCGCCATCCGAGTCGCGAACCTCCGCGGGCAGGTGCTGTGCGCCGACTTCACCGTCTTCGGCGAAGATCATGCACCGCTCAACCACGTTCTCGAGCTCTCGGATGTTCCCCGGCCAACCGTAGCGAAGCAGCTGCGTCATCGCCGCGTCCTCGAAACCCGTCGTCGAACGATTGAGCTTGGTGTTGAACTTCTGCACGAAGTGTTCGAGCAGCAGCGGGATGTCGCTCGGGCGGTCACGTAGCGGAGGCAGGTGTACGTGAACGACGTTCAGGCGGTAGTAGAGGTCCTCGCGAAATCCGCCGGCGGCGATGCTCGCCTTGAGGTCACGGTTCGTCGCTGCGACGAGGCGGCTGTCGACGGTGATCGTCTTGATGCCGCCGACCCGCTCGAACTCTTGCTCTTGCAGCGCGCGGAGCAGCTTGACCTGCATGCTCACTGGGATTTCCGCGATTTCGTCCAGGAACAACGTGCCGCCGTGCGCCAACTCGAAGCGTCCTGGCTTACTCGTCACCGCCCCCGTGAACGCACCTCGCTCGTACCCGAAGAGCTCGCTCTCGAGGAGGTCAGGCGGGATGGCCGCGCAGTTGACGCTGACGAACGGCTTCTTCTTGCGGGCGCTGTTCTCATGGAGTGCCCGCGCGATCAGCTCCTTGCCCGTCCCGCTTTCGCCGGTGATGAGGACCGTGCTTGGCGTGTCCGCGACCTTTTCGATGACATCGTAGACTCTGTGCATTGGCTCGGATTGCCCGATGATCCGGTAGCGTCCGCGCTGGTTCGGGTCGCCGCTCACGTGCTTCTGAGAGAGCTCTCGGGTGCGCGCAGCCTTGCCGACGACCGTCCGGAATTCCGCCCGATCGAATGGCTTGGTCACGTAGTCGAACGCCCCGAGCTTGAGCGCCTCCACCGCGGTGTCGACGGTGCCATGCGCGGTGATCATGATCACCGGCACGTTGGGAAAGCGCTCGCTGACCGCCTTGAGCACCTGCATTCCGTCGAGCTTCGGCATGCGCAGGTCGGTGATCAGAACATCGATGTGATGTTCGGCCATGGCCTGGAGCACGGCTTCACCGTCGGCGACGCAGTGCACCTCGTATCCATCACGCTGCAGCTGAGCCTTCAGGACGCGGCGCAGATTGTCCTCGTCATCGGCAACGAGAACCTGTTTGTTTTCGCCCACGGCCCCAAGTGTAGTGCAGCCTGGTCAGCTGTACAGATGCTTCGCGACCGGGATCAGCTCGCCGCGGTCAGCCGCTGCTCGGCGGCCCGGATTACCGTCGCGCGCTGCTTCCGCGATCGCTCGTAATCGAGCACGGCCGTTGCTTGAGGTCCCGACAGCTTCTGAACCCGGGTGACTACATCCTTGGCGGTCAGCTGGTCGTAGTTGCGTAGCGGGCTCGCGCCCTTTTTGGGAGAGGCCTTTGCCGCCTTGGGCTTGCTGGGCGCCTTTGCTGCGACAGGCTTGGCCCCTTGCCCCAGCCTCTCGTCGACTCGGCTCTGCGCCAGCTCTAGCAGGTCATGAGCCGACTGCAGAACGGTGGTTTCGACGGCCCCTGGCTTGAGCGCTTCTCGTGCGCTCAGCGCTTGGCGCTCGACGCGGTCGCGCCGTTCCTCGAGCGCTGCCATGTAGCCATCCCGCGTTTGCAGGACGAGGGCTTGCCAATCGAGCACCTCTTTGTGCAACGCCTTCTGGAACCCCTGAGCCGAGCGGCCGGCCGTGGCGACGAGGTTGGCGCCCGCGGTCCTCATGTCCCGCCCGAACGTCACGCTTGCATCCTGCGCCTCCGCGACAAAGGTCTCACCCGCGTTCCGCGTTTGCTGGAACCAGAGCGCTCCCTGCCTCTGGAGCCGGGTCCCGCTCCGACGAAGTTGGTTTTTGCCAGTCATGTCTTCATCCTCCTTGGATGACGCGACGCGTTATCCAGCATCCACGATAGCTACGAATGGAGAGTCGTCAAGACAGGCACGAAACCATGAACCTTTTCGCCAATTCGATTAGACTTTAGGGCTAGTGACAGGACTATCCTTGCGAACGCTGGTCGTCGACGACTCGAGCTCGATGCGGGGGCTCCTGCGCGAGCTGCTGTGTGAGCGAAATTACGAAGTGACGGTCGCCGCAACCGCGGAGGAGGCGCTTCAGGCCCACGTCGACCGGCCTTTTCAGCTGATGCTCGTCGATTGGACGTTGCCCGGGATGTCGGGACTCGACCTGTGCCGGATGGTCCGCAGCCGGGCTGACGGGGAGGACGTGGTCCTGCTCGTCATCACTGGCCGCAACCGGCCCGAGGACCTGAACGCCGTGCTCGACGCTGGCGCCTCGGACTACCTCTCGAAGCCGATCGACCCTGAGGTTCTCGGGACCCGCCTCCTGATCGCCGAGCGGGCGATCGAAGATGCGACTCGCCGCGCGACCGAGCGCCAGGACATGGAATCGCGCCTCGCCTTCGCGGACCGAATGGCTTCGGTCGGCACTTTGGCGGCTGGCGTTGCCCATGAGCTCAACAATCCGTTGATGTACGTGCTGTCGAACTTGCACCTCACACGCGAAGAGATCGGCTCACGTGACGAGGCCCCGTGGTTCGAGCACGCAAGGCAGCAACTGGACGAAGCGATTCACGGCGCCGTTCGCATGCAGAACATCGTGCGCGACCTCAAGACCTTTTCGCGTGTCGACGACGAGCAGCGCGGCAACGTCGATCTCCAAAGTGTCCTCGAATCCTCGATTAACATTTGTTGGAATGAGATCCGCCACCGCGCGACACTCGATCGAGATTTCGCCAAGACCCCTCCGGTGGATGCCAACGAATCCCGACTGGGGCAGGTGTTCTTGAATCTCCTGATCAACGCAGCCCAAGCGATGCCCGAACGCGGGTTGAGCGCCAACCGCATCACGGTGCGAACCTACACCGACGAGGAGGGCTGGGCCGTGATCGAAGTCATCGACAACGGGACTGGGATCGACCCGGATCGCATGAACCGTGTCTTCGAGCCGTTCTTCACGACCAAGAACGTGTCGGAGGGGACGGGCCTCGGACTATCGATCTGCCGAAACATCATCCGTGAGGCGGGCGGGACTATCGAGGCTCACAGCGAGCTCGACCGTGGCACCACATTCGTGGTCAGGCTCCCCGCATCCACGCGGACCGAAATTCCTCGCACGGTGCAGGCCCCGCCAACCGCCACACCCGGTGCGCGCGCGTGCGTCGTCGTCATCGACGACGAGCCCTTGGTGGGCCGTTCGATCCGGCGCGCGCTGCGCGGACACGAGGTGCAGGTCTTCACGAGAGGAGACGAAGCGATCGAGCGCCTGTGCTCGGACGAGCCGTTCGACGTCGTGTTCTGCGACTTGATGATGCCTGAGATGAGCGGAATGGAAGTGTTCGACCGGGTTTCGGAGCGATGCCCCGACATCGCTTCGCGATTCGTCTTCATGACGGGCGGTGCGTTCACGCCCCAGGCCCGAGAGTTTCTGAAGCAAACACCGTTGGTGTGCCTCGAGAAACCCTTCGAGCTTCGTCAGATTCGTGACCTGGTCAGGGAGCGTGCCGAGCCCGCCGACTGAGATGAGGTGACCACGCAGTTGCGGCCTCGATCCTTGGCCTCGTAGAGCGCGGTGTCCGCGCGTGCGAGCAAGTCGGCGCCGGTCTCATCGGGACGGAGTGCGGCGACGCCAATGCTGACGGTCAACCTGCCGTCCGGCTGACCGTCGCCGCCAGGAAACTCGGTGCGTTCCACTATCGAACGAAGCTTCTCGCCGACCGCCGCAGCCTCGCTGAGGTTGGTGCGCGGAAGAAGGACCACGAACTCTTCGCCCCCGATTCGCGCGATCGTATCGATGCGGCGCAGGTTCCGCGTCATGAGCCCCGCGAGCTTGCGGAGCGAGGCGTCTCCTGTTGGATGGCCATGCCGATCGTTGAGCGACTTGAAGTAGTCGATGTCGATGGCGAGGATGCTCACCGCCTGGCCGAATCGCTCGACACGATGAAGCTCGTCCTCCAATCGAATGCGGAGCAGGCGACGGTTGCCGAGGCCCGTCAGGTCGTCGTGTTGGGAGCCGCGCCGAAGCTCGTCGAACAGCTGCGTATGACGGACCGCCAGGCCTAGCTGGTCCGAGATCGCCTCGAGGAGCCCGGTTTCGACCTCGGAGAAGGCGCTGGTCTCCGCGCGTGTCGCAGCCATCACGCCGGTCGTTTTTCCATGGTGAATGATGGGGAGAATCGCGATGGAACCGCTCTGCGGAATCGGCTCCCACAGCGTCTCACCGTTCAGCCTTGCGAGGTCGTTGATCATGACGGGGTTGCCGAGTTGGGCCACCTTGCCGAGCGCATCCTCGTCGAAGAGGACGATGCGCTCTAGAAGCTCTCCCGGGCGTTCGAAGCCGTAAGCCGCTCGAAGTGTGAGGCGCCGGGTTTCGGAGTCGACCAAGAACAACATGCATTCACGCAGGTGAAGTGCCTGGCCCAACCGCGTGGCGATGTCGCCGAGCACAGCGTCGAGCTCTTGTTCCGATGCGCTCGCGCGGACGATGTCGAACAGGAGCGCGCGTTCGCGGAGCCGCTGCTCCAACTCGGCCGACTTCAAGCCGAGTGCCCTTTTCAAGACCAGCTCCTCACGCGTGTGGCGAAGCTCCTGCCCTTGTTCGATCATGCGGACCTCGAGCGAGGTGAGGTTGGCCAGCAAGTCGTTGACCGCACGTCCAATCTCCCCGATCTCGTCGGCTCCCAAATCGGGCAAGCGTTGCAAGCTGCTCTCCTTGGCGTGCGCGTCCAGGACTCGCACCACTCGTGCGATCCGGCGGCCGATCGAGAATTCAACGTAGAATGCCGTGAGAAGCCCGGCGACACCGGTTGCAACCCCGGTCACCCACGCGAAGATCGGTAGCCCGACGTCGATCCCACCCCAGCGCAGACCAAACCAGCCCGCCGCCGAAAGGACGAGAGACAAGCCTGCGGCCTGCGCGCCAGCGTGAGTGGCGAGCCGCCGTCTTGACGCTGCGGGCATACTTTCACGCTACGCAGTACGCGCGTTCAGTGCAAGTGTGCCGAATCGCGCTTTTCGACGAACGCCTCGTCGAACCTGGTGGCGATGGGTGGACTCGAACCACCGACCTAGCGCGTATGAAACGCCCGCTCTAACCACCTGAGCTACATCGCCAGAGGGGCGCGAGTATAGGCACGTGCGCCTGCTGCGCAATGTGGGCTCATGCGGGACGGGTGCTCCGTGCTTGGCACCGCACTGGGATTGGTTTATGGCGGGTTCGTGCTCAGAGCCTTCCCTCTTCTTTCATTCGCCGGCCTGGCGGTGCTCGCGCTCCCGGCCTTCACCTTTGCGCAGTCCGGGGGATGGGGTGCGCCGATCGCGGCGCCCGCCGAGCCCGAGGCGCCTCCTCCTGCGCCCGAGCCTCCTGCGCCCGAGCCTGCGCCGCCGGCTGAGCCGGCAGAGCCGGCCCGCACGGAGCCCAATCCAGAGTGGGCCGATGCGCCCCCGACCGAGTACGAGCAGCGTTCCCCCCAGAACCCCGACTGGGTCGAAGAGACCGAGCCGCCCCCAGTTGGCACGCTCAAGCCTCGCGCGTCCGAGAGCTACGATCCCCGCTATGCGAACCGGAACCTGACGATGCCCCGGGGCATGATGCGCGGAACCTTCGATACGGTCGTTGGCAAACGGACGGCGGAAGACCCTCGGGGCCTCGGGCAACCATTCGGCGCGGTCGGCACCATCTCGACGATGAATTTCGGCGTTGGGATCACGCTCGCCAACGACTTCGAGATCGGCTTTTCTCGATACCGCATGGGGTCCTTTCCGGGCGTTAGTGTCTTTCCCAATTTCGGCTTTGGCGGAGAGGGGCTCATCACGTTCAGCATGTCCCCCGAGGCCAAATTCGGAGACATCCCTTTCTACGCGCGGTTCGAGGCGTTCGAGAGCGAGTTCGTGAAGCTCGGCATCGACGCGGTGTTTCGAATCCCGTCGAGGACCGAGTTCGGCTTCCTCGGTGGCATCCCGCTCCGGTTCATTGCCAACGAGCAGTTCGCATTCGACACGGGGATGGAGTTCGTCGTCGACAACAATCCGCAAGGTCCGTCGATCTGGTCGCTCAACATTCCGTTCACCTTCATCGCCAATGCGACCGATCGGTTCTTCCTGAAGCTACACAGCGGTATGAACATGTTCGACCTGGGTCACACGGTTCGAACCGTCACGTCGGGCTTGGTCCAAGGTCCGTTCTATTTCATCCCGCTCGGCGTAGGTGCGGGCTACACCGTGGACGCAGGAACCACGATGATGGACATCTTTGCGAGCTTCCGCTTTCCGACGTTCTATGGCTTCACGACCCGTGGATCCAATCTGAACGCGGAGACGTGGCAGGTCACCATCGGACTCAACATCTACTCCCCGGTGCTGTTCAAGGGTAGCGCGCTCTGATGATCTATGAGCTCGGACAGAAGCGCGTTCGAGTCGAAGGAGAGGTGTTCGTTGCGGAGTCGGCCGATGTCATCGGGTCCGTGGTCCTCAAGGACAAGTCCAGCGTCTGGTTCAACGCGGTCATTCGCGGAGACTCGGACGAGATCATCATCGGAGAAGAGACTAACATTCAAGACGGCGCCGTCCTTCACACGGACCCCGGCATTCGCGTCATCCTCGGGCGTGGGGTGACCGTCGGCCATCATGCCATCGTGCACGGCTGCGAAGTGGGCGACTACAGCCTCATCGGCATCAACGCGGTCATTCTCAATCGGGCGAAGATCGGCAGGTACTGCACGATCGGCGCCAACGCGCTGGTCACCCAGGGGCAGGAAATTCCGGACTATTCCGTGGTTTTAGGCTCCCCGGGGAAGGTGGTTCGCGAAATCGACCCGAGCGAGGGCGCGGATCTCGAGAAGGGCGCCGCGGGGTATGTGAGCCGCGCGCGCGAGTACCTCAACGCGCTCCACTCCGACATTCGTTTCTCCTGATCTCAGATGCGCTCGAGCAGAGTTCGCTCCCCGAGCTCTGCGCACAGTGCTTCGAGCGCCGGACGATCGGGGCCCGTCCAGCGCAAGTCTTCCAACGACTCGTCGATCGGTACATCGGTTCGCAACGTTGCAAGCGTTCGATACAGCATCGCGTCGTCGCGTTGCTCAGCGAGATTGTGTGCGAGCGTTGCGCCACCGCGAACCTTCACACCCCACTGCTCGTGAGCGCCCGGGATGTCTTCGAGCTGAACGAACTTCGCGAGCACAGCCGAGGCACTCTTGGCTCCCCAACGCGCGATGCCGGGGATCCCATCAGCAGCATCTCCGACGAGCGCCAAGTAGTCGGGGATCGATGTTGGCGACACACCGAACTTCTGGCGCACGCCGTCTTCATCGAGGATGATCTCTCTGCGTCGATCGAGAGTCACCACATCGTTGCTGCGAACACACTGGCAAAGGTCCTTGTCGGGCGAACAGATCACGACCTGCTCTACGCCAGGCTCGTCTGCAAACTTCGCCGCGGCTGCGGCCAGCGCGTCGTCGGCTTCGAACTCGATCATCGGCCAGGTGACCATTCCGAGTGCCCTGCTCGCGCGCTCCACCAGAGGGAACTGATCGAAGAGCTCCGGCTCGAGTCCCTCGCCCGTCTTGTAGCCGTCGAAGAGGTCGTTGCGGAACGACTCGACGGTGTGGTCGAAGGCGCAGCCGACATGCGTGACCTCTGCGTCCCGAAGCATCGCGGCCATCGACCGCAAGAAGCCGCGCGTTGCGCCGACTTCCTGTCCGCCGGGTGACTTCGACTCCGGGGCACCGAACCAAGCTCGGAAGAGCTCGTAGGTTCCGTCGACCAGGTTCACTTTCATGGCGAGGTCTTATCGCACTTGGTCGCGCTGGCACGGTGCAGCCGGGAGAAGGACTCGCATTACGCGGACTTGTGGAACGATCTTGAAGGCGTCACAGGGGCCCGTGAGGGCTACTTCGAGGGTGGCCCAACATCATTCATTGTGGGAGAGCCACATACACTAAACGCTAAGTATTGCGTATTTCTTGGGGTCATACCCCAACATCTAGTAGCATGGCCACTGTGGCTATACATGAGGTGTCACGTGGTGCGATTTGACGGGAATACTTCTGTGACGCAGTGCGAAATGGCGGAAAATGCCGCCGCGAGCCCTTCTCAACTGCTTGAAATCGCAACTGAAAGAAAGAAAGCAATTTGGGCCGATCGTTTCTGCTTGACTGGCCTGGCTCCCCGGAGCTACTTCGCAGGTCCGCCCCCAAGCGGTTGTGGTGGTAACGAGGCTACCAGCGCAATCTGTTGTGGGACGATTGTGGATAGCGGGTGCTCTACCTGGGGATGGATGGTGGATTTACCCGGATGGTGAGTTGCGTCTGGTTGGAGGTAAGCTGTGGCATTGGATACTAGGGGAATGACGAGCAATTTGGAGATCGAAGGCGCCCGGAGGGCCGAGGTTTCTCAGCAGGCAGGCGGTCTGTCTATGGATCGCAAACTGACTGAGCCCGGCGCCGAGCCGCTCGAGGACGTCGAATACGTCCTTCGAGACAGTCAGATCACCAATTCTGATGGCTCGGTGGTGTTCGAGCTCAAGGGTGCGCAGGTCCCCGAGGGCTGGAGCCAGCTCGCGACCGACATCGCGGTCTCCAAGTATTTCCGGAAGGCTGGGATCGACGGCGACAAGAACAAGGGTGAGCGCAGTGTTCGCCAGTTGGTCTATCGCGTGGCCCACTCGCTCCGCGAGGCAGGCGAGAAGTTTGGCGGGTACTTCGCCGACAAAGAAGCCGCGGACACCTTCGAGGCGGAGCTCTCCCACCTGCTCATCCATCAAAAGGCAGCCTTCAACTCTCCCGTTTGGTTCAACTGCGGCCTTTACCAGCGCTATGGCATCGAAGGGTCGGGCGGCAACTACGCCTGGGACCCCGAGCAGGACATCATCTTCGAGACCGACACGGCGTACGAGCATCCGCAGTGCTCCGCTTGCTTCATCCAGGCCGTCAACGACGACCTGATGGCGATCTACGAACTGATCAAGAACGAAGCGCGTCTCTTCAAGTACGGTTCCGGCACCGGCACCAACTTCTCGAAGATCCGAGGCAAGCAGGAAAAGCTTTCTGGCGGCGGCACATCGAGTGGCCTGATGAGCTTCCTCGAAGTGCTCGACCGCGCGGCTGGCGCCACCAAGTCCGGCGGAACCACGCGCCGTGCCGCAAAGATGGTGTGTCTCGACATGGACCACCCGGAGATCATCGACTTCATCGAGTGGAAGGTTCGCGAGGAGAAGAAAGCCCGGGCTCTCATCGAGGCCGGCTACGAGTCCGACTTCAACGGCGACGCCTACCACACGGTGTCGGGGCAGAACTCGAACAACTCGCTTCGCGTCACCGACGAGTTCATGAATGCAGTCGAGACCGACGGCGAGTGGAAGACGACGCTTCGCACCACTGGCGAGGTTTGCGACACGTACCGCGCACGCGACGTGTGGCGGAAGATCGCCCAGGCCGCATGGGGCTGCGCCGATCCCGGCCTCCAGTACGACACCACGATCAATGATTGGCACACTTGCCCGAACACCGATCGCATCAACGCGTCGAACCCGTGTTCGGAGTACATGTTCCTCGACAACTCGGCCTGTAACCTCTCGTCGATCAATCTCTCGAAGTTCCTCGACCAGGAGGGCCGCTTCGACATCGAAGGGTACCGTCAGGCGATCCGTGTCCTGATCATCGCGATGGACATCGCGGTCGATTACGCAAGCTACCCCACTCCGGCTATCGCGAAAAACAGTCATAATTTCAGGCCCTTGGGGCTCGGCTATGCGAACCTCGGCACCTTGCTGATGCAGCTCGGGATTCCTTACGATAGCGACGAAGGTCGGGCGATCTGTGCGGCGCTCACCTCGATTCTCTGCGGTCACGCGTACGCGACGTCCTCGGAAATCGCTGCAAGCAAGGGTCCGTTCACGGGCTTCCAGCGCAACCGTCAACCGATGCTTCGCGTCATGGGCAAGCATCGTGACGCGGCCTACCGCATCAACGAGGCGGCTGGCCCCGGGATGACTGACGAGGAGCCGACCGCTTGCCCGCCCGCGCTCATTCAGGCCGCGCACGAAGACTGGGACTTGGCCTGCAAGCTTGGCGAAATGTACGGTTACCGCAACTCGCAGACGACCGTGCTTGCACCGACTGGCACCATCGGGCTTTTGATGGATTGCGACACGACCGGCATCGAGCCGGACTTCGCGTTGGTGAAGTTCAAGAAGCTCGCGGGTGGTGGGTACTTCAAGATCGTCAACCAGAGCGTGCCCAAAGCGCTTCAGAAGCTTGGTTACACCGACGCGCAGCTTGCTGACATCGTTTCCTACGTGACCGGCACCAACACGTTCACCGGGGCGCCGCACTGTGGCCGAAAGGCGTTGCTCGAAAACGGGCTCACCGAGCGCGAGATCGACAAGGCTGAAGAAGCGCTTCGCGGCATGTTCGATGTCGGCTCCGCGTTGGCGCCATGGGTGATCGGGACCGAGGCGTACGAGCGGCTCGAGATCGAGCCCGGGGTGTACAACAAGCCGGGCTTCCACCTGCTTCGCCACCTGGGTCACACCGACAAAGAGATCGGTGAGATCAACGATGTCGTGATCGGCCGCATGACGATCGAAGGCGCTCCGCATCTGCGTGCCGAGCACCTTCCGGTGTTCGACTGTGCGAACCGCTGCGGCAAGATCGGCGAGCGATTCCTCGAGCCGATGGCACACGTCCACATGATGGCGGCGGCGCAGCCGTTCCTTTCAGGCGCGATCTCCAAGACCGTTAACCTCCCGAAGGAATCGACCATCGAAGACGTCGAGGAGATCTACAAAGAAGGATGGAAGCTCGGTCTCAAGGCAGTCGCGCTCTACCGAGACGGCTCGAAGTCCTCACAGCCGCTCAACGCCAAGGCCGACTCCGACGGCGAAGAAGAAGAGGAGACGGTGGCAGAAGCCAAGGCATCAGCTCCGGCCATCGTGGCTCCGGTGCAGGAGTGGCTCACGCCGCCGACGACCCGGCGTCACCGTCTTCCGAAGAAGCGAAGCGGCTTCACGCAGGAAGCGCGCGTCGGCGGGCACAAGGTCTTTCTTCGCACAGGCGAATACGTGGACGGCTCGCTCGGTGAGATCTTCGTCGACATGCACAAAGAGGGTGCCGCGTTCCGCTCCCTGATGAACTGCTTTGCGATCAGCGTGTCGATGGGCCT
>Ga0233414_10000941_pt1 | contig 11527 bp, 10 predicted proteins | sample Na_anoxic_10_MG_FD_189020 | JGI IMG/M metagenome (GOLD analysis project Ga0233414, IMG submission 189020) | Seawater microbial communities from Saanich Inlet, British Columbia, Canada - Na_anoxic_10_MG | ecosystem: Environmental > Aquatic > Marine > Inlet | place: Canada: British Columbia...
ACCTTCTTTAAGGTCACCATCTAACATTCTTTCAGCTATAGGGTCTTCAACATATCTCTGAATAGCTCTGTTTAATGGTCTAGCCCCATACTTCTCATCATAACCAGCCTCAACTAAGTAATCTCTAAGTTTAGTGGATACTTTGATTTTGTAACCCATTTCTGTCATTCTTTCTTTTAGTTCACCTAAAGGGATGTCGATAATTTTCCTAATATCATCCTTATCTAATGACTTAAATATAATAATATCATCTAGTCTGTTTAGGAACTCAGGTGAAAAAGCCTTTTTAACAGATTCCTCAATAACATTATTTCTAATATCTTCTAAGTTATCAATTTTAGCTTTTGTACCAAAACCTACACCTGTACCGAAGTCTTGTAATTTTCTTGCCCCAACGTTAGAAGTCATAATGATTAAAGTATTTCTAAAGTCTACCTTTCTACCCAAACCATCGGTTAGGTGTCCTTCATCTAACACTTGTAACAATATGTTAAATACGTCTGGGTGTGCTTTTTCAACCTCATCTAATAACACAACTGAATAAGGTTTTCTACGAATTTTTTCAGTTAACTGACCACCTTCTTCATACCCAACGTATCCTGGAGGTGCCCCAACTAATTTAGATACCGCGTGTTTTTCCATGTATTCTGACATGTCTACTCTAATCATAGAGTCTTGTGTCCCAAACATCTCTTCAGATAGTTTTTTAGCTAAGTGAGTTTTACCTACACCTGTTGGTCCTAAGAATATAAAAGAACCGATTGGTTTTTCGTGACTCTTGATACCCATTCTATTTCTTCTAATAGCTTTAGATATTTGTTCTACAGCTGAATCTTGTCCAATAACTTTAGTCATAAGTGTTTTAGCCATATTTTTAAGTCTAGTTAAGTCATCTTGTGAAACTTTAGAAACAGGGATACCTGTAACCATTGATACTACATTAGCGACATCTTCTTCTGTTATTTCTTTTCTAACAGTATTCAATTCATTAGACCAAACCTCAGTTTCTATTTCTAAATCTTCTTTTAACCTTCTTTCTTCATCACGAAGTTTTGCGGCCTCTTCGTATTTCTGTGCCTTAACAACGTCAATCTTTTTTTGGTCTACCGCAACAATATCATTTTCTAATTTTAGAATGTGTTTTGGTGGTTTGAGGTGTACTTGTGACCTTGCTCCAACCTCATCTAAAATATCTATAGACTTGTCTGGTTGTTCTCTATCGGTAATGTATCTATCTGCTAGTTTAGCACAAGCCTCTATAGCCTCAAGAGTGTATATTACTTTGTGGTGGTCCTCGTATTTATCTTTAATGTTTTCTAGAATAATCAAGGTGTCTTCAAGTGAAGGTGGGTTTACAGTTACTTTCTGAAATCTTCTAGTTAAAGCCCCATCTTTTTCGATATTTTCACGAAACTCATCAAGTGTTGTCGCCCCAATACATTGTATTTCACCTCTAGCCAAAGCCGGTTTAAGTATGTTTGACGCGTCTAAAGCTCCTGAAGCATTTCCAGCCCCCATCATTGTATGTATCTCATCTATAAACAAAATAACATCGGTAGTTTTTTCTAACTCTTGCATAATACCCTTAAGTCTTTCTTCAAACTGACCCCTATATTTAGTACCCGCAACTAATAAAGCTAAATCTAACCCTACGATTCTCTTACCAAATAAAATTCTAGGACATTTCTTTTCTGTTATTTTCAAAGCCAAACCTTCAACTATAGCTGTTTTGCCCACACCTGGTTCACCAATTAGTATTGGGTTGTTCTTTTTTCTTCTTGATAATATTTGTGAAACCCTTTCAATTTCTTTCTCTCTACCAATGATTGGGTCAATACCACCTCTTAAAGCTATCTCAGTAATATCTCTACCAAAATTATCCAATATAGGTGTTGTTGATTTTTCACCGCCTTTTTTTGATTTTACTTTTCCCATTTCTTCGTAATCGTCTGTTATACTCATATTTATTTCTTTTTTAATTTCAAGTAATGTGTTTTTAAAATTTTTATAGTCAATACCTTGGTTTTTTAAAACTTTGGTACAATCTAATTCTTTATCTTTTAGGATAGCTAATATTAAATGTGTCTCATATACTTCACTATCACCTATCTTGTCTAGTTCTAATTCGGAAACACTTAACATCCTTTTAGAACTTTCACTCAAAGATAGTAATTTTTTTTTAATTGTGGGACTTTTTATTTTTAATCTTAGAAAAGCCTCTATTTTCGAATTTAATTCTTCACAATCAACACCCATTAAATTTAAAATTTCGGTAACCTCATTTTCAGAATTATTTAAAACCGCCATCAATACGTGGTCGGGTAATATTTCTACACAACCTAACCTGTCCGATTCTTTATAAGCCTCTTTTAAGATTATTCTTATCTTTTTATTAATAGGATTCATTCCTTCAAATATAGTAACAATTTATCATTAAAACAACCCCATTTACTTTTTTTAAATGTGTTTTTATTTTTATGGTAATAATTTAATTAAATAAAGTATGAATTTAAATTTACAACAATATTGTTTTAATATTACACTAATAATTAAAAACACCCCTTATGACGATGATGAGTTTGGTGGTACATATAAACTTGATTTTGAAAACGCGTCTTATCGTATAGATGGTGGTCATATAATAATCGAAGTACTTAGAGATGGTGATATTATAGGTCAAGTGTTTGAATTAAAAACAATTAAATCTTATAAAATATGTCAGTAATAAAAAGAATAGAAAAAGAAAATGGTGTAGTCGAATGTTTAATAGATTCTTCTAATATTTTGTTATCAGAATATAATAAAACTAAAAAAACCTTAAAAATAACATTTAAAGCGGGTACACAATATCTATATAAAGATGTTATAGAAAGAGATTACGTTAGATTTGAAGTTTCTGAAAGTCAGGGTTCGGTGTTTAATAAAACAATGCGTAAATATGAATTTGATAAACTAGAAAAGATAGATACTACAGAATTGTTAGAACAAATAAATGAACAAAAAGGTAATTAAACTTTAGTGTAAGCCATAACTTCCATAACTTCCATACAAGGTGGTTGAGCTTCAGAATTACTCATTGTATCTATAACAAATATAGGTCCTTCAGTATGTACTATATATTTAAGTATTTTTTTGTCTTCACCATAACCTAAGAATTTAATAATAACATCTTCAAAACCATACTCTTTAAGTTTTTTATTAATTAAAGATTTAATACCCTCACCAGTACAAGGAATATCCTTTAAAACCGAGGCTAATTCAACAGCACTAACTTCGTTAATTCTTGTTTCAGTTAATTTTTCTAACTGTGACTCTGTTAGTTTAATTATTTTTTTCACTTTTACCTCTTTTTTTATTTTTTAATTATCGTAGTCTTCATCATAATCTCTAGGGTCAAAACCAGACTGTCTTTTTTCGTATTCCTCTGATTCTAAACCTGATTCATATTCTCTACCTTCTTCAAAACCTTTATTATATATTATAGATTTTTGTTTTTTTATCTCATCCTCTAATTCTCCCCTCATATCGATTTTTCCATCTTCAAAACCTTCATCATAACCTTCATCCCTAGCCTCTTCAAGTTCATCTCCAATGTCATCTTTAGCATCTCTTTCACCATCATAATATCCTTCTCGATAACCCTCATTGTTACCCTCTTCCCAACCTATTTGGACACCACCATCTTTACCACTATCATGAATACTATCAGATAATTCACCTAATACTTTAACCATCTCATCTACTTTATCTTCAGTTAAAGCTAAACGATAAATAAAGTCTACTAATGTATTCTCATCTAACCATTTTTCACTAATATAGTAACCATAATTCTGTAAAACACCTAATTTACTAGTAATTTCACTTTTTGACAGGGGGTTGGTATCTTTAGCCCAATCAAAGTCATTCTCTTCTTTTAATATTTTCTTAATTAAATTTTTCATTATCATTTAATAAATATCACGATATTTATGAATATGGACATAAAAGAGAAAGAAATTGAACAGGCCAACAGAAAGATAGATTTATCAGGTTTTAAGATGCAAGACGAACTTAATTCCAAGATATGGGATAAAGAACAAAAAATGAAACCCGATGTTAAAAAAACCCTATTAAAGATTGCTGATGATTATTTTGAATCTTTAGATTTACCTGGGGTAGATATAGAAGACGTGACCATGACAGGTTCTTTAGCTAATTACAATTGGTCTAAATACTCTGATGTAGATTTACATATTGTAGTGGATTATAATGACATACCCGTAGACGAGGATTTGGTAACGGATTTCTTAAAGTCAAAGAGTGATGCTTGGAATCAGGAACATGATGTAAAAATTTATGGATATGATACTGAAATATATGTACAAGACGAAAATCAAGAACACCACTCAACAGGAGTTTACTCCATATTAAAAGATGAATGGGTAACTAAACCACAAAAAAAGAAAATTTCTTTTAGTGATAAATCAGTAAAAGATAAATCAAATCGTTTTATGGACAGGATTGAGGACTTGTATGACAAAATGGATGAGTTAGAAAATGAGGAGATTGTAAAACGTACTAAAAAATTAATTGATAAAATTAAAAATATGCGTAAATCAGGTTTAGAGACTGGTGGTGAGTTTTCAGTTGAGAACATTGTATTTAAAGTTTTAAGAAGAAACGGAATGTTAGATAGGTTATACGATATTAAAACAGTCGCGTACGATAAATCCGTTACCTTAGAATCTACAATTATGAATGAGAGGTTGATGGATAAAATAAAAGACATTAACCCAAAAGAGTATATGGAAAAAATTTCTAATAGTTTTAAAAAATTCTTAGAGGGGTTAAAACAAGAAAGAAAAGAGACTAAAGAAGCTTACGCATTATTGGTTCATTCTGTTAAAAACAATAAGAAATTAACAAAAGAAGAGAGGAAACAAATAGGTGACCAATTAAAGGACACACTTAAGTTAGCTGGTTTTACGGCAGCTTCAATATTACCTGGTGGTATAATATATCTACTACTAGCAAAAACAACAAAACTTAAGAAACATATGGTACCTTCAGCTTTCTTAGAAGAATCTAAGGAATTTAAACAATAACAAACATATTTATATATAAAAAGAAATTATGGATAGTTATTCGGTATTACACTTACCAGGGGACGCGATATACTCGGCATACACTTATTATCAAATATATGTTGCTGACGGTGGTACCCTAACATATAAAGGGGTGGTGTTACCCCCACCAACAAACGGACCTACAATATTAAACTTAATTGTTGATTCACCTGCAGTTGCTATTGGTACGAATATTGCCTTTTTAGGTAAGAAAAGACCTGAAGCTTACGCTGAAGGACCTCCAGGTCAAGGTGGTGTTAACACAGATGGTACTTGGAGTATAAAGTAAAAAAAAATAAAATAAAATAAAATGAGAAAAAGTACTTTAAAAAGAATGTTGGAGTTATCTGATATTAAACCTGTTATAAAGGAAAGTAAAATGTCACATTCTAATTTTGAATTAGTTAAAACATCTGTTGATGGTAAAACTTATGCTATAGTTAGAGAAAGTAAAAAATATCATATAAAAGAAACTGAAACAAAAGAAAACTTATCTGAGTCTGATTTTGATTATGTAGGTGGTTATATGAATAAAATGAAAAAATCATTTAAGTCTTTTAGTGACGCTACAAAACATTTAAATTTAATGTTTGAGGAAATTAATAATCATTACGACACGGAGTCTAATAATATTTTAGAATCTGATGATGTATTAACAGAAAAAAAGTTTGTACTAAAATTAAATAAAAAGAAAACAACTAAACCCGCACCAGTTGATGAACCATCTTCAGAAGAAGAATTTGATTTTGGTGGTGAAGAAGAATCTACCGAAGGTGGTGAAGAAGAATTTGATTTTGGTGCCGAAGAAGAAGGTGGTGAAGAAGAATTTGATTTTGATACCGAAGAAGAAGGTGGTGAAGATTCTGTTGAAGAATTTGATACCGAAGAAGATGAAGAATTTGATACCGAAGAAGATGAAGACTTTGATACCGAAGAAGATGAAGACTTAGAATTAGATGATTCAGAAGACGGTATTAAAGATATCCAAAGTACAACAGGAAAACTAGGTCAACAACTTAGAGATGTTGAAGACATTTCTTCTGATATGCAAAAATGGGTTGCTAAATCCGTATTATCAGCTTTAGATTTAGACACAATGGATTCAGAAGATAAAAAAGATATTATTAGAACTGTTAAAAAGAAATCAAAAGAAGAAGAACCTGAAGAAACTGAATCTTCTGAAGAAGAATTTGATTTTGAGGAAATGGAAGAATCGTATGATAACCATATGGGTGATGATTACGAAGATGGTATGGATGGCATGGATAAATATAATTGGGATGGAGTTAGTGTAGAAGATGACTTCCCTTCATATGAGGATGTTTATGATGAAACTGAAGAAACAGAACTTGTTGATGAGGACGAAGAAAGGTATATCAAACCAAGAAAAAGAAGAAATACTAATTTTTTACCAGGTTTCCATAAACCAAATTTAAGAAATCAAGAATATGATTCTGAAGAATATGATTCACATATGAGTGAAAAAAATATGGAAGAGATTGACACGTTTCTTATGGATATGGAAGAAACTGGTATCATAGAACCGTCTAACGAGTATGATTCCTATATGGATGAAACTACCGTTGTACAAGGAAACTCAGGTGAAGAGGAAGCAGGAGAAGAAGGTAACTATAACCCAAACAGAGCGGCTTATGAATCAGAGGATAAAGGAGAGGATACTGAAATAGGTGGTGATGAAGATGATAAAGTTGCTGACCCTGATGACAAAAATGTTGAAGATAAACTATTATTAGATATTGAAGAAGATATGGGACCTGAAGAAATGGATGCTCTTTATGGACCTAATACAAAAAAATATAACAGGTCAAATAGTTCTAGAGCTATGAGACAGGCTAGTAAAGATATTTCTACCCATTATAATAAACCAGCGGCACCAGGTTATGATTTAGACCCTGTTGAAAAATGGGCAAAACATAAATTACCTTATGACACTGAATTTATGGGAGAAGGTGATTATATGACTGAAGACCACTTAAACGACCAAATGGAAACTTACGAACAAGAAAAAGCTTATGAGGACGTTGAAACTGTTGTTAGAAGATATGGGATGGATGTTGAACTAAGAGAAAAGGCAACATCTGAAGACCCTGAAGAAAGTTTAATTTATTTAGATATTGTTGATGGTGACGCAAAATTACTTGTCGCTAGAATAAATTCAGTAGGTGATATTGAAGTTGGTGAGATGAGGGGTAATAAGTTTACAGGTGAGCCGCTTGACAGTGTGGAGGATTTTATCGAAATTTTTGGTGAAGATTTAACTAAAAAAGAAAAACAAAAATTAGATATGGAAGAAAGTATTGAAATGAGTCCAGCACCACAAAGAGCACCTGAAAAGGAACCAAGCCAACCTGATACAAAACCCGGTACACCCGAAAAGACACCGGGAAAAGATAGACCATCAAGAAGACCATTTACGGCACCACCATCAATAGACCCTAATGACCCTGATGCATTACCAGGACCTAAAGCGGCTGATGATAGTGGTACACACAACCCTGAAACATTACCCGATGGTAGTCCTAGACCTTGGCAAGACGGTATGGGTAAACCACCGTGGTTGGATAACGATAACGATATAGAGTTCGAATAAAAAAAAAGAAATTATGAATAATAACCCATTTAAAACGCCAATGATGGCAAACATATCAGGACTCAAATGTGATGGCCCTGATTGTGACTATAAAGATGATACAATTGATAGTGTTGATTATGAACAACATATAGATAAACCATGTCCTGATTGTGGTGAAAGTCTTTTAACACAAGATGATTATGATAAGGTACAAAAAATACAACAACAAATAATGGACCTTAACAAATTGTTTGGTGATATGTCTGGTATGGGAATGCCTACGGATGGTGATGAAGACCCACAGTACACTGAATTAAACCCTGATATGTTAAAAGGTTTAGGTGATGATGAAAACATGAATGAAGCTATTAAGAGATTTAATAAACTTATTTAATGTATCTAATCTACATCAACAGAATAGGAACAACATTTAAAGGGGAACACATTTTTGAGTTCCTCTTTTCGAATTCAGTAGAATGGGATTGGGATGATACTTGGTATGAGTCATCAGTTATGACAGATACTAGAGAATTATCACCAGATGAATCTATAGTTAAAACGGTTGGTACATTAAAAACTTATGAATTTGATTTAGAATTAGTGCAGGAGGATGGTGTTCGTGATATTTATAATGCAGTAGAAGGAATTATTGCGTTAGGTTGGGAAAAGTTAGAGGAAGATGAAGAAATACCTGAAAAACGTAGGGTATTTAATTTTGGTGACACCAAAGAGTCTGTTGATGAACAACTTTATGAATATGACCTAGCATTAAAATATAAAGAAAATAAAATAACAAGAGATGTCTAATAAAGAAAAAAACACAAAGGAAGAACCTTATCTTTTACAGGATAGTGAGTTAGATGAGTTAGAGAAAAAAACTATAACAACTTACGATGATAGAGACCAAGAATCTAAACCTGAAGATGTATCAAAAGCAATTCAAAAGGCCAAACCCGAAGACGTGACTTATGGTGAAGATGGTAGTATATCTGTGAAAGAAGAAGATAATTTAAAAGAAGTAGAAAAAAGTCAAATACTTAAATACGATATTAAAAAAAGTTCAGATGTTAAAGCTCTACAACAAATGTTAGATAAGGGTGTTGAATCTGAAAAAATAACTATAGGTACTGATGGTACCATAAGTATTTCTGAAAACGAAAAAAAAGGTGGTCAAATACTCACCACAGAATCATTCAAAAACTTAGTTAAAAACTTTAATAAAATTAATTTGTCAGAGTCAGATATTATTAATATACTTGAAGAAACTCAGAACCCAAAAATGACTAAATCTGAGTTATTGGAAACTATACAAAACAATTTAATATCCGAAGCAAATATGAATGATAATGTAAGACAAGGTTTTGAAAGTGGTGAAAACGATTATAATGATATATTAGGTCAAGAATTAACCAATCAATTAGCTCAGGAGGCTTTTCAAGATATAGCAGACGCTATTAGAACAAAAACTGGTAAAAGAAATGTAACATTAACTGATGTACAAAGACTTTTAGGTAATTCTTTAATGTCGGCAGCAAAGGAAGAGTATAGGATTGGTACTGAAAATCTAGAAAGAAAAGCAGTAGATATGATTCGTAAACAATACAACATACCAGCTGACGCTGTTGAGTTTGACGCTAAGATTGTAGGTTTACCACCTCAAATGTTAGTTGGTGGTGATATGTCACCTCAACAAATGGAACAACTATCAAATCAAGCTGGAGTTAAGGTTGGTAAGATTAGTCGTGGTAATTTAAAAATGTCTAAAGGTGATAGACAACCACCAGAGGGTAAAGTACATGACGAACTTAAACCACAAATAAAAAGACGTAGATTAACTAACGCTATGATGCATGGGGCAGCTAGGAAGTCACAAAATCTACACCACCTAGATGACCAATTAAGGGATGAAAACCCTCAGTTGGGTAGAGACTACTCTAACCTAATGGCAGCCAATGACGCTAACTACTTTTTATTAGATGATAATACTATTAAAAGTGAAGGTCAAAGTGGTATTCACGCAGGTAATGTTAGGGTTGACATATCTAACCCACAAAAACCAAAAATTATTGCACAAGGTATGGTGTTTCCAATACTACTACATGAACTATCTAAAGGTGTTGTTGAATTAATGTCACTTTGGGGTTTACCTGAAGATGCAGAGACAAGAAAGTATGTTTTAGATAAAACAGATAATTTATCTTCTGAAACAAATGATATTCGTTTGGGTACAAAAATTTGGGAAAGGTTTGTGTCTCAAATTCCTGTAGATAATCAAGAAGTAATTTCTTTAACTTGGAATATGTTACAAGAATTACCTGATACAGAATACAATCAAATTATAGAAGGTTTAATTCAGAACAGTACTAACGCTGAACAAAAAGTTAGAAGGTTAGCTGATGAGGCCTTAGAAGAACTCAGAAAAGAATCTTCTGATGATGCTTTTGGTGGTTATGATGATAGTCCTGAACAAGAAGATGAGGGTGACACTTTAACACCACCTGAAGAGGAGGGAGGTAGGGAAGTAACTCCTTCTCCTGAAATAGAAGAACCATCTGAACCTGACTACGAAAGAATGTCAAAAAGAGATATTGAATTAGAGATTGATTCGGCTTTAGACGCTGGAGATATGGAACTAGTTAGACATCTAGGTTCAATCCTAAATAAGAAATAACAGATTAGGACTGTTATAGTCTACGGACTACGAAACCCACTAAAGTTCGCTACTATGGTGGGTTTTTTCTTGCCCAACGATATTTATATGTATGAGTATTACTAAAGCACAAATGTTGTATGAAATAGGGAAATGTATGAAAGACCCTATATATGCGATTGAGTCTTACCTTGAAACTGAAGATAGGACACAGGGAGGTTTTGTCCCATTTAAACTATTTCCTAGACAAAAGGAATTAGTTGACGCTTATCGTGTTAATGACCATAATATAGTCATGAAACCACGTCAAGCGGGTATATCAACAACTACGGCGGCTTATTTATCTATATTAACCGCTTTAGCATCCAACAAGAGTACTCAAAAAGTACTTATTGCAGCAAACAAACAAGAAACTGCAAAAGAATTTTTAAAAAAGATTAGAGATTTTACCGCACAACTACCATCTTGGATGGATGTCTATAGACCGCCAAACTCAGAGTCATGGTTTGACCCTGAGAAAAATTCTAGTTCACACTATAAATTATGGAATGGTTCTGAGGTGAAAGCGGTAGCTTCTTCAAAAGATGCGTTAAGGGGTTACACCCCATCAGTCATTGTTGTGGATGAGGCGGCTTTTATTGAAGGTAATAAAGGTGAAGAATTCTATACAGCTGCTCAACCATCATTATCAACAGGTGGTAGGTCAATACTTATTTCAACACCTAATGGTCACGACCCATTATACCATAAAGCCTACGTCAATGCGGAAAGGGGTAGAAATAATTTTAATATTGTTTCTATGAAGTGGTATGAAGACCCTAGGTATAATGGTAGAAACAAAAACGAACAATTTCCTCATGGTATGACTTGGAATTTGTTAGATGAAAAAACTGGTGATGTTGTTGAATCGATATTTGACCCAGCTAGTGGTGATGTAAACCATTATACTAATGAAAAGTGTACTGTACCTGAAGAAACTTGGGATGATATGATTGAGAAAGGGTTTCAACCCACATCTGGTTGGTTTGACGGTATGTGTGCACAACTTAACCACAATGCTAGGTCAATTGCTCAAGAGTTACTTTGTTCGTTTGTTGGTTCAGGTGATAATGTTATTGATGATAAATATAAAAACAGACAAAGTCGTGACAATGTTAAAGACCCTATAAGAAAAGAATG